>Ga0194111_10007875_pt1 | contig 11809 bp, 8 predicted proteins | sample TA2KigC300mmetaG_FD_146194 | JGI IMG/M metagenome (GOLD analysis project Ga0194111, IMG submission 146194) | Freshwater microbial communities from Lake Tanganyika, Tanzania - TA2015033 Kigoma Deep Cast 300m | ecosystem: Environmental > Aquatic > Freshwater > Lake | place: Tanzania: Lake... | reverse complement strand
TGGCGCCTCGTTGAGCGACCTCATAGCTGATCTGCCGCGATTCGGACATGTTCAGCTCGTTCAGTTTGCCAGCGGGAAGAACCAGGTTGAGGGTGAAGAACCCATACATGTGGAATTTGAGCATCAGAATGCGGAAGACCGATTCGTTTACTCGTTGGGCGAATACCGGATCATCGCGATATTTTTGGCTGAAGAATTCCAGGGTGCGCACGATCGTCGTGTAGGCGTCAGGGTCCTCGCCGCCGATGAAGTTATTCAGATAGAGCACATCGTTCCCGGCCAAAAATGCGTCCAGGGCCAGACGTCGGGCGTTGAATGTGGCTTCTGTGGGGTCGTGGAAACGGCGCACCGCCCGGCTGCCCAGGTCGTCGCTGATCATCACGCCGCCGCTTTCGCGCCAGCTTGCAAAGGGGGGGAGTTCCATCAGCAGGGTCAGGGCGGGCTGGTCGAAACTGATCGGGCGCGTCGTCGAGCGGATGTTGCCCTGCAGGCCCTGGTAGCGGATGTGCGATACGAGCAGCGCATCCAGTCGGGAAGATTCATCGCTGGCGTTGCCGGTGACTGAGAAGAAAGGCGCCAGTTCGATCTGTTGGAGCTGTTCGAGCGATTTTCTCACCGTGGCAACTTCATTTTCTGGCAAACGGTCTGCGCTGCCCAGGCCGGGGAAGTGTGTGCCGACAACCGCGATGTGATTGCCGCTGCCTTCGTGAACGCCTGCAATATACTCCTGGGCCATTTCACCCACCCAATAAGGATCCCCGCCGAACACGCGCACATTCAAATCCCCCTCTCCTCCCGGATTGGGAATGTCCGACACATCCAGGGAGGGGCTGAATAAGAGGTTGATCCCCAGCGCGGCCAACTCGCGGCCGGCGACGATGCCCACCTGCCTGGCCAACTCTGGATTCCAGGTGGCCCCAATGGCCAGTTGGCTGGGCATGGGCGTAAGACCGGAGATGATCTCATCATGCGGTGGGCCATCTCCTTCTTGCGACAGGCCGATGAAAAGGGGAATATATACTGGCCGAAAAACTTCTTCTGTGGCCGGGTTGATATGGTCAGCCAGTGAGCTGGAATAGTGGATATTTTGAAGTTGGTTAGTCAATTCCCGTGCAGCAGCGATGGTTTGATCTGCGGCGGTGAAATTGTCGTTTTCTGCGCTGAGGATGACCCCCCCAAGATAGTGATTGGTGATCAGGTCGTATATCTGAGTATCTGATCCGGCATCTGTCCCCTGGAAAGTCGCCAGGAATAATTGACCCACGCGTTCCTCGGCTGTGAGGCGTTCCAGCACTGCCAGGGCGCGCGCTTCGGCGTCATCCTGCTGACTCGGCGCGGCCCGGCTGTCGAGCGTGGGCAGGAAGGTCGCTAACAGAACTAAGACGAGTAAAAATCGTCTATAGCAAAGGCCTCTCATTCTTCTCCGAATTCTCGAATCAAAATATCACGAAGCAGTTTTCTGCGCGCCGCGCCGCTGAGCAATTCCAGGTCGCGGATTCCCAGAGGATCGATTTCTTCTCTGATCAATCTCAACTCGCTGGCAGATGGAATCTCTGTCTCGTGAACATCAGGGGCGATTTCGAGATCGAATTTCGTCTTTGCCTGGATATGTTCGATGGACTCGCCGGGGTGATAGGAGATCAGCCTCATCCGTCCATGGGCAAAGTCGAATTGACCCAGATTGGTGACCAGGTATCGCGGGCCTTTTCCATGCGTTCTGACCGGGCTGTGTCCTAATCCGGATAGATAATCTAGTTTGGCGACGAAAGTGACCCGCGAATGTCGGGGAACATATAAGTAGATATCCTCGATGAATGTGGTCACGTCGGGGATGCCGCCCGAGCCGGGTAATCGCAAGCGCGGCCGTGCATACTCATCGCCGAAAGCGATATTGTTGAAATTGCCAAAGGCATCTATTTGACCGGGACGGAAGAATTCTTTGGGGCGCAGATTAGGCAATATGTCCGCCGCTGCCCGCGCAAACCCGACGTTGGTCATCGAGCGATCCAACCACAGGCTTTCGATATTCGAGACGCCCAATGGGGCTGGCTGGCGACAGACTCCCTGGCCGATGGCAGAGGCGAAATAGAGATTAGGTGCATGAGTATGCCGGGCCAAAAGATAAGCCGCGGCAACCAGCGGAGTGCCAATGCCTTGCGCCACGATTTCCCCATCCACCACCTGACGCGCCATGCACGTTATCATGATTTCTGATGGGGTCATGTCATCGAGGCCTCCCTGGCCGCCTCGGATTCGATGGCGCGGCGCGCCAGCAGGGGGTCGCTGGTGAAAACCCCATCCACCCCCCAACGATACAAACAGGAGATCTCCTGGGGATGGTTGACGACGAAGACATGGACTCGATATCCCCGGCGATGATGTTGTTCGATCAGATGTTGAGAAGCGTCTTTGATGGGGGGGTGCAGCGCCTGGCAGGGGATCCAGCGTCCCAACGCCGATACGATCCATTTGCTCGCATAGCCGGGCAGCGTGAGCAACCCCACAGGGACTTCTGGCAGCAGCTTCTTTGCCCGACGCAGGGCGATTGGATTGAAGGACGAAAAAAGCACACGGTGGCTCACAGCGTGTTTTTTGACGAGTTCAGCGGCTCTGTCTGGAAGCGCGTCGGTGAGAGACGAATAGTTCTTCAGCTCGACGTTGATGAACGTTTTCTGACCAACTGCCTCGAACACCTCGCTGAGCGTAGGAATGCGTTCCCCGTGGAAAGCCTCATCGAAGAAGCTGCCTGCATCGAGTTCTTTGAGGGCTTCCAGCGGTAGATCCTTGATCGAGCCGACGCCGTCGGTCGTGCGGTCGAGGGTGTCATCATGGAATACGACCACGTTGCCATCGCCGCAGAGCTTGGCGTCCAGTTCGATGGCGTCAGCATTTTGACGAATGGCTAATTCGAAAGCTGCAATTGTATTTTCGGGAGCAGATGCGCTGGCCCCTCGATGAGCGAAGATCGTTGGTCGTGGGAGTTGTTCGAGCATGGCGTCTTTGTCCGGGATCACAAATCAACGAAATAAGCCGCAGCAGCCAGATCAATCAGCTCGCGTGTCATACTTGGTTCCAGCGACATGAATTCGCTGATATCCAGGATTTGATCGCAGAGATCGCGGGGATGGGAGGCGCGTAATTTACGGTTGCGTTTGATATACCATTCTTGCAGCAGGTACGCCAGCCCTTGATCGCGATATTGCACTCTCTTGTGCTGGGCCATGCGCTGGAAGATCTCGCGGTACTCCTCATAGCTTGGATCGCCAACCTCGATCTTGTGCCGCAGACGTCTGAGGAAGGCCTCGTCAACGAGGTCTTTGGGAGGCAGGTTGGTGGAAAAGACGATCAAGACATCGAAGGGGACTTCGAGCTTACGGCCTGTGTGCAGGGTCAGGTAGTCAATACGGTTTTCGAGAGGGACGATCCAGCGGTTGAGCAGATCGCGCGGTCGGACGAGTTGACGACCGAAGTCATCAATGAGCAAGATGCCCCCATTGGCTTTGACCTGGAAAGGCGCCTCATAGAATTTGTTGACATCGTCGAAAACCAGGTCCAGCCCTTCCATCGTCAGCTCGCCGCCAGTCATGATGAAAGGTCTGCGGATCAGCACCCAGCGCGTATCCCTGCGCGCGCCTGCGCGCAATGATCCGGTGCCTTTATCTGTAGTATCTTTCTCGGGGGCGCGCAGATGGTTGACCGTATCGTAGAGTTTTACAACCTGGCCGTCAATATAGAGCGCATAGGGGATATACATGGTGGTGCTCAGAATCATCTGTCCGATCGCGCGCGCTACGCTAGTCTTTCCATTGCCTGGTGGGCCATATAAGAAGATCGAGGTGCCAGAATTCACCGCTGGACCGATGCGCTGGAAGATCGATTCGCTGAGTACGAGTTGAGAAAGCGCCTGGCGCAAAATTCGATGTGTAACGCGCAAACGCCCTCTTTGCTGGTTCTTGATCGAACGGTTATAGATTTCCAGGGGCACAGGAGCAGGCCCGGCGTATTGACTACGCTCGAGCGCTTCGCGGGCGCGGGCAATTCCCACACCAGTGATCGCATATTGGTAAGCTCCCTCGCCAAGCCCCATTTGTGAAGATTTCACTTCGACGAATTTCTCCCGTTTGAGCGCATTCAGGATTTGATCTGTCACGCCCGCAAAGGGCAGCGCGACGACTTCGGCGATTTGAAAACCGGTCAGATAGCCCTGAAAGTACAAGACTTTGAGTACCAAATCCTGCAGCCACAATGGAGAAAGGCCAGTATCTTCGACTTTTGTGATTGGCGGAGGTACGAAAGCGCCTTTTTGCGTCGGAGGATTGATTTGCCCAGTTTGTGGATCGAGGTTGCTCATATTGATCTCCCATCCGGGTAGTGTTGAAATATTTGCTCAAAAAGATTATAGCACGTGGATGGCAACGAGCAAAGTTCAGATAAGCCTTTAATGCGCGGTATAATCCTCCCCATGAAATTAACTGTACTGATCCCTATCTACAATGAAATTCATACTATCCGGGAGATCGTGAAGCGCGTGCAGGATACCGGGTTGGCTGACCAAATCCTGCTGGTGGACGATGGCTCGACGGATGGCACCCGCCAGGCGATTGCAGAGCTGGATGGCCAGGGAGCGGTCAGGGTGATCCTGCACGAGAAGAATCAAGGCAAAGGAGCCGCAGTGCGCACCGGCATCGAGAATGCCAGCGGGGATATATTGCTCATCCAGGATGCAGACCTGGAATACGATCCCAGGGATTATCCCAATCTATTGCGGCCGCTTCAAGAAGGTCTCGCAGATGTGGTCTACGGCTCACGATTCTTGGGAGCCCCGCGGCGGGTGGCCATGTTCTGGCACATGGTCGCCAATAAGCTGCTGACCCTGATGACCAATATCCTCTACAATACGATCCTCACCGATATGGAAACAGGCTATAAAGTATTTCGCAAGGAGATCATCGAGGATATTCCGCTGCGCTCGAGGAGGTTCGAGTTCGAACCGGAATTTACAGCCAAGATTCTGAAGAGGGGGGTTCGCATTTTCGAGGTGCCGATTTCCTTCAACCCGCGCGATTACGAAGAGGGCAAAAAGATCGGTCTGGGCGATGCGTTCGAGGCGGTTTGGGCTTTGTTCAAATACCGTTTCGTGGATTAGTCGGCTTGATGTCCCTCACATTGAGTTGAAGAGCGCTTCGTCCCTGGTATTCGTTCATTTCGTAGCGGTAGAGCAGATCAACTCGTTGGCGCAGGTTCCCGTACCAGTGGCCAAGCCTGAAAGCGATAGCATCGAAGGTGATATGCCCATCGGTGACGACGAGCTTCAGGTGAGCGCTATCCTTTCCAACAGGACGACTGTACTTCACTTCGACATTCCGGCTGACGAAATATGCCTCCTGGTTGCCGTACCCGGTAGGCTGTAACTTCTCCAGGTCTACCAGGATTTCGGGTCTCAGATCCGATAGGCTGAGTTCGACATCGGCGTTCAGGGTTGGCTGAAGTTCTCGATCGGATAGTTGTTCTTCGGCGATGGCTCGAAGGCGTTCGGTCAACCCGGGGAGATTCTCGTTGCGAATGGTGAAACCGGCTGCCGCCGCATGGCCGCCGTATCTTTCCAATAGATCGGCGCATTGTCCTAACGCCTCGGTAATATGAAACTCGGGGATGCTCCTGCAAGAGGCGCGCGTGGTCTCTTCGTCGAAATGACCGATGATGGCAGGACGATAATACTGTTCGGTCAGCCGGGAGGCGGCCAGGCCGACCACGCCAGGGTTGAATTCGGGAGCGACAGCAAATAATAATAACGGGTCGCTGCGTTCGGCGAAGGCCAGTTCTTCAGCCCTGGCCTGGATGCCGCGAGTGATGCTCTGGCGCTCCCGGTTTTGGACTTCTAACTGCTGCGCCAGGCGACCTGCCTCGAAAACGTCCCGTGTGGTGAGCAGGGTCAGAGCATCCAAAGCTGATTCTAATCGCCCGGCGGCGTTCAGCCGGGGGCCGAGGGCAAAGCCGATATCGGTCGCAGTGATTTTTTCCGGTTTGAGACCTGACACGCCGATGAGAGACATCAGCCCCTGTCGCCTGGGCCGGTGGATGATCTGCAACCCCCTCCGCACCAGGGATCGGTTTTCTCCGATCAGCGGAACCAGGTCAGCGACGGTGCCCAGGGCGACCAGATCAAGATAGCCCTCGATTCTGCTCTCTCCTGGATGGATTTTACTCTCCAGGGCGCTGGCAAGTTTGTACGCCACCCCAACGCCGGCCAGATTTTTCTCGGGATAGGAATCGCCTGGGCACCTGGGGTCTATCACGGCCACCGCATTGGGTAGGATTTCTCCGGGGGTATGGTGATCACAAATGATCAGATCCACGCCCAAGCCCCGCGCGTGATCCGCCTCCTCGAGGGAGCGAATGCCGCAATCCACGCTGATGATGACATCCACCCCCTGGCCTCGAAGCGTTGTGATGGCGTCACTGTTGAGGCCATATCCTTCATCGAAACGGTGAGGAATATACCCGAGCACGTCCACGCCCAACGCTTCGAAATATTCTATGAGGAGTGCTGTGGCCGTGACGCCGTCTACGTCATAGTCGCCGTAGATGGCGATTTTTTCCCCCTGCGCGATCCCCCTTTGCAGGCGTTCGACTGCCTCGGCGACGCCGGACATTTGGAAGGGGTCAGCGTCGAGAGGCGGCTGCGCTTCGAGAAAGGCGCGCGCCTCGGCCTGGGTTGCATAGCCGCGATTGAACAGGATCTGGCGAAGAATGAGAGGATAGTCGCTTAAGGCTTCTTCGGCGGCGGGGGTGATGCGAGAGGCGATCTGCCAGCGTTTTTCGTTAATGGTCATTTTTCTATCCCGGTTCGTGCCAGGATCAGCGCGCCGATCATGCCGGCGTCATCTCCCAGGGCAGCGGTGGTGATGATGAGATCCCTGGCATATTTTGGGTTCATGACGTGTTTTTCGACGGAGCGTTTGATGGGGGCGATCAGCAGATCGCCGCTTTTGGAAACGCCACCGCCGAGAATCACGATGCTGGGGTTGAAGATGTGCAGAAAGTTTGCCAGGGCGAGGCCGATATAATAACCGGCCTGCTCGAAGGCTTCGCGGGCCAACTCATCGCCGTTTCTGGCCGCTTCCCCGATGATCCTGGCGGTCAGCTCATCGGCCGTAGCCAGGGTGGATGTCGCCCCTCCGGCCAACTGCTCTTTCGTCCAACGGGCGATGTTCGGCCCCGAGGCGAGCGCTTCCAGGTGCCCTGGATGCCCGCAGCTGCACATTGGGCCGTCGGGAATCACCGTCACATGACCCAGTTCAGTAGCGATGCCGTCCTCGCCTTGCAGCAGGTGGCCGTCGCTGATAATCCCTCCGCCAATGCCAGTGCTGATCGTCAGGTAGATGAGATGGTTATGGCCTTGCCCTGCTCCGGCCTGCCATTCGCCAAGCGCGGCAAGGTTGGCGTCGTTATCTAATAGCACCGGCGCGCCCAATTTCTCCTGAAGGTAATACACAATGGGAAAATCTCGGAAGGCGGCGATATTGGGCGCGGTGTAGATGACGCCGGTTTTGGGATTCACCGGCCCTGGGGCCGCCACGCCAATCGAAGCGATATGCTTTTCAGGTGGACAAACGGCCTCGATGAGCCGAACGAGGCGCTCCTGCGGTAGAGAGTCTGGACTTTGGGTTGGGACTCGCTGAATGGCGAGGGGCTGATATCCTTCGAGAGGGAAGGCCGCGGCTCTCATTTGAGTCCCGCCGATGTCAACGGCGACGTGGATGCTCATGTTGCACAGTATAGCATAGCGTGACCTCTTGCCGCAACCAGGTGATCCATCTCCGAGCGGAGAGTTGACGGTTCTGAGAAAGCTTGCTATGATCTTATATTATGGACAATAGTATGAGGCGTTGGCCCTCGGCTCTGTGGAGACGGTTCAACAAGTCGGTCCGTTGGCTCAGGCCCGGGTTAGGCGTCAAACGTTGGCTGGGTATCGTTTTTGCGGGGACAACCTTTTTAGCGGTTGGGTTCGCGCTCCTTCTTCTCGATATCTATCGAAATGTACCAGACACCTGGTGGCTGCCGCTTATCAAGGCGGCGTCGTTACAGGAATTGCCGCGCCTGGCGCGGGTGATCATCTTTGGGGGTATCGGCCTTTTTACCCTCTTGGGGGGCATCTATGGGTTGAATAGGGCGTTGATTTCACCTTTTCGCCAGCCAGGTCGTGACGTGGTGGACACGATCGAGACATATCGCCGCCGTCAGACGGGGCCTCGGATTGTGGCGATTGGCGGAGGCCATGGTCTGGCCACGCTCCTGCGCGGTCTGAAAGAATATTCTCATCGCGTCACTGCGGTTGTCACAGTGGCCGATGATGGCGGCTCATCTGGCCGCCTGCGAGAGTCGCTGGGGATTCTGCCGCCAGGCGACATCCGCAATTGCCTGGCCGCGCTCTCCAACGACGAAGCCATGATGGCGCAGCTTTTCCAGTACCGCTTTGCAAACGGCGGTGGCGGATTGGATGGTCACTCATTCGGCAACCTTTTCATCACCGCTCTCTCCGGGATCACCGGCAGCTTCGAGGATGCCATCGCCGAATCCGGTAGAGTTCTGGCTGTGCAGGGGCGCGTCTTGCCCTCCTCGTTGCATGATGTCAGGCTGGTCGCCGATATCGTCCCACCGGATACCACTCAAGAGGTGCGCATCCGTGGAGAGAGCAAGATCACCAAAGTTGGGGGGCGTATCCGCCGTGTCTGGCTCGACCCAAACTACCCGCCCGCATTTCCGAAAGTCGTGCATGCCATCCTGACTGCCGATATGATCGTTGTAGGCCCTGGCAGCCTGTACACCAGTATCTTACCCAACCTTCTGGTTCCTGATATCGCCGCTGCCATTCGCGCCAATCAGGGCTTCAGGGTCTTCGTGTGCAACGTCGCCACACAGCCCGGCGAGACGGAAGGCTTTACCTGCGCGGATCATATCCAGGCCATAGACGATCATGTGGGTAAGAACCTCTTCGATTTGGTCATTCAAAATAACCATTGCTCTGGCAAACTGCTCGACGGTATGCAGTGGGTTACTCTGAGCGACGACGCCAGGATCAACTACCCCATGTATATGGTTGATCTGATAGACGACATCGAACCCTGGCACCACGACTCGAAGAAACTTGCCTCGGTGTTGATGGATTTATACCAGGCTCGCACGGGACCGTTAGCACCTTAGGTTTTGTTTAGTTTCAGGTAACTGCTCAGCCATCGAACGGATTAGCCCGAAAAAAGGGTGTGCGAAGGGGGCTGCGCCCCCTTCGCACACCCTTTTTTCGGGAACTTCCCCGTTTGGCTGAGTAGTCACAGTTTCAGTACTTCACGAAATCACGACCTAAGACCCGTCCTCGGGTCGCCCGGGGACGGGCTTCCGATCTTTTTCGTGATCTACTGAGCATAAAAGAATGTGATACAATTCACCGTTGGAATCCAGTCAATGGATAATTCATTTTTTGGTATCTTCTCGATAATTTGGGTATCGGGTAGGACAGGTTGACCGCTACGGGCGTGTCCTACATTTCCCCGATCCCCGAAACATTGAGATGATACATTTTTTTGGAGGTTAACTATGACAACCAAAGTCGGAATCAACGGTTTTGGACGCATCGGTCGGCAGGTGTTGAAAGCGATCGGCGAATTTCATCCCGATACCCTCGATGTCGTCGCTATCAATGATCTTTTTCCAGCAGAGACCAATGCCCACTTATTCAAATACGACTCGAATTACGGCATTTACCCAGGCAGCGTCGAGGTAGTCAATGGCAATTTGGTGATTGATGGCAAGACCATACAGGTTTTCGCCGAGCGTGACCCCGGCGCTTTGCCCTGGGGGAAATTGGGCGTCGAAATCGTCATCGAGGCCACCGGCGTTTTCAAGGACGCCGGCAAGACCCCCGGCCCACAAACCCATATCGAAAAGGGCGGCGCCAAGAAGGTGATCATCTCCGCCCCTGGCAAGAGTGTGGATCTCACTGTCGTGATGGGGGTCAACGATCAACTATACAATTCTGCTAAACATCACATTCTCTCGAACGCCTCTTGCACAACCAATTGCCTGGCCCCACCCATCAAGGTGATCCTGGACAACTTTGGCATCGTCAAAGGCCTGATGACCACTATTCACTCCTATACGACCAGCCAGCCGGTGCTCGATCTGGCTTCGAAGGATTTGCGCCGCGCTCGCGCCGCCGCGCTCAATATCATTCCCACTACAACCGGCGCAGCCAAGGCGATCTCTCAGGTGATCCCCGAGTTGGAGGGCAAGATGGACGGCTACGCCATCCGGGTTCCCACGCCGACAGTCTCGATCGTGGATGCAGTCGTCGAGGTCGAAAAGAAGGCCACCGCCGAAGCGGTCAACGCCGCATTGGAAAAAGCCGCCAACGGCGCGATGAAAGGCTACCTGGGCTTCGAGACCAAACCGCTGGTTTCTATGGATTTCAAGGGCGACAGCCGCTCCTCCATCGTGGATGCTGATCTTACGAAAGTGATTGGAGGCAACATGGTCAAAGTTGTTAGCTGGTACGATAACGAATGGGGCTACTCCTGCCGCGCTGTTGACCTGGCAGCTACCCTGGCGAAATCGCTATAAAAATATGCTCGAAATCATGGACATAGTTCGTTGAAAATTTACCAGAAAATAGGGGTGAGTGGGGTGCGCAGCACTCCACTCACCCCTATTTTCTGGGCTTTTATTGGAGTAAGTTATGTTCGATAAGAAAACTGTCGAAGATTTCGATTTCGCCGGGAAGCGCGTTCTGGTGCGGGTTGATTTCAATGTTCCGCTGGATGAAAGAAAAGTAGCGGATGATACGCGCATCCGGGCGGCGCTCCCTACGCTGGAGTACCTGCTCGATCAGGGAGCAGCCCTGATCCTGTGCTCGCATCTGGGACGGCCAAAGGGCGTGACCCCGGAATTTTCCCTGCGCCCTGTAGCAGAATATCTGGAAAGGTTGGTGGACGCCCCGGTCTACTTCGCGGAGGATTGCATCGGCCCGAAGGCGGAATCTGCTGCCAGGGCGTTACTACCCGGTCAAATTCTTGTCTTGGAGAACATCCGATTCCACGATGGCGAGAAGAAGAACAACCCCGAAGTGGCGAAGCAGTTGGCCTCCCTGGCGGATGTCTTCGTTGACGATGCCTTTGGGACTGCTCACCGCGCCCATGCTTCCAACGTCGGCGTGGCGGATTACCTGCCCGCCGTAGCCGGTTTGCTGCTCGAAAAAGAAATCCGCTATCTCGGGCAGGCGATTGCCGACCCCAAACGTCCTTTTGTGGCCATATTGGGAGGCGCAAAAGTCAGCGACAAGATCGGCGTGATCCGTAACCTGCTTGGCAAAGCCGACCAAATCCTGATTGGCGGCGGTATGGCCAATACTTTCTTCAAGGCCGAAGGCTACGCGGTTGGGGATTCCCTGGTCGAGGAAGACGCCTTGGAGGTCGCCCGCGCCTTGTTGGAAGAGGCTGGGAAGAAGCTGCGACTGCCTGTGGACGTGGTCATCGCCGACGATTTCACTGCCGAAGCCGGGTGCAAGACCATCGGCATGGGTCCCATCCCCGATGGCTGGCGTATCCTGGATATTGGCCCTGAGACCGTAGCCGGCTATGCCCGGGTGATCGCTGAAGCGGGCACCGTGGTCTGGAACGGCCCCATGGGCGTCTTCGAGTTCCCGCGCTTTGCTGTGGGCACCTTCGAACTCGCCAAGGCTGTCGCTAAAAGCGCCGCGATCTCGATCATCGGCGGCGGCGACTCGGTTGCTGCGATCAATCAAACGGGTCTGGCC
>Ga0194111_10007873_pt1 | contig 11810 bp, 9 predicted proteins | sample TA2KigC300mmetaG_FD_146194 | JGI IMG/M metagenome (GOLD analysis project Ga0194111, IMG submission 146194) | Freshwater microbial communities from Lake Tanganyika, Tanzania - TA2015033 Kigoma Deep Cast 300m | ecosystem: Environmental > Aquatic > Freshwater > Lake | place: Tanzania: Lake... | reverse complement strand
CGGCCTTGAAGTAGCGGTAGACGCTCTGGATGCCGTTCATGGCCATCCCGAACTGCTCGGTCGTCAACAACGCACTGCGGTTTCTCGTCGTTCCCGTGTCCGCGTGCCCGCCTCGCTCCCGGCCGCCACACTCCGCAACCAGAGTGTCTGGTCTCGAACCTCTGCCCGCGTGCCCGCCCCGCCTCCGGCCGCCGCACTTCGCAACCAGAGCGTCTGGCCCCGAATCGGCGCCGCGGGTGCGCGATCAGGTGGCTTCCGTCGTAGTGCCTCGGTTCTCGCACACGGCGAGAGCCCGTTGATCCAACGTGGGAACACCGTCCAGATGTTGCGAAACGAGGCGATGTGCCCGAATGATGAGGCCGCTAGACGCCACGCCACACGGTTGGCCGGCGCCGACGAGCATTCGCGTTTGGAAGGTCGGCAAAGTAGAAGTAACGGATTTCAACTCGCACTGCACACAACCGCGACATGGCCGCGGGACGGGCGCCGCGCGGCGGGAACAGGAGACCTACGGATAACCGCCGTTCACGCCGCCTCTTCCAACTCGTCCAACATGGCTAGGGCAGCGAGCGCGTTTTCCATGCCGCCGATTTCCTCGATGAACTCTTTCAGGGCGGCAGCTTGCTGCTCGTTCAATTCGCTTCCCTCTGCCGACAGCAGTTCGCGGATTTCGTGGGTGTCCAGGTCCTGGATTTCGATCGGGTCGTCCATGAGTGACTCCTGATTCCTCGCGGTGCAAATCTGCCCAAAGAATGATCGGACGGCGAGGGAAGCCCGTTTCAACATTTCCCCAGCGGGTCAGTCGTGCCGGTCGCGTCTTGCGGGTAACCTGTAACGATCCGCCGCGAACAGGCGCGGCAGGAATTCCTTCCTGTCTCACCTTCCCGCACCTCATCCGACCATTTTGACAGGCCTGATTGACAAACCTGGGGAAGGCCGGCAGACCGTGCTGGCCGCCGGCTCGGCCGGACAAGTCCCGCAACTCGCCCCGCCGAACCGCCGTCGTCGACCCGCGGACTCGGCGCGGCGGCAGTCTCTCAGATCCATACAACCGCGTTCAGCCCGCCAGCAGTTCCCGGATCACCTTCGGGTGCTCGACTCCCGTGAGTCGCTGGTCGAGGCCCTGGAACGTAACCGTGAATCTCTCATGGTCGATCCCGAGGCACTTGAGAATGGTGGCGTTCAAGTCGTTGACATTCACCGGCCGATCCACTGCGTTGTAGCTGAAATCATCGGTTTCGCCGTACACTTGGCCGCCCTTGACGCCGCCCCCCGCCAGCCACATGCAGAAATTCCGCGGATGGTGGTCGCGGCCATAGTCGTCAGCAGTCAGCGTGCCTTGGGAGTAGACCGTGCGGCCGAACTCGCCGCCCCAGGCAACGACCGTTCTGTCCAAAAGACCTCGGCGTTTGAGGTCCACGAGCAACGCCGCCGTCGCCTGGTCGGTATCTTCACACTGCAAACGCAGGTCGCGAGGCAAGTTCCCGTGCTGGTCCCAGCCTCGGTGCAGAATCTGCACGACGCGCACACCGCGTTCGACCAACCGACGTGCGAGTAACACGCTGGCCGCGTACGTACCCGGCTTGGTGACATCGGGTCCGTAGAGTTCCAGCGTCTCCTGTGACTCGCTGCCGATGTCGGTCAGCTCCGGAACACTGGTCTGCATGCGGAACGCCATTTCGTACTGCGCGATGCGCGTCTGCGTCTCCGGGTCGCCGTAGCGGTCGAGCGCCAGGCGATTCAATTCCCCCAACGTGTCGAGCATCGCGCGACGATGGGACGCAGTGACACCGGCTGGGTTCTGTACGTACAACACCGGGTCGCCCACGTGCCGCAACACGACGCCCGTGTACTTGCTGGCGAGAAAACCGCTCGACCACATCCGCGTGAACAGTGCCTGTGCCGCCGCGGCGGACTTCCAGTTTGGGGTGAGCACAACAAACGCGGGCAAGTCGTTGCTCTCGCTGCCCAGCCCGTAGGCCAGCCACGATCCGATGCTCGGCTTGCCCGGTACTTCGCTCCCCGTCATCACGAACGTGCACGCGGGGTCGTGGTTGATCGCGTTGGTGTGCACCGTCTTGACCAGCGCAAGGTCGTCGACGCATTTCGCCGTGTGCGGCAGCAACTCGCTGACCCACCTGCCGCACTGACCGTGTTGCGCGAACTTGAACTTCGACGGTGCAACCGGCAACCGCGACTGCCCGCTCGTCATCGTCGTGATCCGCTGCCCCATCCGCACACTGTCCGGCAGGTCCTTGTCGAAGAAGGCGGCAAGCTCCGGCTTGTAGTCCCACAGGTCAAGCTGCGCCGGCCCGCCATTCATGTGCAGATAGATCAAGTGGTCGGCTTGGGGCGGAAAATGCGGAAAACCGGACAATGGTGGGTGACTGCGGGGCCCGGCGGCGGCCGTTTCACCGGCCGACGCGGACCGGTCCGCGAGCAGGCAAAGCGCCAGACCGCCCAGACGCAGGCCGGCCGAACCGAAGAACTGCCGACGAGTGAGATGCAGCTGTTGTTCCACAAGTGGATGCATGAGACAGGTTCTCCCGCGAGGCTCCAGGTCAATTCCTGTTCAGGGTCTCGTCCAGGTTGAGCATCATGTTAGCGATCATCGTCCAGGCGGCGGTTTCCGGTAACGGAGCGACATCCCTGGGTGGCGACTCACCAGCGTGCACGATTTGCCGCGATCCCTCCGGATCCGCCTGACACAAAGCCAACTGTTGAGCGAAGCCGGCGAGCACGATGCGAGTCTCATCGGCCGTGGGGTGGCGCGCAAGCAGCGTGCGATACAGGAACGCGATCCGCTCCTCGGACGAGCCGCCTCCCTCCGCAATCGCACGTTCAGCCAGCGCTCGCGCGGCCTCCACGTGCTGCACGTCGTTCAGCAGTTGCAGTGCCTGCAGCGGCGTGTTGCTTCGCTCTCGCACGATGCAGGACTGCTCCCGGTTCGGGCCGTCGAAGTTCGACATGAATGGCGGCGGGGCTGTGCGTTTGAGGAACACATACAGGCTGCGGCGATACAGCGCGGGACCGTGATCTTGCAGATAGAAACGCGTATTGCTGTCGGAGTACCCGACCGGTTCCCAGATATTGGGCGGCTGGTACGGCCTCACACCGGGCCCACCCATTTCCAGATTGATCAACCCGCTCACAAACAACGCATTGTCGCGCACCTGCTCGGCCGCCAATCGTATCCGCGGTCCTCGCGCGACCAGACGATTCCCCGGATCACCGGCCAGGACTTCGCTCGTCGCGCGGGAGTCCCTCTGGAATGCCTCCGACATCAACAACAGCTTCGCGAATCGCTTCGTGTCCCAGCTGGAGTCCCGCAACTCGCAGGCCAACCAGTCCAGCAATTCCGGATGCGTGGGAGCCTCTCCTCGCGTCCCGAAATCGTAACTCGTCCGGACCAGGCCCGTGCCGAACACCTGCTGCCAGAGCCGATTGGCGATGACACGTGCGGTCAACGGGTTTTCGGGCGAGACGAGCCAGCGGGCGAGATCCCATCGCGTGAGGCGCGCGCCCGGCTGAGCCGGCGTGATCCGCGGCAGCGCCGCGGGGATTCCCGGTTCGACCTTCTCTCCCGGCTTGTCGTACTGGCCGCGCATCATCACGAAGGAGTCGCGCGGCTGCGGCAGCTCGCGATAAATGAACGTCCCGACGGGGGACTCTTCCGCCACCAATCGCGCCGTCCGCGCCTGGTCCCAAGCCTGGCGGGCGGCCGCCAACTCGGCCGTCGCGGGACGCGCGATCAGCGCCAGGTAGTAGGTCCGCAGCGCCGCCATCTGCTCCGGACTCAGCGATTTCTCGGGACCGCCCTGGATCAGCGGATGCAGCTCGCCCGGCAATTCCGGCGGAACTGCCGTGCCCAGTGCTTTGCGCCACGCGGACAACGACTCGAGTGGATCGGTGGCCGTCGACGCGTGGCCCAGCAGTCGCAGCCGGTCCCAATACACGACTCCACCCCGCTGCGCAAACGTCACGCCGTCGATGCGGACCCCCGGCTGCAGACCGCCGTCCGCCACGGAAACCGCCACGGGCGTCCACTGGCCCGGCACAATCGCCCCTTCCGCACCGCCCTCGCGCTCCAGTCCCGCGCCACCGCGTTTCCACGTGATCGTCTTGTGACCCATTATTGTCAGCGCAATCGACTCGGGAACACTCCGCGGATCAACCCACACCATCACCTCCAGGCGGCCATCCGGAGGCACGACCAGCGGGCGGAGTTTGAACTCGACTGTGTCATTGCAGTCGGACGCGTGAGCCTGCCGAATCGCGCGGCGCCCCGAAGCCGCGGCGGGCGACGAGTCCACGACCCACGTGATCGCGTTGCGCGAGGAACTGCGCGTCACGCAGCCGGGCGGAAACGCGTCGTCGATCAGCACATCGTCAATCGGCTTGGAAGGGGCCGCATCAGGCGATCCCGCCCAGTCCGTGGTGTCGGCCAGCGACGCCAGTGACGTCAACCACTGGCGAGCAGCCTGCTCGACGCTCGCGGCCGATTCCGCTGTCGCTTTCTGGGCAGCTGTCGGCAGCTTCAAGAACGGCGGCGTCGTGTTGATGTTGCCGTCCATGGCCGGATCCGCCGCACTGTTGAAGAACGCATACAGCGAGTAGAACTCCTTCATCGTCAGCGGGTCGTATTTGTGGTCGTGACACACCGCGCAGCCGGCGGTCAAACCGAGCCAGGCTTGGGCGACAGTCGCCGTGCGCTCCACGGCGTACCGGTAACTGAACTCCGCGTCAATCGCACCTCCCTCGCTCGTCGTCACGTTGCAGCGATTGAATCCGGTCGCCACCAGTTGGTCGCTGGTCGCGTCTGGCAACAGATCGCCCGCCACTTGCCACACCGTGAATTGATCGAAGGGCAGGTTGTCGTTGAACGCTCTGACAACCCAGTCGCGGTAGGCCCACGTGATGCGCTCGTTGTCAAGGTGCAGGCCGTGCGTGTCAGCGTAGCGCGCCGCGTCCAGCCAGTGGCTGGCCATTTCTTCGCCGTACCGGGGCGAAGCAAGATATCGGTCGACCACCCGCTCGTAAGCCTGCGGCGACTCGTCAGAGAGGTACGCGTCGACTTCGGCGACGGTCGGTGGCAGGCCAGTCAGCGTCAGCGCCACGCGACGGATCAAGGTTTCCCGGTCGGCCTGCGGCTGCGCGGTCAAACCGACCTGCTGCAACCGCTCGTTCAGAAACGCGTCGACAGGCTGCCCCGCGTCGGAAACCGCAGGCACGGCCGGCCGATGAATCGGCTCGAACGCCCAGTGCTTCTGGTACGTCGCCCCTTGCAGGATCCACTGCCTGAGCACCGATTTGTCCGCGTCCGAGAGCGGTTTGTGCGTCTCCGGCGGCGGCATGACTGCACCCTCGTCGTCGCTCGTGACGCGCAGCCACAGTTCGCTGTTATCCAGATCCCCTGCAGTGATTGCCCGCCGGTCTCCCAAGTCCGCCGTCGCACCCTCCGCCGTATCGAGCCGAAGGTCCGCTTCCCGTGTCTTCGCATCCTGGCCGTGACACGGAAAACACTTGTCCGCCAGAATGGGCCGAACGTCGCGATTGAACGACATCGGGCGATCACCGGTCGGCACCTCGGCACTACGCGCATCGGCGGGAAGAAGCCCGCAACCGACGGCGGTCACAAACATCATCGCATACAGTGAGCGAAACATAACAGGGTCCCGTTTCCACAGCCAACCGATCGATTCGACTTGCCCTCATGCTACCTCACCGCGGCCCGTGGTCGCAACCATCGCGGGCCCAAAACCCGTCAGCGTTCGAACACGGCGCCGTCACAGCGCGTTCGACTGCGGTTCTCCCAACGCGGATGTCGGCTACCGGACTCCGACCTGTCCGATTTGGTGGCCGTGGCACACCGCGTTATGATGGTGGCTGGTCCAAACCGTCTCGCGGTCCGCCAACTGGCCAACAGATGGTTGACACGCCCTTCATTCGACGAGGCCCTCGATCGATTCCACCACCTGAATACAGCGGGCGACCGCAACTTCACGGTCGAGGGCCGGCGGCCGCAGTCTGATGATCGTGACGGCCTGTTGTGGGTCATCGGATCGCGACAAGAAGCAGAAAGGGGATTCCATGACGAACGTCAGCTTCTCCGCGTGTTTCGCTCGTTTCGGGCGCGGATTGTGCCGAGGCGCCGCATTGGCCTTGGCATGCGGATGCCCTTTGCTGGCAGCGGAGTTCCGGTTTCGCCATCACTTCGCGGATCGCGACCTGCCAGGCTCCTCTTGGGGACAGACGGCGGTGGCCGATCTCGATCGAGACGGCCAACCGGATTTCATCACCGGCCGCAGCCGCGGTGAGATTCGCTGGTACCGCATGGAGGCACCGCATCGGTGGGCACACCACCGGTTGGGCGAGAATTCACCCTCTGACGTGGGTGGAGCGGTCCTTGACGTCGACGGCGACGGCTGGCTTGATTTTGTCACTGGTGGCGCATGGTATCGCAACACGGGTCGACCGCGGGCGGAGCCCTTTGAGCGGATCGTTTTCGACGCGGACTTGAACGGCGTGCACGATGTGGTGGTGGGCGACGTGGACGGCGACACGCGGCCGGACGTGTTCACCATGTCCGACAAGAACAATCTCCGCTGGTATCGAATTCCAGCCGATCCTCGGGAGTTTTGGCAACGGCACGACGTCGGACCTTCGGTTCATGCGGGCGTCGCGCTGGGGGATGTCGATGGCGACGGCGACCTCGACGTGGTCCGTTCGAACGTCTGGTTCGAGAATGTCGATGGCAAGGGGACCCGTTGGTTGACTCACGAGACGATTCCTTTCGGCAACCCGCGTCAGCCGTTTCCGCTGGCCACGTACTGTGTCATCGTGGACATCGACGGGGATGGTGACGCGGATCTCGTCATGACCGAGAACGAGATCAAGGGTGGCCGAATCGCCTGGCTTGAAAACGCGGACGGCAAAGGACTCGTCTGGAAACCGCACGAGTTAACGCCGGGCGACTCAGCCCTTCGCGGCGCGTACCACTCGCTGGCCGTGGCCGATTTCGACAACGACGGCGACCTGGACATATTTACCTGCGAGATGGAAGGCATCCCGGGCGACAGGCCGCCGCGTTGGTTCATCTGGGAAAACGTGGACGGGAAGGGGCGGCAGTTCGTCGAGCGGGTGATTCTCGATGCGGGACTCGGCGGACATGCGGCGGTAGCCGCGGACATGGACAACGACGGCGATCTGGATATCGTCAGCAAGCTCTGGCGTCCGCGCAGCGACAATGCCAACGGCGGAAAGAACCACGTCGACTTCCTGGAGAACCTTCTCAAGTCGTCCGAGTCGGCGGACTCGGCACGCCGCGACTCGCCGGCGTCGGGCCGCGGCCAAAGCGGCACCTGAAGCGGGCCACGGTTGTGGAGAGGGCGTCGGGTGAGTCGCCGACGCCTAGTCCGTCGTTTCATGGCGCACGATGCGGCCTTGGACCATGTAGAGCACGTCTTCGGCAACGTTCGTGGCGTGATCGGCGATCCGTTCCAGGTTACGGGATACGGCCATGAGCGTCAGGAGCGCGGAGGTGTGCGTGGGGTGGTTGGCCATCATTTCCGCCGCCTTCTTGCGGATCTGGCGTTTGAGCCGATCCACGTCATCGTCGCGCAGACACACGCTGTGCGCCAGCACCGCGTCGTGGTTGACCAGCGATTGGATGCTGTCGCGGAGCATCGAGCGGGTTTTCGCCCACATACCGGGCAAGTCGAACGGGATCGGCATGGGCGGCAGTTGAGCAAACGCCGCAGCCTTACGGGCGATGTTCACTGCCAGGTCGCCGATCCGTTCCAGGTCGTTGTTCATCTTGAGCACCGCGACGACGAACCGCAGATCGATGGCTACCGGTTGGTAGAGCGCGAGCGTCTTCAGGCACTCTTCTTCGATGGCAACTTCGCATTGGTCGACAGCCGCATCACGTTTCTCGACCACCTCGGCCAGTTGCGGGTCGCGTTCCATGAGTGCCCGCACGGCCCCCTCCGACTGCTCTTCCACGAGCGTGCAGAGCGACAGCAGCTGGCTTCTCAAGTGCTCCATGGCTCGCTGCAAGTGCAGTGACATTATTGAGTCTCCTCCTCCCGGATCAGCCGTACCGGCCGGTCACGTACGTCTCGGTTTCCTTCTCCCGAGGGTTGAGAAACACCTTGAGCGTGTTGTCATGCTCGACGATCCGGCCCAGGAGCATGAAGACGCACTCATCGCTGGCGCGGCGGGCCTGTGCCATATTATGCGTGACGATCAGGATCGTGTAGCTTTTGCGCAGCTCCTGGATCAACAGCTCGATCCGCTCGATGCCCTCGGCGTCCAGCGCCGAGCAGGGCTCGTCCATGAGCATCACCTGGGGTTTGAGCGGCAGCAGGCGGGCGATGCACAGTTTCTGCTGTTGTTCCAGGGTCAGTTGCGTGGCGCGCTTGCGCAGCTTGTCCTTCACTTCGTCCCACAGCTGCACGTCGCGGAGGGCCGTTTCGACCATGGCGTCGAGTTCGCGGCGCCGGCGCTGGCCGCGCGGCGTATGGGATTTGACGCCGAACACGACGTTTTCGTAGACCGACAGCGGCAGCGGGTTGGGCCGCTGGAAGACCATCCCGACGGTCTTGCGCAGCTGCGTCAACGACACATCGGCGTCGTAGATGTTCTTGCCGAGAATCGTGATTTCACCGGTGGTTGCCACGTTCCCGTAGCGCTCGTTGATCCGATTGAAGCATCGCAGCAGCGTGGTCTTGCCGCAGCCGGAGGGGCCGATCAGCGCCGTGACAATCCCGGGCTTGATCCGGAGGTCGACATCGCGCAGGGCCTGGAAGTCGCCGTACCAGAGATTCAGGCCGCGGGTGCAAATGCTGGGGGCCGCTTGCGGCACCGTGTCGTTGCCCATTACCCGAAGTCTCCGTTCACGTACCGTTCCGTGAGCCGCTGGGCCGGCTGCGTGAAAATCCGCTCCGTCTCGTCCACCTCGATCAGCCGGGAGCCGCTGAAGAACGCGGTCCGGTCCGACAGGCGACGCGCCTGCTGCACGAGATTCGTGACCAGCACGATGGTCATCTCCTGCTTCAGCTCCCGCAGGATATCCTCGATCTTCATGGTGGTCACCGGGTCGATGGCAATCGAGAATTCGTCCAGGCACAGAACCTCCGGCTGGTGCGACAGCGCCCGGGCCAACGTCAGTCGCTGCTGCTGGCCCCCGGACAGTTTCGTGCCCAGCAGCCGCAACCGGTCCTTCACTTCGTCCCAGAGCATGGCCTGCCGCAGGCATTTCTCGACCAGTTCGTCGAGCACGTGCCGATCGTACATGCCGGCACGGCGCGGGGCGTAGGCCACGTTCTCATAGACCGACAGCGGCAGGCCGACGGGCAACGGAAACACCATGCCAACCCTCCGCCGCAGACGGAAAACGTCGCGCATCCGCCACACGTCCTCCCCGTCGATCAGAACCTGGCCTCGGACGGCCGCCGCGGGCACGAAGTCGATCGTGCGGTTGATGCACTTCAGCAGGGTCGTCTTGCCCGCGTTGGCCGGCCCGATGATCGCGAGGATCTCCCGGCGCGGTATGTCCAGGGAGATGCCGTCGAGCGCCGGTTTGGCGCCGTAGTGGACATCGACGTCGATGAAACGGATATGGCAGTCCATCCCTCGGTCACCACCTCTTCTGCGATCGCAGATATCCCCGCAACCCGATGGACAAGCTGTTGACGGCGAGCACGAGGGCGATGAGCACGACCGCCGTGCCGTATTGGTACGCGTCGGACACGCCGTGCACCTGCGTGACCAGCGTGAACAGGTGCATGGACAGTGCCATGCAGCGGTCGCCGGGCCCGTAGGGAAAGAAAGCCTCCCAGCCGTGGTCGGCGACGGGCACGAAGAACACCGCTCCCGTAAACAGGATCGGCGCCGTCTCGCCGGCCGCTCGCGACACCTGCAGGATCACACCCGTGAGGATGCCGCTGATCGAATTCGGCAGCACGACGGTGCGAATGGTCTGCCAGCGCGTCGCGCCCAGGTTCCAGCAGGCCTCGCGAAAGGACATCGGCACGGCGGCCAACGCCTCCCGCGTGCTCGTGATGATCACCGGCAGAGTCATCACGGCGAGCGTGCAGCAGGCCGCCATGAGTGACCTGCCCATGCCCGCCGCCAGGACAAACGCCCCGACGCCGAACAACGCGTGCACGATGCTGGGCACGCCAGCCAGGTTCACGACCGCCAGATTGACGATTCGTGTCAGCCAGTTGTCGCGGGCATACTCGTTGAGATAAACCCCGGCCAGAATGCCCACCGGCGCCGACACCAACAACGAGCCCAACACAAGGAAGAACGTGCCTACCAGCGGCGCCCAGATGCCGCCGCTCGTCATGTAATCCTTCGGATTGTCGAAAATGAACGACGGCGACAGCGCCGGCCACGCCTTGACGACAACGGTCGCGAGAACGGCCACCATGGGCATGACCAACATCAGCGTCATCGCCAGAAACACGGTCCTGGCGATCGCCTCCGTCGCCCGTTTGCGACGCTCCAACGGTGTGGCCGTGAAAAGCCCGCCCGTCGATCCGCCGCCGGCATCGTCACGACTTGTCATGGTGAATTCCCTTGACCACCAGGTCCGCGGTCAGATTGACGACGAAGGTCACCGCGAACAACACCAGACCGATGACGAACAGCACGCGGTAGTGGGGCCCCCCCGATACCGTCTCGCCCAGCTCCGCCGCGATGGTGGCCGTCAGCGTGCAGATCGGGTCGAGGAGCCCCTGGGGGATCTGCACCGCATGGCCCGTGGCCATCAAGACCGCCATGGTTTCACCAATCGCCCGGCCGACCCCGAGCAGGACGGCGGCCAGCAGCCCGTTCTTGGCCGCGGGGAACAGCACGCGGTAGACCAGCTCCCAGCGGTTCGCGCCCAGCGACAGCGCGGCTTCTCGATACGCATCCGGCACCGCCTTGAGCGCGTCCTCGCCCACCGACACGATGATCGGTACGCTCATCAACGCCAGGATCACGCCACCGTTGAGCAGGTTCACACCGACAGGAGCGCCGGTGATCTCGACAATGATCGGAGCCAGCACCGCGTAACTCACAAAACCCCAAACCACCGACGGAATGGCCGCCAACAACTCCACCAGCACCTTGAGCGTTTCTTTCGTCTTGCCCTTGCAGAACTCGGAGATGTAGACAGCGGCGCCCAGGCCCAGCGGCACAGCCAACACCATGGCGAGGCCTGTCACCGCGAGCGTGCCGACCAGCAAGGCCAGAATACCGTACTGCGGCCGAACCTCCGACGACGGGCGCCAGTTGGGGCTGCTCAGGAACTCGACCAGGTCCAGTTTCCCGAACAACATCGGCGCCGCTTCGCGAAACACAAAGAACAGGATCGCCACCACGAACAGAATCGCGCTCCAACCACACAGCCGGATCGCCCAGTCCATCAGCGGCTCCGCGCGATCCGCGACGCGGTGAAACCACGGGCCGAACCGGCCCGTGCCCGCGACGCGCCCCTGGGACTCCGACGTGCCGTTCACGCTGCATCCTCCCTTCCGTTCACTCGCGCCTCGGCACATAGCCCAGTTCCGCGACGATCGCCTGACCCTTCGGCGAGACCATCCATGCCATGAAGTCGGCAGGCGGTCCCGACGGCTCGCCGACCGTGTACACCTGCAGGCCCCGCGTGAGCAGATAGGTGAAGTCCTGAGCGCGCTCGCGACGCGGCTCCACCGCGGGTCCGCCCCTCCGCTCCGAAACTGCCAACATCTTGACACCAGGCATGGCGTACCCCATGCCGCTGTAGCCAATCGCCAAGGGCGTGCGGGACACCAGGG
>Ga0194111_10007865_pt1 | contig 11815 bp, 8 predicted proteins | sample TA2KigC300mmetaG_FD_146194 | JGI IMG/M metagenome (GOLD analysis project Ga0194111, IMG submission 146194) | Freshwater microbial communities from Lake Tanganyika, Tanzania - TA2015033 Kigoma Deep Cast 300m | ecosystem: Environmental > Aquatic > Freshwater > Lake | place: Tanzania: Lake... | reverse complement strand
AACGTATCGGGGGGATGACATCGAGTGGTTCAGACAGTTCGGCGAACGCGATCAGAAGATTCAGTTTTCCGGAGGCGAACACGCTTGGGACCTCATTACGAGGTACGACCAGGCAATCGCGACGGGCCTCTACCTCTTCAGCGTGAAGGATCTGGAGACGGGAGAGATCAAGACGGGGAAATTCATGGTTGTGAAATGATTTTGGATGTCTTTATGTTAGACAGGAGGAGCTATGAATCGATCTATCCTATCCGTCATAATCACCACTGCTCTGAGTATATCAGCCAATGCGCAGGGTACATATCGGACCGTGACAATCTATGATATTCAATATGCGCACCCGGATTCCTTGAAGTTGGCAGAGCAGCTTCAGCGAACGCAGAACTCGCGATGGAGTCTTCAGGCATCGAGATTCGCAATTACGCCGCGCGAAACGGTTGAAGTAGTGGCACAGTGCCTTGTTCCGCCAAAGGTGATTACTTGGACAGGCGCGGGGTGGACACTGGTCTTGAAAGATACCGCTACTAATCTGGTCAATTTCGCCGGATTGTTTGCGAGAGCAAGTTCTGGAGACACTTCGGCACTAAAGAACGAGGGTTTCTTGAACATTGAAGCCGGAGATGTTATTCGATTGCGGGGATATGTAACTGAGTTTCCCAGCAACGATATGTCTAGCGGAACACAATTCGTTCCTATACCCGGCATCAATATCTCAGTAATCGAGACCCGAAACGCACCGAAGCCGATCAGGTTGAGGATCGGAGACTTCCATTCTGGCGTTCACGGCTCGGGTTATGTAATCAAGTATTCCTCTGGAGAACTCTACGAAGGTGCATATGTAGAACTGCTAAATCTCGATGTTTCGACGACCAACAGTAGCAGTGGGGTACCAAACACCTTAAACCTAATAGATGCCGATAACAACATGATCACAACGCATGATGGTTCGAGGTGGTTTACAACACGGGGTCATCGAGATCCACTTTCGACATATGTTGCTCCCGCCCCAAACTCGACCATCGACACGATCAGGGGCGTCATTATGGCGAATTCTGCATGGGAATCGAGGGGTTATCTCATCACTCCAATTTTTCCAGGAGACATAACAGTTGGCAAGGTCAAACCATGGATTGGTTCTCACCGACGAGAGCCCGTTGTCGTAAGTCCAGTTGATTCCGTGACGTTGTCCGTCCGTTCGTATGGTCAACCCGGAGGAGCTCCACTGAGATTTGTCGTCTCTCTTCGCAGCATCAACAATGGCGTATGGATTCTTGATACGCTGCGCTCTGTCGCCCCGGATACTTTTAGGGTAGTGTTTCCAAAATTTGCAGCAAATACTCGTGTCAAATATTTCTTCAAAGCAGTAGACACCGATGGTAATGAAACGCTACTTGCCAATTCAAGTTCTTTTGGGGCCTCTGATACCTCTCAAGGTTTCTTCTCATACGTTGTGCTCGATCGGAATGTAAGAATAAGCGATATCCAGTACACAGAATACCCGCATGGTAGAACTCCATATCTTGGATCACTTGTCACTCTAAGTGGCATCGTAACGGCAGACAGTAGTGATGTAGGCACTTATCCTTTCACCGTTCGAGGAACTTCAGCTTGGTATATGCAGGATGGGAATTCTCCCTGGAGTGGAATCTGGATCTTCAGTGCAAATGAGGCACGATTGGCACACCTCACAAGAGGTGATAGCATTAGCGTGAGTGGTACAATTCAAGAGGCAAGCGACGTTACAAGAATATCGATCCCTGACACCGCTACTTCGATCAAGATCCACGCAAGGAGCTTAGCCATTCCATCTCCGGTTTCGCTGAAGACAGGTGATTTCGGTCCCGCTGTAGCGAATGGTGCACCAATCGCAGAAAAGTGGGAAGGCATGCTAGTTCGGTTTGATAACGTCCGAGTTACGAATGTATGGCCCACTTTCTCTGATCAAACTGAATATGAATTGGACGATGGAACAGGCCCAATAATTGTTCGTCAAGATGGAAAGAATCGTTTCTCTAATATCGTGACTGACACAAGTAGAGGGAAGACAATTCTGAATCAGGGAGACAGCTTTACCTATGTACAAGGTATCATCTACTTCAGCTACGGGCGATACAAATTGGTACCACGCAAGGATTCTGACTTCGGAATGCTGACCACAAGCGTCATGACGAGGCATGCCGAGACTATGCCCGGGTCATTCGATCTCGCACAGAACTACCCAAATCCATTTAATCCGCTGACAACTATCCAATTTGATGTTCCCCAGTCTGCAAACGTGAGATTATCGGTGTATAACATGCTCGGGCAGGAAGTGCGCCTTCTGCTCGATGAGCAAAAGAGTCAAGGGCGGTACTCAGTCCGGTTTGATGCGAGACTGTTGCCAAGCGGCGTCTACTTCTACCGGCTCGTGAGCGGAGAGGTTTCGTTCACAAAGAGAATGGTCCTTATTAAATAGTATCAAATGATACCAGGTGTGGGCGGGTTTGTAAAGTAGTGTTCATCCACTCAGGAGTCAAGCGGGACCAGGTCAAGGTACTGCTTGACGACTGATGGGGTGAGGCGAATGATGCGAGAGATGACATCGACATCATCGAACTTGGTGGATAAGAGTTTGACAGATTCATAGTCACGGATGTAGCGTTCGACAGCTTCTTTGGAGTGATTGGTTCTTTGACAGATGGTTGGGACGAGGTAGCCTTTGAGATGGAGAGCAATGATTTGTTTTTTGTGTGTTTGTCCACTGCCGATGAGTTGGATATTGCCGCGGGTTGGTAAGGAACGGTGGTAGAGGTTCTGATATTCCCGGACATACTCACCGGCGGTCATGGAGGAAGTGTTGAGCAAGACGGCGAGATCGAGTTGGGAGAGTAAGGCGCCCTGATCATAGGTTTGGGTAGTCCAGCGCTCGATCTTTTTGAGCCGAAGTTCCCGGTGGTGGATGGGTGTTTTCATGTCTTCGATATCGCTGTCGGTAATGATATCCAGGACGACGGGCTTCAGTTTGGTCTGGGCCATGGACTTGCCCTTCTTCGGATATTCATCGACGGGGACAGCGTGCCAGACCATCTGGCCTTGCTTCAGGAAGGAGTTGTCGTGGTAACGGTAATAGTGTTCGATGAGTGAAAGCATGTCATCGATGATGGCTTGAGCGGTGACCGCGCCCTTGTCATAGCCGTAGTGGTTGAGGAAACGATCCAGGAGGATGTGTTTCAAGGATTTGCCCTTGATGCGACAATACTCTCGAAGGGCGATGGCAGCCGGAGAGAAGTCTCTGGTATCTCGGGGCAGGAAGCGTAAGTTCTTTGCAATCATAGTGTTCAGCGCCCCCTTTTTTTGGGGTTCTGAAGGATGCGCTTGAGCTGTGAACTTGAGCGATGTTGCTTGAAGAGCTTCAGATATTCTCCCGCCAAACGGTGTGAGAAGCCGGTGGAGATACGGATCTGGTCCAGCGAGAAGCCTTTCTTGTGCAAGAGGACGACGCGGGCGAAGTCCTGGATGTAACGCTTGATGGCAGTCTCGGAGTGATGGGTCCTGCGCTCGATGTCAGAGAACTGATAGCCGGAGAGATAGAGCTCCAGGATCTGGGTTTTGTGGGTTTGACCACGCCCCATCTCGTGACGCCAGCCGCGGGAAGGCAGGATGATGCCTTTGCGTCGCATCTGGCTGATGTCACGCTTGATGGTGACGACACTGGTAGTGAGGATGAAGGCAATGTCCTCAGAGGAGAGGATGCCGCCCTGATCGATGGCTTCATTGGTGATACGGATGATCTTGTGATGGCGAAGACCTCGGAGCCCTGACTTTTTGTAGACCGCCAGGTCTTCTGCTGGCGTATGCAACGTGAGCTTGACAGAGACCTTCTTGCAGAGTGCAAGCGGCTTGCCGGCGGGCTCGTTCTCATCGACGGCGAGGTAGTGCATCTGGCCGGCGTTAAGGTTCACCTCGGCATGGCGCAGAAAGTAATCACTGATCTGAGTGAAGTAGGCTTCAGCGAGAATCGGTGTGAGGTTGAAATCCCTAGCGATACTCGAAACGATCGACTGCTTGACAGACTTCGACTGAAGCCGGGAAGAAAGTTGGTGCTCGAGCATATGATACCTCCGGCATTGGTGATGACAAAATACCCACAATCTGCCTTGGTATCATTTGATACTAACCTAAAGTAACGGAGCGTGGTGAGAGCGATTGGAAACACAATGAAGCGATCGTGGATGGAACCGGAACTGACCGGTTTGATCCGGATTGGCCTGGCGGTCTTCTTGATCCTCGCTGGTTCATCGGGTTGCACAGAGCACTACCCGAACAAACCGATCGAGAACGCACCGCCGAAGACATTCCTCTGGCTCTTCCCCGACTCTGCGCTGGCGCACACGGTAAGTCGTCAGCAACTGCGCTGGTGGGGAGAAGATTCCGATGGTTTCGTGATCGGATACCTCTTCAGTTTCGCACCTCGCATCACCGTTTTGCCCAATCCGGACACGCTTGGATATGTGTATACGACTCGCACCGACACGACGATCTTGTTTCCGCTCACGACTTCGACAGAAACGTTCCTGGTTGTCGTAAGAGCCGTCGATAATACGTTCAAGGGATTGCCCGTGGGGGCGATCGTTCGGCTCTCTCCTTCACCCTATTGGGACAAGAACGGGAATGGAATCAACGACGCAGGGGATGTTGGACTTCCGGAGCTCCTACGCTCGCTAGACCGCGACGGAGCCAGACAGAGATTCCCGATAAAGAATTCACCTCCCTCCGTTGGTTTCCTGAAAGATCCGGCCGATCCATTGAAAACGATTCAGCAGCCGGAGACGACATACACCGTGGCGAGTTTCTCCTGGGTTGGATCGGATCCGGACGGCGATCAAACGCTTGCGGCGTATCGGATTGCCCTCAATGGCACCGACTCTGCCAAGTGGCTGAATCTCCCGTCGAACATCACCATGGTCACTCTTCTCGTGCCGCGGAGCGTGAGTGACGGTGTGACCGGAGCGGTTGAGGCAGAGGTGCATAGCGGAACCTTCCCGAACATGCGTTTGCAGGGAAGATTGCCGGGACTTCGCCTGGACGCCACAAACGTCTTGTATCTCCAGGCGCAGGACGTAGCCGGTGACTACAGTCCAATCGTCCGTCTTCCGGAGGGAAACCGAATCTGGTATGTTCGCAAACCGAAGAGCAGATTGCTTGTGATCAGTGACTATCAGAAATCCGATTCGGTTTTTGTCCGGATCTTCTATCGACAGGCATTCGCTCAGGTTGCTGGCGGAGCGCTGGCGGGATATGACGAGTTGAATATTCGTTCGGGAGCCCCGATCGGAGGAAAGGGAGTTCTGGTTCCGCCGATTTTGAATCCGGCGTTTGTACAGACTCTGAAACTTTATGACTACGTGTTTTGGTACACCGATCAGTTTCCAAGCTTGAGCGTAGCCCAATTCCCGCTGTTCCTGTATACTGCGACAGGGGGGAGGGTTCTCTATTCCACGGAATTTGCCTCGACGGTCACGGACCCCCGCGGAACGCTGGTGGACTTCGCCCCGCTGGACAGCGTGAGCACGATTCCACTGCCGAACCCGAATCCGTCCGTTCCGAGTCTGGGGGACACCCGCGTGCCTAAGAACTTCGTTCTCTGGCCGGATTCTTCTCTGTCGAGCAACATCTACCCGACGCTTGTTTTTGATTCGCTGAGCGTGCAGTCCGAACCGATCGCCAATCATACATTCTTCCTGCGGCCGATTTACCGGCGCGCAGACGCACGCTATATTTACCGCCTGCAGCCCGATGAGCGAGTTCCGATCCGGTACACCGGGAGACCATATCTCGCCGTCGTGGATGATGCCAAGCGGTTCGTGTTTCTGGGTCTTCCGCTCCACAGCCTCAACGGCACTCTACGGGGTGGCAAGGGAGTCTCTGCGTTTCTATCAAAAGTGTTTGTCGACGAGTTTGGTCTCCGATGAGCATCCTTGTGCACATAGCGACTTCAAGAACCTGGCTGAAACGCTTCCTCTTCGTACTCGCCCTGGCTGGGTGTCTTGAGAATGTTCATTCTCAGGTTGTTGTGACAGGGACGATTCGTGGACGGATTCGGGACAAAGAGACACGCGAGGGATTGCCGAGCGTGAACGTGATGGTCAAGGGGACTTACTACGGTGCAGCATCGGATCTCGACGGCAATTTCATCATGCAGCGTGTGAATCCGGGGACATACACGGTTGAGGTCACTCTCCTCGGCTACAAAGCTGTTCAGTTCACGGGTGTCAAGGTCGATGTCGGCCAGGAGACTTTTCTCAACGTCGATATGGAAGAAACAGCACTCTCGCTTGGACAGGAAATTGTTGTCGTTGGAGATAGGCCTCTGTTCGATATTGAGGAAACCTCCAGTCGGCGTGCCGTTCGGAGCGAGGATATCGCGCTGGCAGCAGTTCAGACAGTCGCAGACATCGTGGCGCTTCAGGTCGGCGTTGTGAAATCTGATGACCAGATACACATCCGCGGAGGCAGGAGTTATGAAAACGCGTACCTGCTGGACGGAGTGTCCGTTCAAGACCCACTGGCGGGTACCGGATTTGGTATTCATCTTCCGCCGGGAGCTATTCAGGAAGTCGAGGTCATTACAGGGGGGTACGGCGCAGAGTATGGTCAGGCGACGTCAGGAGTGGTCAGTTTCACGACGAAGGAAGGCGCAGAACGCTATTCGGGCGGCGCGTCACTGAAGCGGGATCATCTCTGGTTTAATGAACAAAGCCGGTCGAACTTCAACACCGATATCTACGAGCTCTATCTCAGCGGCCCTGAATTCCTGACGGGCAGACTGTTTCCTTTAATGGGATTTGAGCTGCCGGGCAAGATCACGATGTTCGGTAATCTGAATGTTCATTACACTGATGGTTACACGCGCTGGGTAGAAGTGGTAGATCTGACAGGCAGACCGATCGGCTGGACGGTAAAGACTCCCGGAGGGCTGTATTCGTCGACGTTCGGCGGTACGGCCTACGCGCCGAGGCGAAGCAACGTCTATTCCGGGCTCGGAAAGCTGACGTGGAAGCTGACGTCCACGCAGAAGCTGGCGTACACGTATTCCCAATCAGTGGCCATCAACCAGAACACACAAACGATTCAAACCACGCTCGAAAGGGTTGAGCCTCAACCGGGGTACCAGTACCTCTTCCAAAACATTCCGGACAGCGCAAACACATTCACTCAGATCAATCGTCAACACTCAGTTGTGTGGACGCACACCCTGAATCCGAAGACATTTTATGAACTCCGGTTCAGTCGCTACACCGCTCACGTGCGCGGAGACGCAAACGGAAAATACTGGGATGAGTACCGGGAACCGAAAGATATCGTGACGTTTCCGGTCGTGTACTACAATGTGGGACGCGACACTGTCGGCGTCATCCCCGGTGACGGGTTCTACGATACGGGGAATCCGACCGTCTGGCGGGATCATTATGTCGAAGAGTACACGTTCAAGTTCGATCTCACCAGTCACTTCGACGAGCGAAATAAGTTCAAGACCGGGCTTGAGATGCGGTTTCAGGAGATGCAGATGGTCGATATCATCTCCCCATGGGTGAACCCGCTTGGATTCAACAATGACATCTATTCGGTCAGACCGGCTCTGGGAGCACTCTATGTTCAGGATAACCTTACCTTCAGCGGGATGATTCTGAACGCGGGCCTCAGGTTTGATTATTGGTTTCCGGGCAAATATGTCGATGACGCCGTGCGGAACGAGAAGCAATCCCTTGTCAGCCCTACGATCCGAGCCCGCTACCTGAACGACACCTATTCGTTGGGAGGGCGACGATGGAAAGGACGAATCAGCCCACGTCTGGCTATTGCCCATCCTGTGACAGACAACCAAACACTGTTCTTCTCGTACGGTCATTTTTCCAAATTTCCACGGCCACAGTACGTCTATTCAAAACTACTGCGAAGCAATGCTCGCTCAACGTTTCAGATCATTGGAAATCCCAATCTTAATCCCGAAACGACCGTCGCGTACGAGCTCGGCCTTCGGAATCAGTTAACCGCCAACGACGTGCTGAGCATCACGGCGTACTACAAGGATATCTTTGACTACATCACAGCCAAATCGGTCCGGGTTGAGCAGACCCGGTTCTCCGCAGGATCATACCTCACATACATCAACCTGGACTATGCGCGATCGAGAGGAGTAGAAGTCGAATACAAGACGCGCATTGGAGGTTGGCTGCGTGCCGCGTTGTCGGCCTCGTATGCGATCGCGACGGGCAAGAGTTCTGCCGCGACGGAGGCACTCTTCAATGTTCAGTTGGGTGAGGATGAGAAAATCAAGGAGACATGGCTGGTGTGGGACAGACCATTCCAGGCATCTGCAGTCTTCAATTTCCGTTCTCAAAAGAATGCTCCTCTCTTCGGTGTGGGAAGGGGAATCCTGGACGACTACAACGTTCACCTGAGGTTGTTTTATCAATCCGGAAGGCGCTATACGCCCTTCTATCAGATCGGAAATGAGGCGACTACGGGACGGCCGTTGTTTAAACAGGATAATCTTAACTCGTACTCCAGCGTCGGCAAGGGAATCATGACGGTCGACCTTAATCTTGAAAAATACTTCGACGTCTCGATTGGAGAGCTTGTCTTCTCCATCGAAATTCAGAACGTGCTGAACACGAAGAATACACAGATCGTCAATCCGGTGACGGGTGAGGCGTACGAGTACACGCAGAAAGACGGGGCGCCGACCCCAACGCCGAACAGCTGGAACGATCCGCACTATCCGGACCTTCAGGCGCCGGTCGATCCCTATCCGTATAACCCGGCACGGTACCAAGCACCGCGGAATATTCGATTTGGGGTGTCGATTCGATTCTAGCGCTCGACAGGAATGAGAATAAGACTTCCCATATTGCTGCTGTTTCTGATTCTGCATCTGACGGCGAAAGCTCAACTGGTCCCGAATTTGGGAGGTCAGCGGGCTGGCATCTCTGCCCTGCAGTTTCTGAAAATTGGCATTGATGGGCGAGGAGCAGCCCTGGGAGAAGCCGTGGTGGCGAACTCCTACGATGCCGCCTCGCTCTACTGGAATCCTGCTGGAATCGCATTGGCGAAAGAAAACAGCGCGATGGTCTCACACGCGGAATGGCTTGTGGAGATGAAACATGACTACGTCGGGGCAATCTACAAGCTCTCATCCGCAGATGCTGTGGGGGTGTCGGTCATTTCGCTTTCGACGGACGACATGCAAATCACGACAGAAACCCGACCGTTTGGAACAGGGGAATACTTTAGGTATAGTGATCTGGCTGTTGGCGTCACGTATGCGCGCCAAATGACTGACCGCTTCGCATTCGGTGCGACCGTTCGCTACGTGCGCGAAACGCTGCATCTATTGAAGATGGAGACGGTTTTGATGGATCTGGGAACACACTACGACATCGGGCTTGGTGGTATGCGATTCGGCGTTGTGGTCTCAAACTTTGGTTCAGACGTGAGCCCGGAAGGGGAAATCGAGCTTCTCAGTGGTGATCGCACACGGACGTTTCAGTCATTCTCCCCACCGACGGTCTTCAAGGTTGGTTTCGCATTCGACCCATATTTCGACGAAACGCAGAGAGTCTCGACCTCTGTGCAGTTGAATCATCCAAACGATAACGCGGAACAAGTCCGTGTTGGGATCGAATATGCATGGCGGGAATGGCTGTTCGTGCGTGCGGGGCTGAAGCGAACGATCGGTGAGTCGATGTTCGGCAGAGATACGAAATCGCTCGATGATTTCTCAGTCGGTGTGGGGGCGTTTGCCGATCTCGGATTCTCAAAGGCCCGATTTGACTACGGGTACACGAATTTCAACAATCTCGGAGGGACACACCGGGTATCGCTCTCGATGTCGTACTAGATCCGTGAAGCACTCATCATCACATATCGCGTGGATCGTCCTTCTCGTGGGGCTTGTTCTCTTCGCTGGGTGCGAAGAGCGATTTCCACTCGCTTCGCTCCCGGATCCGCTTACCGGCGCGATTGTTGGTGATACCACGTACCTCGAGATCACTCCGGCGTTTGAGGGAATCGGGACGCCCAGCGCCTTACTGATCGGCCATGACCAACTCATGTATGTCGCGGACGTAAAGAACAACCGTATCATCATGATGAATATCGCGGGAAACATCCTCGGGACACGATCGATCACTCAACCTCTGTCGATCAGCCAGGATATGCGCCTCGATCTTCTGGTTGGGGGATCGGTGGTAACAATGAACAAGGATACAGTGGGAGCACTCTTCCGCATCAAGCTGGCCCAGGCGAAGCACGAGATTCAATCGGCGGTGATGGACACGATCTGGCGAGAGACGGCGCGACCGAACCGGAGATTTGTGGGTGTGGCTGCCCTTCCGGACAACGAATTTCTGGCACTGCGGAACGGTCCTGACAACAGCAGCTTCGTCGATCCGGACGTTCGGGTGTTGCTCTTCAATGCGAAGAGTCAATTTATCACGCCGCTGGGAGATATGGTTACGCGGGCAGGATCAGGAATTACCGACATCAACCGACCTTCAGGAATTACGGCATTTCCGAATTCGCGCGATTTCATACTCATCCAGCATTCAGTCGGCGTTGCCTACGGAGCGATCTGGATGACGTATCAACGGTCATCGGACTTCGAAGGATGGTTACCGAGATTTGACCCCTCAAAGGCCGAGCAGAAGGACGTTGAGTTCGTCCGGCCGAATCGTTTCGTCGAAGCGTCTGCCGTTGTTGTGGACGGACGGCGGAGGGATATCTTTATCGCCGATGCGGCATTAGATACGATCATCAAATTCGACAGCAGGGGGCGTTTCAAGTCTGAGTCGTTCGGTTACGCTCGGACAGGGGGTCGCATGGTCAAACCGACAGGTTTGGCCTTCTTTGACCGGACACTCTACGTTGCCGACGCAGTCACGAATCGGATTCTGAGATTTCGACTGTCAACGGAATTCCAGTAGGGGGTTCCCGTTTCTTTCTCCAGGGAGGGTATCGACGCTGGAGGGAAAGTCCGTAGAAACGGGAGCTCAGGGGGGACGTCGCATTTCGAAGATATCAGTTGTTCTGCAGTATCCGCTTCCCGACAATCGACCAACCGCACGAAGCGTGCGCGGATCGACGCGGTCTCCGCTTAAGACTCCCGGATCAACATGGATCATGAGAATCTCGCCGAGTATGAGGTCGGTGGGTCCATTGCCGATCGGCAGCCATTGGGAAAGGATGCACTCGAAGTGAATATGACTCTCTGCAATACGCGGTACAGAAACTCGAACTGAGGGGAGCACCGTGAATCCTGCCTTCGAGATTTCACTCACATCGTGGGGGAGGGTAGCAGAGGTGATGTTCATCGCCTCAGCGATCTCTTCCGTCACAACATTCACGACGTACTCTTTTTGATCAATGATATTGCGAGACGTATCCTTCATTTTTCCCGACCGTCGGTCAATGGCAAGGAGTAGAGTTGGGGGATCGGAGCTCACCGCGTTGAAGAAGCTGAATGGGGCAGCGTTGAGTACGCCAGCGTCGGATCTTGTCGTGACGAGTGCGATCGGACGGGGTACGACGGACGAGGTCAAGAGATAGTAGATTTCGCTTTTAGTCAGGGCACGGGGATCGAAGATCGTCACTGAAAGTCTCCTTTGTGCGAGTTGTCAAGAGGGAGCCCAAGGTAGCGCTTCAGGCGAAGTGGGCGCGAGAGACGAAGTCCGGCAAACCGGAGGATTGAATCGTCACGGAGCAATTCCTGTACCCCGCCGTGGAACTTCTTCTTCCCCTCTTGCAGGACGAGAACACTCGAGGCAAGGGGCAAGAA
>Ga0194111_10007862_pt1 | contig 11817 bp, 9 predicted proteins | sample TA2KigC300mmetaG_FD_146194 | JGI IMG/M metagenome (GOLD analysis project Ga0194111, IMG submission 146194) | Freshwater microbial communities from Lake Tanganyika, Tanzania - TA2015033 Kigoma Deep Cast 300m | ecosystem: Environmental > Aquatic > Freshwater > Lake | place: Tanzania: Lake... | reverse complement strand
AAAAGACGGAGGCGAGGGACCCATTTCAACAGATGATGAACGCCAAGACTTGATTGACCAATTAAAAGCTGCATTCACTGCCCTTGGTTACATTGAAGAAAGTTCCGAAGAAGAAGATCCTTACGCAGATTTCGATGAAGTACTAGATAAAGCAATAAAGCAATTCCAAGCAACCAACAAAGACTGGGATAGTCAGGTGTTGGCTAAAACAGGTAAAGTTGATCCCAAAACAGCTGACTCAATAAACCGTCTACTGGTTGGTGTCTGGTACGACTCATACGAGACTCCACTGGAACTAACTGAAGGCTTTAAGGTGATAACAGTCTGTGAAAAAGCTGCTTCAGAAGGAGTAGAAATTTAGGTGAAACAACTTGGATCAACAAGAAAATAATAATCAAGAAGAAAATATTGTAGCCATTAAACGCATCATCCTACAGATACGACGCCCAAGAGAAAAACAGGGGATCGACCTTACAAAAACCGAGTATGAATGGCTACCAGATGCACGCAACCAGAGAACCGAGTATACAGCAAAAATCTATGCTTATAGAAACGGAGCATGGGTTTATCCAGGTGAGCCTCGACGAATAACCTTCACACTTTATGATATTTCCAAAGAGAAAGGCGTATGCATGAATTTTCCTATGGACGCTAACACTAACCCTGATTTATTTTTTGCTGAAGGTGATGATAGAATGCAGGAATATAATTTCAGTGAAGATGATACATCAGGCAGTGCTTGCCCAACAAAAATTCTCGATGAAGATGATAATCCCTCTCATGAGCACCATTATTTGAAAGCAACAACAAAAGAAGCCGTCACTGAAGCAACAGTCATCATTCGATGCGAAGATTATGGTGCTTTTGGTTGGCTGAAAGCTGAAGCTTCTGGCTGTGAACCTATTCCGCCAAGAGAAAAAAACAGTGACCCAAGCGAAGGAATTGGTCCAAATGATATTAGAATACCCCTTGATGAGGATGGCAACAACATTGCTGATTGCGCTCCTCAGGATGGTTGGGGGCTTCCAGCCAATAGCGATGAGGACTCTATCCCTGTGGGCGATGGAACACCAGGAGATGGCTTAACAAATTACGAAGAATACCGAGGCTTCATTGTAGCTGATTCGGTAACTCTTACTCACCTAAGAACAGACATTGAATTGAAAGATTTATTTATTTTAGATAAAGCAGGATATGGCTTAGGCTGGATTGATGCTGCAGAGTTATCAATCCATCTAATTAAATCTCCTGAATATTATAATGGAGATTCCTCAGATAAAACAAATGAATTACCAGATAGTGGAACACAGGTAATTAATTATAACCGAGGATACGCAACTGGAGGAGAGCAACATGCTCTTAGATTGGTTGATGACACAGTTGCAGGTTTTATTGGATATTGTTGTGGAAAAGGCCCTGGGACACCTGGTACCTGTAATCGAGTCACTGTAGATATTGATGCATGTTTAAACCCTAACGAGGATGAAAATAGATTAGATCAAACAATTGCTCATGAAATTGGGCATGCAATAAACTTATGGCATCATGGACAAAATACAAAACATACACACTTTAACGTATCTTCAGATCCAGCTCATGGCACAACTAGTGGAGACATGGATTGCATTATGAGATACTATAAAGCATATAATTACTGGTGCTACCCAAAAGCAGACGAACCTGATGGATGTAAAACTCATACATGGGGCATAAATGAATCAGCTGGGACCACCTTTTGTACAGACCCTAAAGGAACAGGCTTTAACGATTGGTTTGATGAATATAACAATCGTGCATCAGAAGGTAAAGGATCATGTAAATACCAAATAAAAGTAAAGGATTGGTGAAATAAATAAAAATGGGAATAAATGAGCCAAAAGGCATCCGAATATCTCTTAAATTAAATAAAAAAAATGATGTATCAATCTATGAAGATGAGCCTTTAACTTTAACAATTTCGATAGTAAACAATCTTGCTTTAACTGCTAATTCAGCTAACGCGTATTATATAAGTCAAATAAATGATCTTAAGAAAAAATTGGAGTTAAGAAAAATCTCTGAAGATGATTTTAAGGCAAAATTAAATGAGTTTGAAAAAAAATTAGCAGAAGTAAAAACTTTCGTTTTTGGTGGACCAGAGGGATGGACGCAACTTATCAACATCTGGGTGTTAGAGAAGGATAATTGGATTAGAACTAACTGGCCATGGAAACATCTACTACATCACCCAAGATCGCAGGTTGTCAAATTGAATGGAAAAACATCATGCATTATGGAAGTTGGTTTAGATCCAGAAGATGTTAATAGACCTAAAGGAAAGTATATCATAAAAGCAATTCTAGAAATTGCCCCCAATAAGAATATCGAATCTAATACATGTACTGTTAATTTTATTACAAAAAGAATGCAAAAAACAGAGAAAGAATCAGAGCCTGTCAATTTGAATTTAGGGAGATACACTTACAAGAGATTACAATTAGAAAAAAGCATGGAATACGCTGATTTAATCTTATCAAAGAACCAAAACTCAATTTTGGCATGGAGCTTAAAGGGTGAAATAGAGGAGACCAGAGGTGAACTTGATAAAGCAGAGACAGCTTATTTGCACTCCATTGAAGCCTATTGGAAACAAGTACCAGCGGATTCTGAGCCACCAATCTCACTCCAAATAAAGCTAACAAGAGTACAATCTAGGAAATTATTTCAATAGATTAAATGTTTTAGTTTAAATATATTTTTGGTTTATGCCTTTAAACTGGCTTTCAGCCAAAACAGATTACCCATGTTAACGAATTAATAGTTCACATACTGAACTATCTTAAAAACCATCATCAAAGATAGGAGAATGTTTAATTAGGATCTAAAAAAAATTTATTTATTGTGGTTGGCTTGCACCACATTCACTGCAGAATCTTGCTATTTTTGGAATAACAGTCTTACAATTTGCACATTCTTTCGTATCAACATCAGATGGAGGTGCTTTACCACATTTTGGACAGACTGTGTCATCAAGTTTCATGGCGGTACCGCAATGCATGCAGAATCTCTTCTTCTCAGTGAAATTGAAGGCAAGTGTAGCTGAGGTTAATCCTCTCGCTGATGCTTCAATCTTTACTGGTCCAATTTCTTTTGAAGACATTAAAGTCGCTTTAGCAGAAACTTGATCTTTCTTAATCATAACCTGGGTACCAGTGGGCAACTCTTCGGATTTTAGCATGTTTTTAACTTTATCAACACCTGCTTCCTCCTTCTTTGTAGTTACAAGTTCAGCTGCTCTAATTGCGCCACTTGAAGTCGCTAAAGTGACTATTGTATCTTCTACTGCTTTCATGGGTTTACCGTCGATATCAAGCAACTCAACAGTTAAACCAGCAAACGATCTACCATCAGCTGGAAGATCGGGTTTATCTGAAGTAACTCTCATTCCCGTCGGTTTAGGGGGAGCTGGTTTTCTAGTCTTTAGGAATAAAACGATTGCAGCAATAATTACTACAGCAGCTATTCCTCCATAAAGTAACCAGTTGGTCTCAGCCTCAAATTCAGCGCTTAGGCTATGGTTAGCTTTAACATTGGTAAAAATATAAGTTGTTCCTGTGAGTGTGGTTACGGTGCCATCAACTGTAAATGATTTTAATTTATTTCCTGATGATGGAGTAATAGTGAAGGTTAAACTAGCGCCCCAAGCAACTGTTTGTGGAGAGGCGGGAGTAATGCTTCCTTGTCCAGTAACAGAGTGTGTTATCGTGTAAGTTATTTGTGCTAGTGTTACATCAACCGTTGTGATCGATTCGCCACTTGATCCCGTACTATATTTTGTGTTCTGAGTTTTAACAGAATAACCATCTCTAGTAACTTCGATATTCCAGTCAGTGATTGGAATAAATAATGGTGAATAAATTGTTTTACTGAATTTACCTGTTGCATCAGTCAAAACTGTTTGTGTTCCTGGCGTTGTAGCAATTTTGTATGTTATTTTTACATTAACATCCTTTAAAGCTACGTTTGTATCAGATTTCACAGTGCCTGTAATTATATAGGTTAAACCCAATGGTAAAACAATAGTTCCTGGATTTATTGGAGTGATTGGGTTGATTGGAATAACTGGACCAGTTATTGCCCCATAAGCAATGTTTACAATTAATGTTGAAATTATTGTTGATAACATTAAAAAGGATACTAATTTCTTTTTACTTAACAATACATATTCACTGGTTGTTTAACCCTTTAGCAGATATTTCTCTTTTTCGACATTTTACAATTTTATAATCGATTATGCTTTAAATCTTGAAGCTGACTCTACTTATCAGAGGGCACTTCATGCTCAATAAAATAAAAGTAATAATCGAAGACATTATTCGAAGTAATATTGATGAAAAACTAAAAAATTCGGTTGGTGACCTAAAAATTGGTGTGAAGCTTCCTTCAATAAGTGTCGAAAACATCAATTTAGAATTCAATGAAATTGGTGTTGGACGAAAAATTGAAGCAGATGATAAAGTCATTGACCTTTTTAATGGGGATAATGAGAAAAAAGAATTCAAGCTGAAGGAACTGCCTCTTAAGCCAAATGTTGTTGTTGAATATCCACTTGGAAAACAACTAAACGATTCTAGTTATAATATTGATTATGTGAGTGGAATTGTTAAATTTAAAGAACCGCCGGAAAAAGGTAAAAACAACTTAAAAATTTCATATAATAAGCCAATCGAGGTACGTGGAATCAAATTAAGCATGCTATTCAACGTCAATATCTGGGCTGAAGATGAAGTTGAGCGTGATGACATTGTGATGAAAGTAGTAGAGATAGTATTCAAGAATGAAGAAATACTCAATACGCAACAGATATTCATTAAACCAATCAAAGGATATAATATGAAATCGGAACAAGTGCCTAAACAACGTTATGGAAAAATCTTAGAGTATCAGATAGAATCAGAGCTAGAGGTATTAATGCCATCAAGCAGAATAGAGAAAATTGAAATATCAAAACCAGAAAGAATCCAGTAATTATTTTTTCTTTTATCACATTTTCAAATTATTGATACGAATTATATCCTATGAAATTTAAAGGAACTTTAATTTTAACTTTGTCGAATAAAATGACTTGATAAGCTCATATTATAAAACTATATTCTCGCTTCATAAAGAAATTAAATATTATCAACATTACAATTTCCTATGGATTCCACTAAAGAATCAGAGTTATTCGGTATAGGTATGTTTATTCTAATTCTTTTATCCACCTCAGTAGTCTTTGTTTCACCATATATTTTTGGAATCCTTAATTACCAGCAAAATCAACAGTTGAAACCTGCTTCCTTCATGGTTAAGGATCTTAAGATTGAGCCCAAAGAAGTTTTATCAGGTAATAACGTCACAGTGTCAGCTATTATAAGTAATGTTGGTGAAAAAAGTGGACAATATAATGCAGAATTATTTGTTGATGGAATCAAAGAAAAAACAGCAGACTATGACGTAATGGCAGGTTCATCAGTGCCAATAGAATTCAAAATTGTTGGAAAAGCTGAAGGAGAGTATACTGTTAAACTTGGAGATCAATCAAGCATATTTAAAGTAATTTCAGCTGGGCCAGCTTTATTCACATTAACAGAAATAATCGTCAACCCTGTTAAATGCCGACCCGGAGAGAATGTGACAATTGATTTCATGGTAAAGAACTCAGGTGGCTCATATGGATCTTATGATTGTAAAGTATATGTTGATAGAAACTATGTAGACACAGCAACAGTTAGCTTGATACCTAATCAACAAGAATGGATTAGAATGAGTTACAGTACAAACTCTATTGGCGGACACTTAGTGCAGATTGCCGATAAGTCAGCTGTATTCACTGTAGCCACGGATGCACCATCACAAAACACGCCAACAGGCGGACAAGACATCTCATTCGCCATGTGGATTGTAGGAGGAATAGGTGTATTAATTGTTGGATCAGTACTATTAGGGGTAGTTGCAGGAGCATTCGTAAATTCTGATAAATCAAGTAAACGCAGGAAATTCAAATACTAAATTATTATAAATAAAAAAAGGGAAACTTACTTTATTTTGAGTCTTCTCATCATTTCATTATCTTCATGATCAATGATATGGCAATGCCATACATAGCCGGGTCTTGTAGGATCAAAAGGAACAGTAACACTTACTTGGAGTGATAATTCAAACAACGAAGAAGGATTCATAATCGAGAGAGCTATAAAAACTAAAACTGGTTTTACATCATTCTCAATAGTTAAAACAACAGATCCAAATACAATTTCACTGATAATCTCTGAAAATCAGGACAATATAAATATCGAATAAGAGCTTTCAAAGGAAATATTAATTCACAATACTCTAATGAAGTCATAGTAAAAGTTAGATGACTAACTTTTTCTTAGGTTAGTTTCTATTCTCATTATATGATAAGTAATCCAATCATCTTCTGTTTGATGGAAGGATCTATATTTCATTACTTCTTGAGAAACGCGGTCAGGTTTTTTAGTAAATTTTTCATGTTTTAATACTGAATACTTAAAATGACTCTTCTCTGGATCATACATTTTTTCAAGCCAATTGAGTAAATTGTTAAATTGTGGACTCTGAAGACCTATTTTTAAATCACTTAGCATTATCATTTCTTGAATCGGTTCATGCCCATGATAGAAGACTCTTCGAACATCATTTTCAGGTTTTTGTTCAAGATGCCAAAGCTGGAATTTTAAAGCCTGTTTGAAAGCTTCTCTATATTCAGGAAGGTCTGAATAGTATAAAGCACTCAAAGCAAAGTAGCTTGACCATGGACAACTCCTATCCCAGACTTTGTAAGGTGACATGGATCCATCTTTATGACCTTCATTTAACCACCCACCATCCTCACGTTGCCAACTAACCAGACGTCCAATACTAATACGAAACCTTGGATCAGATGAAGCGCTAACTCTTGAAAGGGCATCCATAATGATATTCATTCGACATGGATGGTTACTGGGATTATTATCAGAAGGTTTACCTAGTAGCCTGCGATCTTCAGTGATCACTCCATTATCCAACTGCCAGGAAAACACCCAATCAACAGCATTCTTCACTCTTGGATTGCTTATCGTGTATCCCATACCACCTAGAATTTTTAGGATCCAAATTGTCGTCACATATTTAGGGCTTACAGCAGTGTATCCACTTTTCTGAACATAACCAGGTGCTGAATGCCATGGGCCACCAGTGAACCAAGAGCCATCCATCTTCTGTTTTTCAAAAATATACTTACTTAACGGATCATTTTGAACTTGATTCCATAATTCAGTCATCGTTATACTTTCAGTCGATTCACCTAAAATTTTTAGATTTGTCATGTATTTAACTGGAGCTGATGCCTTTTCATTTAGCCAATTGAGACATTTTTGATACTCATTTTCACTTAGCATCAGATTTACACCAGAATAAGTGAGTTAGAAAAAGATTTGAAGTTTATTTTTTTTCTGTTACATTTCCTTTCTGATCAACTGTTAAGTGGAGAAATATTCCTTTCACAGTCATGAAATCAACAGTGACATCGTATGTGGGATAAAGAACAATGGAGTTTTTTATTGTTACTCTCCAAGGTCCACTACTATATTGAATGGCTTGATACCCCAAAATTTTGTCAGGTGTAAGATTTTTTATAGCCCATTCTTGGGGTAACACATAAGAAATTTTGAATTTTGTTACAAAATATTTTAAGGCAATATCTCTTGCAGTTTCGATGGTTAACGGTTCACGAATAGGTTTGGTATCATCTAAAACATATTTCTGATTTATTTCATCCCAAACGTTATCGACTATTGCTTGAATGACTTTTCCTTCAGTTACAACAACTCGTATAGTATGAGTAGTAATTTTTTGTGTCAAAAGCTTGTATCTTCCATATCCAGGATGTTCGCATTGAAATTCATATGTAACTTCCCAAGTGTAAAGCATACGTAATGGTGCGCTTTTAAGTAACTTAATTGAGGTTGTTATGCCATCAAATTTGAATGTAGTGCACTCAAACAAAAAGATTAGAGCAGTCTCTTCAGCTCCTTGTTGAGTATATAATGGAGTTTGGCTAATTTCATTCCATTTTCCATCAATTTCTGCTTTAAGTACACGATTATTTTCAATATGAACTATTAAAAGATGTGGTGAAATGACTTGTAATAAATTTTGTCCAGTTCTATCACCATAACCACTATGTCTACAGCTGAATCCAATCTGTACAATGTATAAAGTAGGATATTTTTCTAATTCAGAGACTTTAATAATTTTAATTGAATCCTCAATCCCATCAAACATAAATGTTGGAGCATTCTTCAGAAAATTTAAAGCGATAATACTAGATTTTTCACTACTTACAATTTGACTATTTTGCCAAGCATAAATACTTGCAGGAAAAATTAATGCAATTAAAATTAATGCAGCAAAAGTTGCATATCGTCTCATATATACCACATTAACAATACTCATAAAAAGATTTAATCCCATACATTAGAACACTAAATCTGATTATTAGAACAGAAAAAACTTGTAAAAAGAATCAATCGTTATTCAAATAATCGATATTTTTATTAATATTTAATCATAAACAAACTTGATAATAATGAGGGTTTTAAAGACACTAATTTTAATTATTATTACGTTTTCAATATTTTCTACTTATCCAGACTTTCTTGTTAATGCATCTTTACAAGTGGTTCTTGTTGAACCTCCTGTTAATGTTGAAGGAGTTCCCATTAATCCAACAATTATAGCATTTTTTCCTACTCCATTACTTGAAGAGACAGTTATTGTCGAAAACATTAAAATAAATAATGGAGAAATTCCAATAAATGTTCAAATTCACCTAAGTCTAACTGCGATTCAAATAATTCCTTTAACTCCTTTGTCTCCTGCAACTAAATATACTGTATCATTAAAAGAAGAAATTTCAGATATTATGGGAAACAAATTAACTGGAGGATATAACTGGAGCTTTATAATTGCTGGTCCAACAATTGATCAAATATTGGTTTCAGATACCCGCTGTGACATAGGAGCATCAGTTAATATTTCAGTCCATTTTAATTGGGGAAATGGTACAGATATTACAAGTGGAACAGTTTTTATTAAAGATACTGAAGCCCAAATTAATCAACAAGGTTGGGCAAATTATACTATAAAAAATATAATTTTTGGTAAAAATAATTACAATATTACAGGGATCGATTGTAATGGAATAAAAAAATATCAGCAAAAAGTAGATTTTCCAGACATTATTGGTGATATAGTTAATATTAATGTAAAATTAACTGATGATAGAATTGATGTTGGTAAAACTGTTACAATTGATTGGTCAGCTAAGTATGATTATGACAATACTAACTTTACTGGTGAAGTTCAATTCAATCAAATATCATTAAATCAAGTGGGTAGACAGATCATTTATGTTGTTAGAATAATTGATCCAGAATATGGTTTAATTAAATATAAGAGCACTAACGCATCTTTGATTTTAGATAGAATAAAAATTGTTGAAGCAAGTTTATCAACTGCAAAAACTAAGCCTGGGGAATCAATCACATTTTCTTGTAAAGCACTCTATGAATACGATAACACAATATTTGATGGAAACAAGGGAATCATTAATGTTAATGGAGAAGCAATGAGTTGGTCTCCTCAAAAACAGGTCTGGGAAAAATCCTTTAAATTAAATGAACCTGGGTCATTAACATTAAAAGTGACTGAGGTTAGGGACGATTTTTATGGTTTAACTATTTTTAATGATGTGGTTGGTTCAAAAACTGCATCATGGGAAATCAGCTTTCTAGAAGTCTACTGGTCAATTTTCCTGATATTAGGTGGATTAAGTAGCATTATAATAATTTTAATTTTTAATATTATTCGTAAAAGAAAGAAGAAAGGTGAAGACTTTTGTAAAGAACATCCAGAAGTAGTTGAAGTAGAGCAGAAAGCATGTTGGAATGCTCAGTTTGAACTTGATACTGCTGTAAGTAATGTTCGTGATGCTTTTAATAGGGCAATGCCACGTTGGAAAGATAATCTAAGAATAGTCGGGAGATTAATACTTGATTGGGATTTAAAAATTGCATTAATTAGTCACTGGACTGGAGCTGAAAAAGAGATTTACGAATCTGCTGAGAAAATTCAGAAAGTTGCGGGGGTAGTGACTTCTGCAGCTGGAAAAGCTAAAACTGCTTTTAAAGAAGGAGGAGAAGCTGCTTTAAAAGAGCTTGGAACCGATGTTGCTAAGGAGATTGGAGGAGATATTCTTGGTGAGATCTCATCCACACTTGGTCAAGTTTTAGAACTTGAGGATTGGGCTATTAGAGAGATTGGTGTAGGAATAGCTCAAGGTTTAACGGGAATAAACCCAAGAAGGAAAGCGTCTAACATTAGAAAAAGCTCAGAAATTACTTGCACTGATTTAATGTCTTGGATAGACCATAGTTATGCTTGGAATTCTGGAAGAAGACCCCCAGACACTTTAAAGAGCTGTTTAGACGAGATGCAGAAAATGCTCAATGACTTAAATAAAGCATTACAAGATTTTGAAAATGCTGTAAAAGGTTTTCGATGTATTACATGTAAGATACCACCGCATATTTCAGAAGAAATTGATGAAATTCAGCAAAAAATTAACGATATGATGAAAGTTTATGGTGACCTAATAGATAAGGTTGAAAACAGGTTAAAACAAGCTAGAAAAATCTATAATAGAAAAGATGTATACCCTGTCTCTGGTCACGAGTGGATGGCAAATAGTACTAAATGGTCTGAACAAATTGATAGGGTATTAAAATAACGTTTTTTCCCTTTTAATACACTTAATAAATGCGATTTTCTAAATTTAATACATTTTATACAATACGTCAACGCATTTAATAACATCATATGGGAGAAAACATGGAGAAAAAAAGTATTCCAGTAGCCTGTAACCTTGACTGTGGTGGAGGTTGCCCTCTCCTTGTTACGGTGGAGAATGGAAAAATAACTAAAATATCTAATAATCCTGTTGGTGGAAAATACTTGACTGGATGCATTAAAGGGTTACAAATGCATCGAGTCCAATATGCTCCAGATAGATTAAAGAAACCAATGATTAGAACGGGGAAAAGAGGAGCTGGAGAGTTTAAAGAAGTAACATGGTCTGAAGCCTTAGATCTTATAGTAAAAAAAATGAAGCAGATTAAGGAGAAATATGGGAACTCTGCTTTCATTAGACTCGGTGGATCAGGTGCATGTAATGGAGCTCTTCATAACACGTCTTCATTAACAAAACGTTTTCTAAGCCTTTTCGGTGGATATACAGAAACAGATTCTAATTATAGTAGTGCTGCAGGTTTATTCACTTCACCTTTTATTTTGGGGACGAATGAGATTGGAATTGATCCATTTACCCTAGATAATTCTAATCTAATTATTCTCTGGGGTGCAAACATTGTGGATAATAGATTGGGAGTTCCATTCGAAGCAAAATTACATGAAGCAAAATCAAGAGGCATAAAAATTATTGTAATTGATCCACGTAGAACATCAACTGTAAAGACTCTAGCAGATCAATGGATACCCATCTACCCTGGCACAGATGCAGTTTTAATGATGGCAGTATTATACACATTAATTAAAGAAAATTTAGTGGATAGAAAATTCATAGAAAAGTATAGTTATGGATTTCAAGGATTAGAAAAATATGTGATGGGAGAAAATGATAATACTCCAAAAACTCCTTCTTGGGCAGAAAAAATTTGTGGCACACCACCAGATACAATTAAAAATTTTTCTATAATATACGGTGAAACACATCCA
>Ga0194111_10007860_pt1 | contig 11817 bp, 7 predicted proteins | sample TA2KigC300mmetaG_FD_146194 | JGI IMG/M metagenome (GOLD analysis project Ga0194111, IMG submission 146194) | Freshwater microbial communities from Lake Tanganyika, Tanzania - TA2015033 Kigoma Deep Cast 300m | ecosystem: Environmental > Aquatic > Freshwater > Lake | place: Tanzania: Lake... | reverse complement strand
TTGAATGAATTCACTGGCTAACGGATAGAAAATCACTACGTGATTAGTATAAGCGGGAAATTGCTGCTTTGTGAACGACAGACAAGGCGTTTGTCGCTACGAATACACATATTTATTACTGCATTCGTATTTTATATAAAATCAATGCTTTACCGCTTCCTGCATAAATACATCTCCCGGAGCCTCCCGAAGCCTCCCGAGTAAAATTCGGGAGGCTTCGGGGAGAACTCGTGGCAAGTAAGCAGGCAAAATGAGATTATTATTGAAAAATCAACAACTTACGATGATAGTGATTGTAAAGAGATTTTCGGGTTGTGCATATCCCATCGGCAAATTAGCACAACAGCATTGTAAATAAAGAATGAATAGACACTCGAAATGTTTTCTGATATGATACTGAGGATATAAAATTAATTATTGTCCAAAAACTGAAAAAAACAAAAAAAAGACTTGACAAAGAAGGTGCAGTTTAATAATCGTATATGCAGGTGAAGTGTAATTAAATTTCAACCGTTTAGGATAGTGTGCAGGGCTCATACAGAAAGCCGGACACCGGATACTGAGCGGATTTGAGATATATAGATAAAGATAAAGGATTTTTTTAGGTAAGAGGTAGAACTTGAGTGTAACATCGTTAGTTTTTATATTACTGGTTTTTACGGGCATTTTAGCAGGACGAAAGTTCCTGTCAAATGCCGGATTGGATGATTCTTTGTACCAGGCATCTTGGGTCAATAGCAGGTGCTCGAAAATAACTTCTTCCAGTTCTCATACAACTTATCTAAAATCCTTTTCTAAAGATAGTTATCATCTGTGTTTTGTTACTTTGGAGGAATTATGAAATTACTCGCAGGTTTTATCCTTATTTGTTCATTTTTATCATGTTCTCTTTTTGCCCAAGTGAATGGTGATTATCAGACCAGAACTAATGTTACCGGCAATTGGAATGCTACTAATGTTTGGCAAAAATACAATAACGGATGGGCAAATGTTTCAACAAATCCTACTTCTGCAGATGGGGCAATTAACATAAGGTCCGGAGCAACAATAACAGTTTCAGCAAATGTTACTGCGGATCAATTGACTGTAAATGGAACTTTGAATATAAACTCCTCCCGAACTTTATCTATAGCCAATGGAGCCGGAACAGATATGCTGGTCAACGGCACTTTGGGCATTGATGGTAGCGTTAGTGTTACCGGCTCGGTTGATGTAGCGGGCACAATCAGATGCAAATCCGGCAGTGAAGGTGTGATATCTGGCACCGGATCATTTACTTTGTCCAGTGGAGCAAGTTTCTACACAACAAATGTCAATGGGATTTATAATGCTCCCACAAATACAGGCAGTGTCCAAACCTCTACCCGTTCATATAGTTCCGGTGCAAGTTATTACTATAATTCAGCAGAAAATTCGCAAAGCACCGGACCCGGTATACCAAGTACTGTATACAAACTTGGTGTAGAATGCCCACAAGGTTTATCTATAAGCAAGGATTTGACCGTTACAGACGAATTGGCATTCTTGTATGATGGTATTCTCAACTTCAATAATACATACAACATGACACTTGATACAGAATGTGAAGTAACCGGTTTTATCCATCTGATTTATGATTCCTCAGGTAAGATATTCGATTTACCCTATTGTGATATCTTGCAGTTGTATAACTCATCTCCTGATGAAGTACCTGCAGAAATCGGAGAAGTAATTTTACAGAATAGTTCAATCCTGCCCAATGATGTAACTGTAACTACCTTAACTTGTAATGGTTATGGCTTGGATTTGGACAACAAGATATTAACCCTCAAAGATAAGGATTTTGAGATTGAGGGAAATTCAACCTTGTCTGATTTGTCTGTAGAACTCACAAATAACGTGAATTACTATGGGAGCAGTAACAGTATCGCTCATACCTGGACTACCTATGGCACTGTCTCCGATCCCGTATCGATTAGACTGTTTTACCCCGAAAGTGAAACTTCTGCACCACAAGTCAGAGTATGGACAAGAGTCCCATCCGGTACCGGAAACTGGGTTTTTGTCGGAGAATACAATACTTTCGGTACAGATCCTAAATACATTACTGTGAATAATATATCAGATTTAGGATCCATTGAAGAGCTTAAAGATTGGACGATTTCTGATACAGATCAAACCTTGCCTGTCGAATTAACCGCTTTTTATTTAACTGTAACACCTCAGAACTTTGTATCGATTAATTGGGTTACTCAGTCAGAAACAGGTGTTCTGGGATATTATGTTTATCGTAATTTTGAACAAGACTTCAATACTGCCATTAAGTTTAATTCTCTGATACAAGCCAACAACACAACACAGGAATTAAACTATATATTTATCGACCAGAATGCACCTATGGGCGTAAACCTATATTACTGGTTACAAAGTATTGACTATAACAATTCTACCGAAGTTTATGGGCCAGTTGTCATAACCCTCTCTGACTCAAATCCTCCAAATCCTGTACTGCCGCTTAGAAACTACATAAATGTTTTCCCAAATCCTTTCAGTTCAGCAACCAATATCTCCTTTGGAATAACCAAGGACTCGCAGGTTCAGATTGTTATCTACAACAGCAAAGGCGCAGTGGTAAGAAACCTGTATTCCGCTTCCAAAAAAGCCGGAACTCATACTACCAGTTGGAACGGAGCTGACAATATAGGCAAAGCTCTGCCCAGCGGTATGTATTTTATCAGGATGACTGCCGGTAAGGATAGCAGTAAACAGAAAGTAATACTGATAAAATAGTTGTGTAAGTAATGTGTTTTGATAAAATAGCCAGCGTTGAGATTGAAAAGAAAAAAACAAAAATAAAGTTACTAATTTTTTAGGAGGAATTATGAAAGCAAGACTGATGTTATTTTTAGTCATTCTATTCGCAGTAAGCTTGGCTTTTGCCCAATTTGCCAATGAGAGTTTTGAAGGGACTTTTCCACCCTCTGGTTGGACGAATCAGGGTTGTGCCCAGTCTACTGCTGATTTTCACACCGGTACAAAAAGTGTACTATCCACAGCTAATGGAAAGTGTATCTATACTCCTATGATTGCCAAGCCCGGTACCTTTTCGGTCTGGAACAAGAAAGTAACGGGTAATTTTGATTTTAACGTACAGACTTCACCAGACGGCACAAACTGGACGACCCGTGGAACATTTAGTGCAGCAAGCTCCTGGACTCAGAGCACGGTTGATTTGTCCGCATATTCCAATGTCTACATCCGGCTTGCCAATCTGAATAGCCCAAATAAATCAGTCTATTGGGATGATGTGGCTTGCACAGCCAGAACCCCTTCCACACAGGCATCCGCTGTGAACTTTTCTAGTGTTGCTATTACTACTGTAACTCTAAACTGGACCAGGGGTAACGGAGATAGAATCGTTGTGTTTTTGAAAGAGAGCAGCATCGGCACACCGGGTAATCCAGTAAATGGCACCACCTATTCACCCAGCACAGATTGGGCTGCCAAGGGCACCCAACTTGGATCAACAGGTTATTATTGCGTTTATAATGGAACAGGGACGACTGTTAACCTGACTAATCTGGCTGCCAATACGAATTATTATGCCATAGCCTATGAATACAATGGTTTGGCTGCCACTTCAGTTTATATGGGGACCGGTGCTACGGCAAACACAACAACTCTTAATTATACTCAGGCATCCAATGTAAACTTTACCAACGTCCAGATTAATACCTTCAGAATCAACTGGACCAGAGGCAATGCTACCAATTGTGTTGTCTTCCTGAAACAAGGAACTGCTGGAACACCGGGTAATCCAACCAACGGAACTACCTATAATCCCAATACAAACTGGACAACCCCCGGCACACAGCTTGGAACAACTGGTTATTACTGTGTCTATAATGGGACAGGCAGCTTTGTTGATATCAGTAACCTGAACGCCAACACTGCATACTATGCCATTGTTTACGAATACTCAGGTTCGGGCGCTACTTCAGTATATATAACAAACGGCGCAACAAACAATACTACGACGTTGAATTATACTCAAGCATCCAATGTAAACTTCACCAACGTATTATTCACAACCTTCAGAATCAACTGGACCAGAGGCAATGCTTCCAACTGCGTTGTCTTCCTCAGGAAATCAGGGGCTGGCACACCAGGTAATCCATCTAACGGGACTACTTATACTCCCAGCACAGACTGGGCAGCCAAAGGTACCCAACTTGGTGCAACCGGTTATTACTGTGTATACAATGGAACAGGAACTTTCGTGGATATGACCAATCTGGAGAGCAATACGGATTTTTATGCCATCGTCTATGAATATTCTGGCACTGGTCCTACTTCAGTCTATGTACCCAACGGCGCTACAGGGAATACAACAACACTTGCTTTGACAGAAAACTATTTCCGCACCATTGCTACCGGAAACTGGAACAATCCCGCTATCTGGGAAGCTTCTCCGAATGGTTCAAACTGGTTCCCCGCTGTCGGATATCCTACTGCTGCTGCAATTACCACCTATCTGAATCACGATGTATATCTGACCCAGCATGAAGCATGCGATGACCTGAACTTTAATCCCGGCGGCTCTGTAACCTTCGGAAACTTCAACCTGACCATCAGCGGCACTATCACGGGACAAGCCATATTCTACTATACAGGAACCGGTCTGCCCTCACAGGAAACCACCACTTCCAACACAGAAGTGACCATCCCCAATCCTTCTGCCATTCCGGCAATTTTGGATAACCTGACCATCCATTCAGGTGCAGGCACTGTGGTTATTCCCAATAACGTTACCTATAACACATTAGGTTTCACCAGCGGTGATTTCTTTTTCAATGGCTTCAAGCTGACTCACAATGGTTTAAATATTGCTTACTCATCTAACAACGCAACAATGTCTGCTTTGAACGACACCTACTCCGGCACTGTAAATGTGTATAACTTCTTTGGTGTTGATAATTATAGCATAGCTGCCACCTGGAGATTATCCGGAACCTTCACCGGCAATCTGAACCTTCATTTTACCTATCCCAAGACAGAATCCGCTGCTCCCTTTGTGAGAATCTGGTACCGCTCAGCCGGCGCACTACCGGGTGATGCCTGGATGGTATGGGGTGATTATTACTACGGCAATCCTGCTATTGATAACGGCACAACAATGACCGTCACTGCTTATGGCGTGAACACTTTGAGCGATGGCGCTAAAGGTCCTTTGGACTGGACAATCTCTGAAATGGACCAGACTTTGCCTGTTGAACTCTCCTCCTTCACCGCCTGGCTTACTCAGCAGTATTTTGTGGAATTGAAATGGGTCACCCAGTCAGAATCAGATGCCATGGGATATCATGTTTACAGAAACAACAGCACTTCATTTGGCAGCGCTGTTCGAATCAATCTTAATATAATTCCTGCTCATAACACATCCAATGAATCCAGTTATTCCTACATCGATACCGAAGCAACACTTGGAACCTGGTATTATTGGTTGTATTGCCAGAATATGAACAATACCCATAACTTGTATGGACCAATCAGTATAACTGTTACCGACCCCAATGGTTCTACTACTCCACCCGTTGCTACCAATCTGGGTATTTTACGGCCTAATCCTTTCAATCCCAGAGTTTCAGCTATGACGGGTTATTTCAATCTGTCCAAAGCAGAAGATGTATCTCTTACAATCTATAATATCAAAGGCGCAAAGGTAAAAACTATCGTTTCCGGAAAGACAAATTCCGGCACTTATCCCATAACCTGGGATGGTCGTGATAACCACGGTAAGATTTGCCCCAGTGGTATGTATTACATAGTTATGACTACCAGCGTTTATTCAACTTCTCGCAAAATAGTCATTCTGAAATAATCCGTAACATACGATAATATTGAGGCTGCTTCACAAGGCAGCCTCTTTTTTTACCCAATAGACAACCGGTGACTATAAAACAATTGACATATTCCATTTGTTCAAATAGATGCTTAATAAAGTAAAATAAAATGTGTCGAGGTTTGTATGACAGCAATTAAGACAAAACTGGATAAGTGGGCGCAAAAAGACAAAGACAAATGGATTTGCACACTCAAACAAATTAAATCTATGAAGATAACTCTGGTTAATCCCTTAAAAGATTACTTTACGTCTATCAAAGAAATCATAACAATGGCAGATGAATTCGAGCAATTTATCAATACCGGCTTAAAAAGCAGGAAACCCCTTTCATTCAACCCCAAAAAGCTTCAGGAAAGATTCTATGCCGATTTGTTTCCTAACAATCCCAAAGGTTATGTTTCCTGCTATGGTAATCCGGATAAAGCGATTAAGGAATTCGGGAAAAAACATGGACAGCTGCTTTGCCTGCTCTATACCGAATATAGAAAATACAGATTCTATATCATTCAGAGAAGGTACACAGTCCTTGCAAGATTTAATGAACTATATCTCAATCTTGTTGCTTTATCAGCTCAATCTTTAGGGAAAAGGCGTTTGCTTGACTATGATAAATGCTATACCTTAATTATGAAAGCACTAAACCATGATATGGATAGGCAGCAATTGTGGAGTATGTATTGGCGTTTCAACCCGGAACAGGATTATTATAAAAACATTATTCTGAATGCGGATTTAAAGGATTTCAATTACCTTTACAGATATGGTGTCTTTATCTCTGAATATGACCTGAGAATGGCTCAATATATGCAGAAATATCCTGAAAACAACTTAAAAAAACTATCCAGCTATATAGTTAAATCTTATCAGGACGGTTTTGAGCGTGGACTCAGGTCATACAAAACCAAAAAGTATGTATCATTAATCTTACCTGCAGGCATGGAAAGACTGGGCAGATTACTGATAAAAGACCTGCAGAAAATAGGTTTGGAAGCTATCGTTGCTTGTCCGCTAACACAGAGTTTAAACAAACAATATGATTATGACCACCGCTTTGATATGGCTTTGTATTATGATAACTCTTACGTTGAACAAACTCTTTCAGCGTATGATAAAAGTGTAACTGCATTGTCAAAGTTACTCGGTCTGCAGGCAGGTCCGATATATGTGGAACTCTTTGGAGAAGAACCTTTTGCCCCATCAGACAAAGAAAGTGCCCTTAAACTTAGTGATGATCAACTGCAATTGAGAAGAACTGCCGGTAGTAAGACATCACAGATGTTCTACAACCATTACAAACAGCAAGAAACCAGCTTTTGTATAATAGCTTTTCCATCTCCGGAAATTGGCGGCAAATTTGAACGAATCTTTGATGATACCGTTAAACTGAATATGCTGGACAGCATGAAGTATGCTGCTCTTCAGCAGAAGCTTATTGACGTTCTGGATACTGCTGAATATGTTCATGTAAAAGGTAAAGGCAGCAATGAAACAGATATCAAAGTCAAGCTGCATAAACTGAAGAATCCCAATAAGGAGACTAATTTTGAAAACTGTGTGGCAGATGTTAATATCCCTGTTGGAGAAGTGTTCACTTCTCCCCTATTGAAGGGAACAAACGGCACTTTGCATGTTAAGGACATCTATCTCCGCAATCTGCGCTTCAAAAACCTGAAGTTAACCTTTAAAGACGGTATGATTAGTGATTACAGTTGCGCCAATTTCAAAACCAAAGAAGTGAACCGCAAATACATTGAAGAAAACCTGCTGATGCCGCATAAAACCTTGCCTATCGGAGAGTTTGCCATAGGTACCAATACCCTTGCGTATCAGATGTCCAAAAAGTATGACATTATGCAATTACTTCCGATTCTAATAATCGAAAAGATGGGACCTCATTTTGCAATCGGTGATACCTGTTATTCCCGTGAAGAAGACTTTGACCACTTTAACTTTGTTAACGGCAAGAAACTTATCGCTGTTGAAAATGAGAAATCCGCTCTCAGAAAGAAAGACCCGCTCAATGCTTATACTCAGGTTCATACCGATATCACTCTGCCTTATGAAATGCTGCAATCAATCACTGCAGTCAGACCTGATGGCAGTAAAGCATATATTATTAAAAACGGTTTATTTGCTGTGCCGGGAACGGAGGAATTAAACATCCCTCTCAGAAATATCAAGAAATAGTTAAAGTCCGGCATCTGAGCAACCGGAACCGGTTTTGTTCGAAAGGCTGGATTCTCCTGTTTTATTCCATCTTGATTAAGTTTCTGAAACCTGCTTCTTACTCAAATACCGAGTGGGGTCATCGTGGGCTTTGTTCCCGATACCTTCACGATGACTCCCCGCAGCAAGCAGGCAATCTGCATCAAATCGCTGAAACCGGATTATGTAATTTTATCAAGGGAATTATATCTTGGTATTAGAGAATTTCCAGTTCGTGCAGTTTGCGTGATAGGTTACTCTGCTGCAGTCCGAGCGCTTCCGCAGTTTTGGATACGCTGTTATCGTGCAGTTTCAGTTGAGTGCTCAGATATCTGCTTTCAAATTCCTTTTTCTTTTCGTTAAATACCGCAGTTGTATTCCAGAAAGCGGAGTCGTCTGTTTTAACGCCTGCAAGAGAAACACAGGATAATGATTCCAGTTCGGACTGGGTAATGGTTTTATGGTCGCACAGGATATAAATCCGTTCAATCAGGTTCTTTAGTTCTCTCACGTTTCCCGGAAAACTGAGGTTTTGCAGATATGCCATAGCATTGGGAGCAAATTCCTTTTTAACCAGTTTCATTTCACTTGCCATACGCAATGAAAAGTGCTCTATCAATAGCGGAATATCTTCCTTACGCTCTCTCAGGGGTGGACTGATTACAGGTACCACATTCAACCGGTAAAACAAATCCTCACGGAAAGCTCCTGTTTCCACCAGTTCTTCCAGATTCTTATTGGTGGCGGCAATAATGCGGACATCAATAAAATGCGTCTTGTTGCTGCCGACTCTCTCAAATTCGCCTTCCTGAATTACACGCAGTATCTTTGCCTGAGCTGCCAGGTCCATATCACCGATTTCATCAAGAAATAGCGTCCCCCCGTCTGCTTCTTCCAGTTTGCCTCTTTTATTTTTGACCGCTCCCGTAAACGCACCTTTTTCATAGCCAAAGAGCTCGCTTTCCACCAGTTCTCTGGGAATTGCTGCGGAATTGAATTTGATAAAGGGCATATTGAAACGGGGACTGCGACCATGAATGGCTCTGGCAACCAATTCCTTGCCGGTTCCGCTTTCACCTCTGATGAGGATTTTGGCATTACTGGGCGCAACTCTGTTGATTACCTGCTGCAAATCCTGCATAATCCTGCTGTTGCCGATGAGATTCCAGTCCTTTTCATACTGGTCTTTTAACTGAGCCATTTGCAGAGACATCTGCCTGAATTCCACCGCTTTTTTTACGGTAATTTTCACTTTGGGCAGACTGAGCGGTTTTTCCAGAAAGTCAAAAGCACCCAGTTTGATAGCTTTGACGGCATCACTGATACTGCTGTTACCTGAAATCATAATCACAGGTATCTGGTGGTCGGACTTCATTACTCCATCCAGTATCTCAATGCCGTTGGCATCCTGTAGTTTAACGTCCAGAAGCAGGATGTCCGGTTCAAATTCATCAAAAGTTTTTACGCCTTCTTTGGCACTGACTGCGCATACCACCTGATACTTTTCGTCTTCCAGAATTCCCTGCAGGGTTAGGCAGATATTCTTTTCATCGTCTATTACAAGTATTTTCATTTTTCCTCTTTAAGAAATGACCTCTTGGTCATTACATCTTCTATGATAAGGATAAATTCGCTTCCTTCTCCCAGTTTACTCTTTGCTCTGATAACCGACTGATTGGCTTCCACAAGCCGTTTTACCAGTGCCAGACCCAGACCTGTTCCTCTGTTTTTACGGGAGAAGTATGGTTCAAAGATACGGTTCATATCATCTGGTTCAATCCCGCTGCCATAATCTTTAACCGATAATATTACAAATGATTTATTGGCTGTGATACTCACTTCAATCGGACTATCAGGTGCAGAAGCATCAATGGCGTTTTGCACGATATTGGTCAGAATCTGGTAGAAATGCGTTCTATCAAACCGTATCAGGTGTTCAGGTTCCAGATTAAGCTTTAGAGGGCACACATCCTGATAGGAAGCAAGGATTTCTTTCGTATATACGGCAGGGTCAAATGACTCAAACTGCGGTTGCGCAATTTTGGCAAAGCTGCTGAAGTCCTGTGCCAAAAGGCGCAGGTTTTCGATTTCCTGCTGAATTATTTTGAGAGTATCGGGCAGCATTTCACACACTTTATCCGGCTCTGTTTCCTGCTTTTCATCAAGCCGCTGGACTGCCAGTTGGATAGGGGTAAGAGGATTTTTTATCTCATGCGCCAGAATGCGGGACAAATCCTTCCAGATCATCTCTTTTTCTGCTACCAACAGTCGCTTTTGTGTTGTTTCCAATTCGTGAGACATCCTGTTGAAGGAGTTTTTGAGCGATTTCATTTCAAAGATGCCTGTTTCCGGTAAGTGTACCGAGAAGTTACCCTGTCTTATCTGGTCTGTCGCTTCTTTTAATTCCACCAGAGGTTTACTGAGCCAAAGCATAATCAGCGTAAAGAGGATGCCGGATACAATTATCAAACCGATCAGGATTAGTATCGAATACATCTGTGTTTCTCTGAGCACCACTCTGATGGACAGAAGGGATTCCCCATATTTCTGCATCAAAGCATTGGCTTTCATGCTGTCTTCGGGAGTAGCGTAGGATAGTTTATTCAGTGATTCATTAAATTGGATCTGGTCAAAACTCTTGTTAACCTGACTATGCTTAAACATAAAGTATTGATTCAGTACAATTAAGCTGCTGATGGACAGAATAACGTACAGAGCGAAGATAAATGTCCTTAGCCCTGGTCTGATGATTACTCTCATAAAAAATCCTTTAACTAATTCTCGTCAGGTCAAGAGTGGTTTTGACAGAAGGTCTTTTGTATTTCCACAAAACCATTAAATCAATTCTGTCTCGGCTGTTGCTGATTTCCACCGGTTGCAGCCAGGATTCCACCCTCAGAACAACAGTTTTCCAGTTTGGTTCTACGGGTACGGATACTTCCAGTTCGGAAATTGAGGAAAGCAGTTTTGTATAGGTTGTATAAACTTCTGTTTGAGAGTTTTCGGAGAAGAATACCTGCCATGTTTCGTTCATCGGGTCATAGTTGACTGTATGTCTGTAATTTCTTGTGTAAAGCACAGTGCTGCCGCTTTTTAGATCTGCTTTGAACCAGATATTGATGGGCTTGCCGCATTTGAAAACATCGGTAAAATCGTTATCAAAGGCAGATTCCAGCTTTGCTCTGACAATTAGATAGTTCTTTCCTGTCCGGCATTGCAACGGCTTAAATACAGGCTCATTACCTGTGTAGGACGAAAAAAACAGTGTAGAAAACGAGAGCATCCCCGCAATTACTTTTCCAAACATTCCTTCCAGCATAAACTTATGCCTTTCCCTTCCCCTGTGAATAGTACTTAATTTCTAACTATCATTGTTATGATTTTAGTCCCGTATAATGCACCTATCTTGTATCGCTTTATATTGTCAAGTTTTACCCATAATTTACTTATCTGTACAAAGTAGTCTTCGTGGCTAATGTACTCTGAGCTTTACAATGGCTTTCCGATGCTTCCTGCCTGCATAGATGCCACGAGTTATCCCCGATGCCTCCCGAATTTTACTCGGGAGGCTTCGGGAGGCTTCGGGAGATGTATTTAGGCAGGAATAGAGAAACGCATAGTAGTAGAAAGGAATTGGATTGTGTTTAACTCAATTCCAATCATTGTCATTCCCTTGAAAAAGGGAATCCACCAAGTTAGCTGTAATAATATGTTTGTCATTCTCTTGA
>Ga0194111_10007853_pt1 | contig 11825 bp, 10 predicted proteins | sample TA2KigC300mmetaG_FD_146194 | JGI IMG/M metagenome (GOLD analysis project Ga0194111, IMG submission 146194) | Freshwater microbial communities from Lake Tanganyika, Tanzania - TA2015033 Kigoma Deep Cast 300m | ecosystem: Environmental > Aquatic > Freshwater > Lake | place: Tanzania: Lake... | reverse complement strand
TATGTTCTCGTGTCAAAGAGCAAATTAGCGGACTGGGAACCGCGATCATCGATTTTTTGATCCCGGATGCCGATTACAACCCAGTCGAGTTGAAAATGGCTGCCTGAACTTTTTACTAGTTCATCAACTTTGAACTTTTCAAGGCCGGCTTAAGTCACTCCAGGTCTTCCCCGGTCAGGGCTTTCAGGGCTTCCACGTATTTCTTCCGGGTATTGGCGATGACTTCCGGGGGAAGGGGCGGGGGTGGGGGTTGTTTGTTCCAGCCCAGGGATTCCAGGTAGTCCCTGAGGTACTGCTTGTCGTAGCTCTTCTGGGGGCCGCCGGCGCGGTAGTCTTCCTTCGGCCAGAAGCGGGAGGAGTCGGGGGTCAGGACCTCGTCGATGAGCAGCAGGGTCCCGTCTTCGGTCAAGCCGAATTCGAACTTGGTGTCCGCGATGATAATCCCCCGGGGTTCGGCCCATGCCAAAGCCCGGCGGTAGAGGTCCAGGCTGACGTCCCGGACCCGGGCCGCCAGGTCCTCCCCGATCTTCCGGACCATTTCTCCATAAGGAATATTTTCGTCGTGGATCCCCAACTCCGCCTTGGTGGACGGGGTGAAGACCGGCTCCGGCAGCCGGTCCGACTCCACCAGGCCCGGCGGCAGGGGCAGCCCCGCAATGTGGCCGTTATTCTTATACTCCGCCCAGCCGGAGCCGGAGAGATACCCCCGGACGATGCACTCCACCGGCAAAGGCCGACATTTCCGGCACAGCATGGTGCGGCCGGCCAACGTGTCCCGGTAAGGCCGGCAGGCCGGGGGAAATTCCTCCACATTAAGAGAAAGGAGATGGTGGGGCACAATGTCCTTCAGGCGCTCAAACCAGAAGCCCGAGAGCCGGGTGAGGATGCGGCCCTTGTCGGGAATCGGCTCGTTCATGACCACGTCGAACGCGGAGATGCGGTCCGTGGCCACCAGCAGCAGGCGGTCCCCCAGGTCGTAAATGTCCCGCACCTTGCCCTGGCGCTTGGGGCCCAATTCGGGGAAATCAGTAATCAGCACCGCGGTCATCGGTCCCCTCGCTTGGTGGATTTGGCTTTGGCGGATTTGGCGGATTTGGCAGCGGATTTGGCCTCCAGTTTTCGAATCTTGGGGGTTACCCCTTCAATCTTGGTGATGCGGCTTGCCAGTTCTTCCGCCTGCTGCCGGGGGCCGGCGATGGGCCCCACCAGCACCTGATAGGCCGTCTTTTGGCCGCTTTTGGTTTTCACGATGCGGCCCTTGATATTCCCCGCCTTCAGCCGCCGCCACAGGGCGCGGGCCTGGTCTTCCTTGGAATAAGTGGCCACCAGCAGGAGATAGCGCTCCTCTGGGGCAGGGGCTTTCGCCTCGCCGGGAGGGGGGGTGGGGACCGAAGGCGCGGCCCCGGGGGGGTCGGCGGGCTGCGGCTCCGTAGTTTCCATCATGGGCGGCCCCCCTGCCAATTCCGGAAGCTTGAGGGGCGCGGAGGTTACCGCCGGCGGCGAAGGCGCCCGACGCGATTTCCAATAGCCCCTTAGTATATAGCCGCCGAGGAGAATGGCCGCCAGCAGCCCGGCCACTCCCAGACCCTTAAAAATCTGGCCGGGAGTGGGGCGGTATTGGGTCCAACCCTCCGACAACGCCTCCCCGGCCTTTTGGCCCCAGGGTTTGAGAGCCCCCCAGGCTTTGCGGGTCATTTCATCGGCTCGCTGGAGCGCCGGCTTCAGGGTGGAAGGGCCTCGCGGCGGCCGCCGCCGGGGAGCCGGCTCTGGAAGCCACTGCTCCCGCACCTGTTTGAGATGTTCGGCAAAAACCCCGGCGTCTTCGAGGCGGTCCTCGGGGTCCACCGCCAGGCACCGTAACAGCAGGTTCTGCAGCGGGAGGGGGATCTCCTCCAGATCCACCGGCGGCGTTTCCAGGCGGTAAGGAAAAGGCTCGTCAAAAGTAAGGGGATAGGGGAGGCTTCCCGCCACCAGGCGGAAGCCCAGGACTCCCAGGGAAAAGACGTTGGCCCCGGGCGAGGGCGGCTCGCCCTGGATCACTTCCGGAGCGTCATAAGCCCGAAGCTCCAGAAACAGGGCCTGGTCCAGGTTCCCCGGCGGAAAAGCGAAGTTGGCCACCCGGAGGTCCTGGCCTTCCATCAGGATATTGGAGGGATTGAGCGACTGATGGGCCACCCCCTGGCCATGGGCAAAGGCCAAGGCCCGGCCCACCAACTCCAACAGATGCAGGGATTGGGGCAGAAGGAAGTGCCGCTGCTGGGTCAATTGGGACGCCAGATTTTCCCCGGCAAAAGGCTCTTCTACCAGGTACAGAAACTGGTCGGCCCGGTCCACGTGCAGAACCCCGAGAATTTGGGGATGGCGCAGGGTCAGGCCCAGGGTGGCTTCCAGTTCAAAGAACTCCTGGGCCGCTCCCCGGTCCGGGGCCTCCAAGGGCAGCAGCTTGAGGGCCACCTCGGCTCTCAAGACCTTGTCCTGGGCCAGCCACACTTCCCCCCAAGGCTCTTCCCGGAGCCGGCGGAGAAGCTCGTAGCGTTGCCCGATTACTTGATATGGTTCAGGTGAGTCCGGCTTATGATTTGCCATGAGGAATCCGCCTTAACATCGAATTACCTTACCATAAAACCCTGCGGCAAAAAAGGCTTTTGGCGATTAGTTTCCAGCTGCCTGTTTCCAGTTGCCTGTGGTCAGGAGATAGGTTTGCTGGATTTGGGCGTTAATCTTGAAATGACCACTGAAAAATGGTCACTGAAAAAATAGCACCTGGGAACCGGGAACTGGGAACTGACAACTTTAATTTGAAAGGTCGTGGAGATTCTGATAATTTTTAAAAAAATCCCGAGCACCCCCGAGTCCGGCTCATGTCCCTGGCCAATACCATAACCCTGGCCCGCCTGCCCCTGCTTTTGGTGCTGGTTGCCATTTTGTTCGTGCCCAGTTACCCTCTGCGCCTTCTGGGCCTGGGGTTGTTGATTGTCCTTTACCTGATGGATTGGTTCGACGGCTACGTGGCCCGCCTGCGCAACGAAGTCACGGAACTGGGGGCGGTATTGGACATCGCCCTGGACCGGGCAGTGGAAAATATCCTGTGGATCACCTTCATGTATCTAGGCCTGGTGCCGCTGTGGGTGCCCATCGTTTTTCTCATCCGCTCCTTCGTGGTGGACGGTATCCGGGGGGCGGTCCTGACCCGGGGGAAATCCGGGTTCGGCATGATGCATTCCCCGGTGGGCCGGTTTTTAGTGGCCTCCCGGTTCATGCGGGCCTTCTATGGACTGGCTAAAGCCGTGGTCTTCTGTCAGCTTTATCTTACCCATGCCCTGGCCCTTCACGACCCCGGGGCGCTGGTAAGGTTGCACTCCTTCAACCAAGGTCTTATATTGCTGGCAGTGGCGCTCTGCGTCATCCGGGGCATCCCGGTGATTATGGACGGCCGCCGCTATTTCATGCCTGGCAAGTCTCAAGATTGAGCCGTCCTCGGTGGCGAAAAGTTTTAGACTGCACAGGCAGGAAAGCCTGTGGCGCCAATACTTTTCATCACTTATGGATGAGCCTTAGGCTCATGAGCGGCTACTTTGTAAGGAGTGCTGGAGAGGGCGCGGGATATTTTATGGCGGCCACATGTGTCAAAGTCGCCGGGACGATTGATTTATCCGAAAACTGAAAGCCGAAAACTGAAAACTGGTATTATTATGGGCCGGGTGGCTGCGATCTTCGATGTGGACCAGACCCTGGTGCGGGGTCATACGGAACGCCTCTTTTTCTGGCATCTCCTGCGCCGGGGGGGGCTCACCATGCCCCAGGCCTTGAATTTTCTGGGGCGCCTGAGCCGCCAGCCCCGGAACCGCTTCCGGGACAAGTCTTATCTGGGCGGGCTGTGGGTAGAAGATGCTCACCGCCTGGCCCGGGAGTGTTATGAAGAATGCATCGCCCCCCGGTTAAGCGGCCCCGGCCTGGCCTGCGTCCGGGAGCACCAGGTCCGGGGGCACGAAATTGTCTTACTCACCGGCTCCCTGGCCTTCCTGCTGCTTCCCTTAAAGGAGACCCTAAACGCGGCCTGGCTCATCGCCACCGAAATCGAGCGGAGCAACGGCCGCTTCACCGGCGAAATCGCCGGCCTCCATCCCCGGGGAGAAAACAAGCGGCGCCTGCTGCTGGAGTTATCCCGGGCCCAGGGGCTGGATCTCACGCAATCCTACGCCTATGGCGACCACATTGAGGACCTGCACATCTTTCGGGTCATCGGCAACCCGGTAGTGGTGAACCCTTCCTGGCGTTTGAAGCGCCTAGCCCAAAAATACCGCTGGCCCATCCGGTATTTTTAGGTTGCAGGTGTCAGGTTTTAGGTTTTAGAGGACCAGCGTTTCTTGGTCAAGAAGCGGCTTGCCCTGGGCTTTGGCTTACCTCCAACCCCCTTCCACCAGAGAAAGAGGAGATAAGGGTCAAACTTTCTTGCCATTACAATATGTTGGACCTATTTCACCAAGGACCCTGAAACCTAAAACCTGAAACCTGCAACCTGATATTAGTGGTGAATATTCCAACCTCACCAGGCCGGGTAGCGGTAAGCCAGAAAAAGGACCAGGGCGGCGACGAGCAGGCGGTAAACGGCGAAGGGGATAAAGGTGTGGCGCTGGAGGAAGCGCATGAGGAACCGGATGGCCAGGTAGCTGGAGATGAGGGCCCCCAGGAAGCCCACCGTTGCGGCCAGCACGGACAGCCCCTCCGGGGGGGCCTTGAGCCATTTGGGGATATGGTGCACCCCGGCCCCGGCAATGATGGGGGTGGAGAGCAAAAAGGAGAAGTGCGCGGCGCTGCGCCGGTTGAAGCCCAGGAACAGGGCGCAGGTCATGGTGATGCCGCTTCTCGACACTCCGGGCATAATGGCCAGGGCCTGGGAAAGACCGATGAGCAAGGCGTCCATGAACATCAGCCGGTCCATGGTGCGGTGATGCCGGGCGATCCTTTCCGCCAGGATCAGAAGCAGGCCTACCCCGCCCATGAGAATGGCGATGCGGGCCGGCGCCCTAAACAAAGTTTCGGCCTGTTTTTCCAGGAACACCCCGGCCAGCGCCCCCGGGATGGTGCCCACCACGATGTAGAATAACAGGGCGCGTTCAGGGCGGTTGTAGCGGGAAGGCTTGAGGAGCGCCCCGGCCATGTCCAGCCAGTCCCGGTTAAAGTAGGCGAGGAGCGCGGCCAGGGTGCCCACGTGGAGGAGGATGTCAAAGCCCAGTCCGGCCCCGGGGACTTTGAGATAGTGCTCCAGGAGGGCCAGGTGGCCAGAGCTGGAGATGGGCAGAAACTCGGTGATGCCCTGGACGATGCCCAAGAAGAGGGCGTAGAGGGGGTGCATGAAGTTAAAATAGCAAAGATGGCCGGAACAGGCAATGGAAAAGGAGGGTTTTCGGTTTTCGGTTTTCAGTTTTCAGTTTTCAGTAACCGATTGTTTCTTTAACTCCGGAAGGGACCTTTTAGAACCGGGCGCCTCTTATACGGTTTTCGGTTTTCGGTCTTCGGTAAAGATAATTACGGATTATCAATAAGTTACAGATTAAGTTTGTTGCACTTGAAAGAGAAAATGGTATTACTGAAAAGAATAAAGACAAAATCTTTAGTGGCATAGGCTTCCAGCCTGTGGTTGCCTTGCTGAATCAACAACTTTGCCCAGGCAAAGGTTATTTCTTAATTGTGGCGGTGACCGAGTCGGGTTTGACGCCCTGGAGGGCAACCCCTTCGGGAAGTTGAACCGTCACCTTCAGGCGGTGCCTGCCAGGGGGGAGGTTTTTAGTGTCCACCGCGGCTTTTAGGTCTTTGGGCTTCAAATCATTGACTTTGGCCGCGGGACCCTGAACGGTTACGGCCACCGTGGAAGGTGTGAGGAGGGCCGACCGGGGCATGGCGGTGACCGGGATTCCGGTGAAATTGCGGCTTACCTCCTTGGGGCCGATGGTGATCTCCGCCAGGATGGGCGTCTGTTCCTTGGGGGAGAGGTGGAGATTCTTAAAGTCCACGTCCGTGGCCACCGTGGTGGATTCGGTGATCTGGCTCAAGTCAATGGGCAAGGTGGGGAGGAACTTCAGATCGGCAATCTCCGAAGAAGGCCCTTGCACGGTGATCAAGGGGGGGCGCACCTGAACATTTTTCACCTCCAGACCTGCGGGAGGTTTGCCTTCCAGACGGGGCTGGATTTGCAGAACCCGGGAAATGGTGGGGACCAGGGTAATTTTAAGGGGATTGGGCTGAACCCGGGTCACCGTTATCCCCCGGGGAAAGGTGAAGTTCTTGGGCCCCAGGGCAAAGTTGTGGCGCCCGGCTTTGTGGCCGGAAAGGTCGATGGTGTGGGACGGGCGCGACTGGGTCAGTTTGCGCACCAGGCTTCCCGGGCCGCTGACCCGCACCTGGATAGCCGGAGGCACCTCGCTGGTGACCACCAGATTAGCGGGGATGTTGGCCAGTTCCAGGGGCAGGTTGAGGGTGGTCTCGGTGCGCTCTTCGCTGCCCACCGCGAACCACAGGGCCACGGCCAGCAGCAAGGCCAGGAGCTTGAGGCCCTTATTGCGCCCCAAAGAAGCGAGCCAGTTTTTCAAGCCAGGTTCCTCGTTTTTCCGGCGGCGGTTCCAAAATCTGGTGCAAAGCCTGCCTTAGTTGAACCCTGGAGAGGTCGCGGAACAGCCGGCCGCCCTGGGCCAGGGAAATCTGTCCGGTAGTTTCCGAAACCACGATCACCAGGGCGTCGGTTTGCTCCGACAGGCCCAACGCAGCCCGGTGCCGGGTGCCCAGGGCCGGGTCCAGGTTGGGGTTGGCGGACAGGGGCAAAGTGCAGCCCGCGGCCACAATCCGCTCCCCCTGAACAATGACGGCCCCATCATGGGTGGGGTTGTGGGGCCAGAACAGAGAGATCAGGAGTTCCCGGGTGATGAGGGCGTCCAGCTTCACCGCGCCTTCCAGGTAGTCGGCCAGGCTGGCGTGGCGCTCCAACACGATGAGGCCCCCCAGCCGCTGGCCGGACATGGTTTCCACGGCTTCGGAGATTTCATCCAGGATGAGGGGTTCCGCGGCATAGGTGGGGAGAAATGCCTTGCGCCCCATACGGCTCAAGACCCGGCGGATGTCGGCCTGAAAAAGGATGATGACGATGAGGAGAAAACTTCGCACCACCCCGTCCAGAAGCCACTCCAGGGTAAATAGGCCCAGGCTGCGGGCTCCCAGGTAAACGACAAAGAGCAGGAACATGCCGGCTAGAACCTGGAGGGCCTGGGTGCCCTTGAGCAGCAGGATCATCTGGTAGAGGATAATGGCCACCAGGATGATGTCCAGAAGGTCCTGCCAGCGGAGATGGGTGAAAATTTGTAGCATTTTAGCAATTGGCTGTTAGCTGTTGGCTGTTAGATTGATTCTATCATTCGAATGCAAACAGCGGTTTTTTAATTTCAAGGGGTATCTGTGGGTGATTATTTCATCCTCTAACGGCTAACTGCCAACTGCTGCTTTCAGAATAGCCTCCATGACCGTCAGGAACTGGCGGGCATAGGCGGCGTTGTGGGTGCGGACGATCTTGGCGCCCCGGAGCACGGAAACCGCGATAGCCGCCAGGGTGCCCACGTCCCGGACTTCGCCGTTGGGCAGATCCAGCAGGTGGCCGATGAAGGCCTTCCGGGACGGGCCGATGAGCAGGGGGCAGCCCAGGTCCAGAAAGGCATCCAGTCGATTGATGATCTCCAGGTTGTGTCGAAAGGTCTTGCCGAAGCCGATGCCGGGGTCCAGGATAACCAGGTCCCGGGGGATGCCCTGAGACACCGCGTAGGCCAGGCGTTCCCGGAAAAATGCCTTGATCTCGCCAATGAGGTCCTCGTAATGAGGGTGGCGCTGCATGTCCCGGGGGGTGCCCTGCATGTGCATGAGCACCACGGGTGTCCCGGCCCGGGCCGCCAGGGGGGCCAAATCCGGGTCGAAACGCAGGGCGCTGATGTCGTTGATGAGGGAGGCCCCGGCCTCCAGGGCGGCTTGGGCCACAGGGGCCCTGTAAGTGTCAATAGAGATGGGCGTCGGCAGTTCCGCGGCAATGGCCTGGATAACCGGGATGACCCGGCGCAGTTCCTCCTCCAGAGACACGGGTTCGGAATAGGGCCGGGTGGATTCGCCGCCGATGTCCAGGATATTGGCGCCGGCCGCGGCCAGTTCCCGGGCCTGGTTGATTGCGTCCCGGTGGTCAAAGAAACGGCCCCCGTCGGAGAACGAGTCCGGGGTGACGTTAATGACCCCCATGATTAGAGGGCGGGGGCTGTTTAACAGAGTTTTCCAGTCGGGGCGCATGTTCAGTTGCCAGTGGTCAGTGGTCAGTGAGCGTGAGCAGTGAGCAGTGAGCAGTAAATTGGTCTTGGAGATCTATCGAGTTCGGGAAGCTGCTCATCTAAAACATAACATTGAAAAGGGGGAAAAATGAAGGGGATTGTGGGGGCAAAGAGGAGGAAATAAAACGGGAGAAGGCCGGGGCCCTCTCCCGTCAGAGATTTCTAAACCGCAACTTACCTTAAAGTGGTCACCGGCAGGCTCCAGGTGGAGGGGCCGGAGGCATTATACGCGGCCACCCGGTAATTGTAATTAACTCCCGCCGCGGTGGTGTCCGTCCAGGAATAGCCCCCCAGGGAGGATTGTCCGCAGTGCGGGCCACTTCCACAAAGTCGATGCCCGAACTATATCAAGTGGAGACCTCTGCGAAACAGCTTAAAAGGCGGAAAAACTTGGCCTTGATCCCCCCTCCCCTCGGTGGGAGGGGGTTGGGGGGAGGGGGGCTAAATTGATTAAGATACTTAAATCAGTTAAAGATTTTGCCACCCCCTCCCTAACCCTCCCCCCTCAAGGGGGAGGGGATTTTCAGGGATAGCCAGTCAATTAGGTATTTCGCAGAGGTCTCAAGTGGCAATCAAAAGGCATAAAAAGTAGGGGCGTGATTTATCACGCCCATTTTGAGGGCGGAATAAATTAGACCCCTACAAAAATACCGGTTGCATGCATCTTGGTACAAGGTCGCATGGAGCGGTTAGAGAATTTTTAAATAAGCATCAGTGCCCTCCCTAAATCTGTCCGGGAAATTTCTAATAAAAAAAGGGAGGACGGCTCCTCCCCTTTTTATCGGGTCTTTTTAAGGTTTAAGATTCAGGCTTGTTGAAAGCCCAGGGGCAGGGGCGGAGAGGATTCCTCGGGGGCCGCGGGTTCTTCGGACTTGGGGGAGGAAGCCAGGATGTTGTCGATCTCCCGGCCGTCCAGGGTTTCTTTATCCAGGAGGGCCTGGGCCACGGTCTGAAGCTGGGACCGGTGGGCGGTGAGGAGGTCTTTGGCCCGCTGGTAGGCGTTTAATATCAGGTTCTTCATGGCGTGGTCGATAGTTCGGGCCGTCTCTTCGCTGAAATCCTTGGACTGGGCGAACTCCCGGCCCAGGAAGATGTGCTCTTCCCGTTTGCCGAAGGTGACGGGCCCCAGCTCTTGGCTCATGCCCCAGTTGCACACCATTTTCCGGGCCAGTTCCGTGGCCCGCTCCAGGTCATTGCCGGCGCCGGTGGTGAAGTGCTGGAAGACCAGTTCCTCCGCGGCCCGGCCCCCCAGGAGCACGCACATGGTGCCCAGGAGGTAGTCCTTGGGATAGGTGTGGCGCTCATCCAGGGGAAGCTGCTGGGTGACGCCCAAGGCCCGGCCCCGGGGGATAATGGTGACCTTGTGGATGGGGTCGGTCCCGGGGATAAGGCGGGCCACCAGGGCGTGGCCGGCCTCGTGGTAGGCGGTGTTGGCCCGCTCCCGGTCGCTCAGCACCAGGGTTCTCCGTTCCGCGCCCATCAAGACCTTGTCCTTGGCCTGTTCGAAGTCATCCATGGTGATGAGTTCGTTGCCGGTCCGGGCGGCATACAAGGCGGCTTCGTTCACCAGGTTTTCCAGGTCAGCCCCGGAGAACCCCGGAGTGCTGCGGGCCAGGACAAAGAGGTCCACGGAATCGGCCAACGGGGTGCGGCGGGTGTGAACCTGAAGGATGGCCTCCCGGCCCCGGAGGTCGGGTACGGGCACCACCACCTGGCGGTCGAAGCGGCCGGGCCGCAGCAGGGCCGGGTCCAGAACGTCGGGGCGGTTGGTGGCGGCGATGAGGATGACCCCTTCATTGGCCTCGAAGCCGTCCATCTCCACCAGGAGCTGGTTCAAGGTCTGTTCCCGTTCATCGTGACCGCCCCCCAGGCCGGCGCCCCGGTGGCGGCCCACCGCGTCGATTTCGTCAATGAAAATGATGCAGGGCGCGCTCTTTTTGCCCTGGATGAACAGGTCCCGGACCCGGGCGGCGCCCACGCCCACGAACATTTCCACGAAGTCGGAGCCGCTGATACTGAAGAAGGGGACTCCGGCCTCTCCCGCAATGGCCCGGGCCAGCAAGGTCTTGCCGGTGCCGGGCGCGCCCACCAGGAGGACGCCTTTGGGGATGCGGCCCCCCAGGCGGGTGAATTTTTTCGGGTCCTTGAGAAACTCGATGATCTCCTGGGTTTCTTCCTTGGCCTCTTCGATGCCGGCCACGTCATTAAAAGTGACCTTGACGGTATTTTCCGTCATCAGGCGGGCCCGGCTCTTGCCAAAGCTCATGGCCTTGCCGCCCCCGGCCTGCATCTGGCGCATGAAAAAGATCCAGATGCCCACCAGGACCAGCATGGGGAGCCAGGAGACCAGCAGGGTGGTGTACCAGGTGTTCTCCTCCCGGGGCCGGGCAGTGATCTCCACGTTTTTGGCCTGGAGCAGTTTGATGAGGTCCGGGTCCAGGGGAGAATAGGTCTTGAAAGGCTTGCTGTCCGAGAGGACGCCGCTGATTTCTTCTCCCTGGATGGTGACTTTGGTGACTTTGTCGGCCCGGACCAGCTCAATGAACTTGCTGTAGCTGATGGGCTTTTCCCGGGTGCGCTCGGCGCTGTTGAAGTAATTGAACAGGAAAATCATCACCAGAGTGATGAGAAGCCACAGGGCGATATTCTTATAAAAGGGATTTAAGCGGGCGTTCATCCGTAACCTTGGTTTTTGACATACTTTCGCACTTTTTATTTTATGATTTTTTCCAGCTAAATGCAAGGTAATCTTGCGGGTGGGGTAAGGGGTCAGGCGGGGGGAGGGTTTTTTGCCTGTCGCCAAGGCGCCAAGGCGCCAAGAGGCAAAAAGCCGGGGCGGGCTTAAAACCCGCCCCGGCACAATTTGTTCGGGTTAATATCCTGAGTTAGGGGCGCCATGAATCAACGGCGCAGGCGCCTCACGCCCAGTCTAAACTTCATTTGCCCGGTCTCCTGTAAGGCTATCCAGGGGCCGTCATCCTTTCCGGCTTCCGGGGGTGGCGTTTCAAGATAATTTTCTTTAAATTAAATTAACCCACAGAGATGTTGTGGGGGCTAAGTTCCCCGGCCAGCAGGCGTTCCAGGGTTTTCCAGGGGACTCGCCAGGGGCCGGAGTCTTTGACGCCCGGCAGGCGGCCGTCCCGGATCATGCGATAAACGGTGCGCCGGGACAGGGCCAGGATCTGGGCCACTTCATCGGGCCGGAAAACCCGTTTGGTCCAGGGCAAGCCTCTCTGCAATTCCATATGCCATCCTCCTTTCCTTATCTCCAGTCATTGCCATTCTTTCTGCAAGCACAAGGCCATAAAAGATAGAGCCTCTTGCAAAATGGCTCGGGATTGCCTGAAAAAGGTATCCGACAGCCAAAATTAAGCAACTCCCTATGGATGGCTTGATGGGAATACGGCAATTTGGGAGTAAAATCGCCGATTTTCACCAACTTTGGGCGCGCCTCTCTCCCATAACTTGAAA
>Ga0194111_10007852_pt1 | contig 11828 bp, 9 predicted proteins | sample TA2KigC300mmetaG_FD_146194 | JGI IMG/M metagenome (GOLD analysis project Ga0194111, IMG submission 146194) | Freshwater microbial communities from Lake Tanganyika, Tanzania - TA2015033 Kigoma Deep Cast 300m | ecosystem: Environmental > Aquatic > Freshwater > Lake | place: Tanzania: Lake... | reverse complement strand
GTCCGCGAAAGTTTGACGCTTATCCCACGATAGGTCGCCCTAAAAGTTATCCCAAAAAAGATGATAAGAAACTAACACGAGATTATACGTCCAACCCATATCCTGGTGGCACTTTAATACCTGACATCTGCAAGAATTACGAGCCTATAAAGTCAAAGCCTAGAGACATTGAGTATGCTGATAGAAAAGTTTACGAGTGCAACAACTTCGAGAGCCATGAAGGCATGGAATATGGCGGCTTGTTCTGTTGTAGCTTGTTCTGTTGTAATTGGGTAAACCGTGACGGCGAAGACCATGGGTACAAGTCAGCCCCTGAGAAGATGGTGAAATACTATGTTAACTTGTATAAGACTGATTCTGAGAAATTCATCCGGTTCTTCCAGAAAAGACGGAATCAAGATGATAAGAAGAAGATATTAGAAGGTATTCTAAGTTGTGACTTTAGTAACGAAGAAGTCATCAAATATTTAGATAGTCACTGGTCCGACCTTGTAAGGGAAGTAGGGCTTAATATTATCTGAGTGAAAAGCAAAAATGTCAAAAAACCTGAATGGAGAACTAGAAAGCGCGATCCCGGACTCTTGCAGAAACTATAACCCTAATAAGTCCAAGCTCACAGGCGTACGCAGCTCAAGATTAGGCAGTTTGTATAAGTGCAAGAACTGGGCAAACTCAAACTTGTTAAACAGCGGCAGCCCGATGTACAAGAACTTAGAAGATGGCTGCTTGTTCTGCGACAACTGGCAAACCATTGATGGCGAGTACAAGAACAGGGCTCCTGAAGAAGTTGCTATGGTATTTTACAAGGAAAACAGTGACAAGTTTATCGAATACTTCAAAAAAAGAAGCCCTGAGAATAAGAAAAAGATACTGGAAAAAGTTTTCGAGTCCGAGTTCACCAATGATAAAGTCATAGAATGGTTAAACAAAGAAGAGCAATGCCTCGTAAGAGAAGTAGGCATTGAATCTATCTAAACTTTTAAGGTCACGACTTTAGAGACTCCGTCCTGCATCGATACGCCATACAGCAGGTCAGCTTCTGTTATGACGTGATCATTGTGAGATATGACTATATACTGGGCTTTGTCAGAATACTTCTTGATAAGATTTGACAGCAGCTCAGAATTCCTCTTGTCCAGAGCAGCATCAACCTCGTCTAATAGGTAGAAGCTTGCCGGGTTGAACTCTTGGATAGCGAATATGAACGCTAAAGCAGCCAAGGTCTTTTCCCCGCCGGATAATGACTTGATATCCAAGTACCTATTCCCTATAAGCCTGACTTTTATATCTACTCCGCCTTCGAATACGTTCTCTTTGTTCTCGATTTCCAAGAAAGCTTCACCTTTAGCCGTTAATTGCGAGTAGCACTGCTGGAAGTTCTGCTGCAAGACCTTGAAGGTTTTCATGAAGCTGTACTGCTTCTTGCCGTCTATCTCATGCATCATGTTAAGGACGTCTTCCTTCTCGATTTTGAGCTTCTCTTTCTTCTCGAGCACTTCTTGGTGCTTCTTGCTTACTTCATCGTAAACCTCTAATGCCCTGAGGTTGACGTTGCCCATGTCTTTCATCATCCTGTCAAACTGCTTCATCTCGTATTCGAGCTGTGATAACTCTATGCCACGCCTTATCTTAGCGTCAGCGAACTCTTTGAACTGCTCGTTAAGCCCTGCCATGTCTCCGCTTAGCTTCGCGTTGTCCAGGGTGGACTGGTTAATCTTGTAATTTAAAGAATTTACAATCTCCTCTTCCCTAGCCAATTGCGTCTCATGCTTCCGTATGACTTCTGTCAGCTTGGCTTTCTTGTCGTACATCGCTTGTAGCTCTTTGAAGAACTTCTGCTCATCAGACTGTTTCGATTTAAGGTCAGAACCTTTTGACTTAAGGCCTCCCGTAAGCGTATTTATCTCTTCCTCAAAGCTTTTCTGTTCCTTCTCATGAACCCCTATTATCTCTTGAAGCTTTTTCATTTCTACTTTATGGTGTGATTCTATCATTTCATTAAGCCGTTTTATCTCACTTCTTGATTCTATCAAGCCCATGCTTATGCTCTGCTTCTTTTGATCTATAGATTCGAATCCTGCAGCTATCTCAGGCTGTTTCAGCTTCTCCCTTATCTGGCTCCTCTGCTCTTTGAGCTTCTGCATATCAGCATTGTGGGAGTCAGCCTTTGACTGTGACTGTTTTATCTGGCTTTCGATGCTTCTGAGCTGCTCTGCCATCTGGTCTTTGTTTTTCTCAATCTCCGAGAGGTTGCTGGCTATGCCTATGCTCCGTTCTAGAGTGGTTATTTCGCCTTCAAGTGTTACTTTCTTGCTTTTCAGCATCCATACATCGTTATCGTTTTCTAGTTTCAGGTTGTGGAGCTCTTCTTCCTGCTTTTTCAGGTTTGCTTCTTCTTTGTTAAGCTTTGATATCGTGTCGCTTAGGCTTTTCTCTTTAAAGTTTCCTGCTCTTTTGGTCCTAAACCCGCCTATCATCGCTCCGGTGGTTTCTAAGACATCCCCTTCGAGAGTCACCATCCTGGCGTTGCCTATCCCTATCTTCCTGGCAGTCTCTACGTCTTCTACTATCAGCGTGTTTCCGAAAACGTATGAGAAGACGTCCTTGAATTTCGGATCGTAGCTTATGAGGTCAACTGCTAGCCCAACAACCCCCTTCTTAGAGGCTAGTTCGTGGATGTTAGGTTGCTGCGGAGCAGGCTTGATTTTGTTCAATGGTAAGAATGACACTACGCCGAGCTTGTTATGCTTCAAGTATTCGATGCATTTCGCAGCGGTCTCATCATTGTCTACTACCACGCTTTTTATTCTCGTGCCTGCTGCGATCTCTAATGCTAAAGAGTATTTTGACTCTGCTTCGCCGAGGTCTGAGACTAATCCGAAGATGCCTTTTTTCATCTCCAATACCCGTTTTATCGCGAGGTCACCGAATGATAATTCTTGGAAAGTGACCTGTCTCATGTTAAGCCTTGCTAATTCTTGGACAGTGTCAGCGTGTTTCTTCATTATCTCAGCTAGTTTTGACACATATTGAGCGTCTTTCTCTTCTCTCTGCGATATCTCTTTGACAGTTTTTGAGAAGTCTTGCCTTAGACCTTTGAGTTTGTTCAGCTTTTCTTGGTCCTCTTTCTTCAGGTTGAGCATGTCTCTTATCTTATCTTCAGAAGCTTTTATCTGAAGCTCGAGATGGGTCTTTTTCGCTATCAACGCCGTCTTTTCTTCCTGCTCTTTCAAGAATTCTTGCTGCTTCTTTTCTATCTCAGATTCTAGGCTGTCGATTTTAGTGTCGAAGCCTTCGTCTTTTATCCCGTGTTTCTGCTTAAAGCTCTTAAGCTCGTCGTTTATCTTATTCTCTTCTTCTGTTAAGGATTTTATCTTTTTGTTCCAGTCTATTCTTTGCAAGTCTAGCTCGTCTACCTTTTTGTCATGCTCCTGCATCTCTTTCCTGAGGTTCTGTATCCTCTGGGCAAGCTTAGTAATCTCTCCTTTGCATGTCCTGAGCCTTTCTTCGTCACGGGCTATACCATCCCTTAAGGTTATGACTTCGCTGCTGAGCTTTTTCCGCTCTTCATCGCCTTTAGACTCCATGTCTGCGGTTAGTTTCTGGACTTCTTCTGTCTTTTGGGCGATCAGCTGTGTCAGCTCGGTAATCTTGTTTTTTATTTTTTCTGACTCTTGCTTCTGCTTGTTAAGCTTGGACTCTAGCTCTTGTTTCTCTTCCTCTTTTTTCTTTATCCGTATGTGGAGCCATGTAGCTTTGTTGTCCTTGACATTAGCTTCTAGTTCCTTGTACTTCAAGGCTTGGTCACGGTCTTTTTTCAGCTCTTTAAGATGGGCTTCCCTTTCAGAGAGCATTATACTCGCTTCTTTCAATCGTTCATCAACGCTTTGGAGCTCTAACAAAGATTTGTGCTTCTTGTCTTCCCAGACTGATATTCCAGAAATCTCCTCAACCAGCAGTCTTCGCTCTTCTGGCTTCATCTCCATGAACTCGACTATGTCGCCTTGAAGGATTATGTTATGCCCGTCAGGCTCTATGCCTGCTGTCCTTAACAAGTCCACCACTTGCTGCCTAGTCCTAACCTCATCGTTGATTTTGTATACGCTGTTGCCAGCCATGTTGACTCTTCTTGCCAAAGTCACTTCAGGCGCGCTAATTGATGAAAAACTTTTGTTAGAATTATCAAAGACTATTGAGCATTCGGCTTCTTTCGCAGGAGTCCCTTTCTTAGCGCCGTTATATATCAAGTTCGCGGATTTCTCAGCCCTCATGCCCTTAGCTGAGAGCTTGCCAAGCACGAAGCACATCGCGTCCATTATGTTGCTGTTATGAACAAAAAAATTGTTAGCTATAAAATTATGATGCTCGTCTACGCATAAATCATATACCCATTCTTCATTATGATTTATCTTCTCTACTCCTATAATCTCATCCCAGAAAATATCTGAAGTGGATATCGTTTCAAGCTTGAGCAGTGACTGGGAGATCAATCCTTGATTTTGTGAGACAGGGGCGAATAACTCGTTTATCAGTCTGTTAATCCCATACCTGCTTGGCGTGCATTGGTTATAGCAATAGGAGCTTAGCCTTGAAAATTCTGATTTTGTAGGCTTCAGTTTTATTTTAAGCTCAGTTGCTGTTTTTTTTACTAGGTTGTTAACGCTTATTAAATCAATGTTAGAGTTAGGTTTTAGGCTTATTAAACGCTCTAATCTTTTGTTCTTATTGTGGTGTGCCAGTTTGACGTGATTGAAGAAGTTTGTACAGTTCTCTACTCCTGTTATGACTATAGTCTTGTAGATTCCACGGAAATTGCTGTTTGTAGCTACTTTTATTACATGCTTAGAAGAGAATATTACGCCCAATCTCAGCAGTACGGTTTCGATTGCTGTTGCAAGTTTTTCACTTTTTGTGGTTATTTCTACTGAACTCTTTGAAACATACCCATCCCCGGAATATAATCCGTTTAATAAGCTTCCCAGCTCTTCCTCTGAGCTGTGTTCTAAGAACATGTTGGTCAATGTTTTATCTCCTGCCCCTTCAAATGACATCCCGAATTTTTCAAGGATCTTCACTATAGGTCCACTGAATATTAGGCAATCCCAGCAATTAGGCTTATACTCCTTAATCGTTGGTGTAATGCTTAAGGTTTCTTTTGCTATCTTAACGTAATCACTGACCATCTCTTCAGTCCCGCTTGTAAACCATACTTGATTCGTCTTGGTTATTCTTCCTTCTGCGATTAGGTATCCTAGAAGCCTAGCCAATTCTTTACTGTTGACCCATGGGATTTTGTATTTTTTGTGCTGATTCTTCGCTTTTATATAGGTTACTATCTTAATTATCCCATCATAATCTATCCCGGCGTATTTTAGAATCTTTACAAGATAAGCAAAATTAATTGCTTGTTTATCAAGAACGCCTTTGATAATATTACATCTGATTCCTATTTTAGCCGATATCCCTTTCCAGCCTATACCCTCTTTTTCTTTAATCTTGAACAGAACATCAGAAAACCTTTTATCGTAGGGAACATAAACTTCATCTTTTGCACTGATCATATCTATTAGTTCATAGAAAACTTTTGATTTTGGGATTATTTTAAAATTTCTTGGAACTGCAATTTTGATTCCTTTATTTAAGTGTTCTGCATTTACGGATTTGATTTCTTCATTGTCTAGTATAAATAACGGGTGGTATTCTGTAGTTACTATCTGTCTACCGCTCCTTGTCTTTATCTTGACTAACTGTTCAGGGGCTTTTCTTTTCACAAATGCGAGAACCGGCTTAGAAACTGTTTTTAATGTGGTCGTATCAAGGCAAATTATCGCAGTATCGCTTCCGTATGCCACGAATCCATCGTCAAGCTTTTGGATAACATTGCTATTCAAACCTTTTTCTACGATGTCCCTTATCTGCTTTAGCGAACCATCTGCTAGTTGAACTAAAGTGTCACCTCTTACGCATTTTCCCGACCCGTTCGCGCCGAGGCAGCAGTTGAAACCTGTCCCGAATGGTATTTCTGTGTGTTTCGCAAAAGATTTGAAACCCTTTAATGTGAGCTTCTTAATTACTGTCAATTCGCATTTCCTCCTCTTTTTTTATAAGACTGGTTAGGCTCGTGATATTTATATAATTTGTTCTTTACAGCACTTCTATGCCTTCAGCTTCTTCTAAGTACTCCTTAGTGTCCTGCAGCATTATGTCTTTCTTTTCCGTATATATCTGCTCTACCGCTTCTGCTTCTTCTTCTTTTTCGAAAGCCCTAAGCATGACTTTCAGTTCTTTCACGAAAGCGTCTACAGCCTTCTCAAGCTCTTCTTTTTTGATGATCATCACCGCCCCTTGATTTTTTTTCAAGATTATATCATGATTTAGTTAACTTTAAATATTTTGGTTGTGTTAAACGGAATAATATGGACTTAGCAACCTGGGTGCTTATTCTTGTAAGCCTTTACATAGGATGGAACATCGGAGCAAACGATGCGGCTAACTGCTTAGGCACCAGCGTAGGCGCAGGCATATTAAACTATAAAAAAGCACTTATACTCGTGGGAATATTCGCAGTTATCGGCGCTGCACTACAAGGATCTAAAACAATGAACACTGTAGGTAAGAACATAATAGACAGCGGCTCCATGTCCAGCTTGGGAATAATCGCTGCGTTGTTAGGGGCATCGATTCTCATAACACTTTTCACAATAAAAGGTTTGCCTATATCAACCACTAACGTGGTGATAGGATCGTTAGCAGGTGTAGCGTTCATCACGAGCATTGCTGTGAACTGGGGGAATATTTCAAAAATATTTGTATCATGGGTTTTTGCCCCTATAGGTTCAGCTATAACAAGTTATTTAGCCTACCATCTTGTGGGTTTATTTTTTAACAAGCTTAAGCTTGAGTTCATACAAAAAAGGCTGTACCTTTTGGCGATTTTCAGCGGATTATTCCTGGCATACGGCTTAGGAGCCAATAACATCGGCAACGCTATGGGGATAGCGGTCGGAACAGGAGTGTTAACTCCTGCGCTGGCCGGGTTATTCGGCGGGTTGTTTATCGGCATAGGCTCGGTGACTTTCGGCAGTAAAGTCATGAAAACCGTCGGCAGCGGGATAACAGAGCTTGATACGAGAATGGCTTTCGCCGCGCAGATGGGGACAGCAGTTACAGTGATATTATTCACTTATTTGGCTATACCTGTATCAACGAGCACGGCTATAGTGGGAGGTGTAGCCGGGGTAGGTGTAGTAAAAGGTGTGGCGAGCATCGACAAAAGCGAAATGTTCCGAATAGTCAGAAGCTGGGTAACCACGCCCTTGTTAGGCGGGCTGTTCGGGGTGGTCATTTATAAAGCTATGTCCGTATTATTATGAAAACATTTAAATAAAACAGAGTATTGGAGGTAATAAGAAAAATGGCATTAAAAATATTGCCCCTTCTGGGAAGGGATAAGGAAAAAGAGACTGTAGAATGGTTCTTGAAGCATGTTGAGATAGTGCAAAAGATGGCGATCCCGCTGAAAGAAGGAGTCAATGCTACATTCAAGAAACAAGACTTCAAACTAGCAGTTAAAAAAGCAGAAGAGCTAAACGCTCTAGAAAAAGATGCTGATAACGCTAGAAGAAGCACAGCTGCCCTGTTGTATGAAGGTGCTTTCCTGCCAGTCATGAGGTCAAGGCTTTATGACCTGTCCGGAAGGATAGACAACGTGGCAGACGCTATAAAAAACGTGGGTAACATGCTGCATTACCTGAAAAACAAGAAAGTACCATCTTATCTAACAGAAATCCTAATCCGCCTAGGGGACAACGCTGCGAAATCCGCCGAGCTTTTGAAGCCAACACTGCAAGCATTATTCGATAATACGGAAGAGTTCCAAAGCTTAAACGAGCAGCTAAAAGACCTAGAAGAAAAATCAGACATTTACCAGCGGGAAATGTTCGACAGGATGCTATTTGACAAGAAGCTTAACCCTGTGACGATACAGATAATCGGCTGGATAGGGCATACGTTATCTGAAGTCTGCGACGAAGCCAAGCACGTGTCAGACACGATGAACCTGCTGAAGATAATGAAAGTGGCCTAGAAGTCTGCCAAGCTTTTTTGTTTTTGTTCCTTAGCCTGCTTTTTAGAGGGAAGCCAGGATTTTCTGAAAAGGCGAGGATAATTGTTGTACTGCTCTTTCAAGAACTTTTGGGTCATAGGGTCTGAAGGGTAGCCTGATCCGATAGTGATTCCGTACTTTTTTTCTAAATCGCTCACTTCTTGGTTGCGCATGACCTTTGCAACAATTGAAGCGCTGCTGCATTCCAAAAAATTCTGGTCTGCTTTATGCTCGACTATGAACTCAGTTTTTCCTAGCAAATCAGGTTTTATACGCTGTTTAAGGAAACTAGTGTACGCTTTTATGTTTGGGCTTGGGCAGTCTATAATCACCCGGTCCGGTTTTAGCTCGTTTATTATTTCGGCTTGCTTTACGGCCTCAAGCCAGTTGAGGTTTAGACCATCTTTTCCTTCTACAGCATCATCGATTTCTTTAGGCTCAACTTTTATTATTTTTATTCCCTTGGCTATTTCCCTTATCTTTTTATCAAGTTTTATCCTCCTTTCATGGGTCAACATCTTGGAGTCCTTGACGCCTAATTTGGCTAATATGTTCAGTTGGTTTTCTTCGAACATAGTCCCGACTATGAACATGCTCGCTACACAGGGACCACGGCCGGCTTCATCAATGCCGAGAGTTAATGTCATAACTTGTTTAGAAGTAACAGTTTTTTAAAAGCTTTTCTAAGAGCTAAGATAGTTTTCTAGGTAGTTCAAAATCTGGCCCTCTAAGTCTTTCTCTCCAGCCCAAGGCTTGGCCCTCAAGACGGATGCCATATCTTTAGTGACTTTCAGAAGTTCTTTTACTGATCCCGCTTTCTCATAGGCCTGTTGTACTAACGGTACGTATCTCGAGTATGTCATGTGCGCTGTAAGCCCGGGGTTGTTCAGTTTTTCTGCCTTTTTTCCTAAGAGTCCTGATCGTTTTTCTGCAAGCTCGTCCATCAGCTTTTCTTTCTCTGCCAGCTTGGCTTCGTCACTAATGTCTGAGCTCAACACTGCACTTAGTTTGTTGTAGTATTCTATGATCAGCCCGGCATGCTTGAGGTTTTTGCTTAAGGTTTCAGATGTATTCTTGTACTCGTCTGATTCTTTGCCGTATTTTTCTGCCATGTACTCCAGCGACCCGTAGTCGCCTACGATGCATGCGAACGCTTCATTAAAATCGATCGGGAAGAACTCTTCATTCATGGCTTCTTCTATATAATCATGCATGTTCTCGTGCAGTACTGTTTCTATTCTCCTTTGAAGTTTGCTTTCTAATGTCGCTTTTGAGATTACTGGGGAGTTAGAGCTTGCTTCCATCACCCGGTAGAACACGTCGAATCCTTGGTCTTCCAGTTCTTTTTTCCTTTTTAAGGCCTCTTTCTCGGTGTTGAAAGACGCTCCATGCATGTTGAAGTAGTGTTTAGGCAGCCTCAGCTTCAGGGTGTAGTATATCACATGATTGGTTTCGAAGTTCGTGTCGTATACTATGAAATTATCAGATACTGGCAGGTCCAGCCTCTCTTTGCCCCAATGTTCTATAAGTTTTATCTCTTCCAGCTTGTTGGCTGTCTCTTCATCAATATCCTTTTTCGAGTTCAAGCCCTCTTTGATAAAGATGTAGTCTCTCAGGTCAGACTTTTTGATGACTATCTTTTTGCCTTTCTTGTTCTGGGCCACAATCTGGTTGGAATCTTCATCTATCACGCTGTAGTTATATATCCTAGAACCGTCCTTCAGCAGGAACATGTCAGCGTTTGCCGTGCCATAACCTAGGGTTAGTGCGGTTGCTAGGCTTACAGCAGACACTAATTTTTTTATGTTTTTCATCGATGTAAGCGGTTATCTAAGATTTTATAAGGGTTTGGTTTTTAAGAATTCAAGTAGTCCTCTAGGTACTTTTTACAATAACTTCTTATGTAATCTTCATCATACATATGTTTCTGATACTTCAGCATGTACGATAAGTTTTTGAACACTTTAACCGCTTCCTTGACAGACCCTGCTTTTTCATAGACTTTCTTGGCTAAAGGCCCGTATCTTGAGTATGTAACGTCAGACACTAGCCCGGGGGTGTTAGTCCCTGGTATTAATGTTTGAAAAAGGAAACACTGTTGTCTTCTAAGGTCTTCTAACAGTTGGTCTCGCTGCTCTATCTTCTCCTCTTTCGAGAGGCTGGAATTATAAACCTGCTCTATCTTCTCATAACACTTAATCACCAGTTCATCATTCTTGTACCATTGGTCTACGCGCTTCGCGGCTTCTTTGTACTCTTGAGAATTTTCACCGAACTTCTCTTTGAAATACTCTAATGCGCCGTAGTAACCGGCGATACTAGCTGCTGCCTCATCTATGTCTATGGGTAAGTCTGTCAGGTCATGCGAGTTCTCATGGAATATTACAAAAATTTCCCTGAACAGGTCTGCATCTAGCAGGTCTTGAGATATCGTCGAATCGTTCGCTACTGACTCGGCAGTCCTGTAATACACCTCATATCCTTGAGATTCTAGCTCTGCTTTCCTGGCCTCTGCTTTCTCTTCAGATTCGAGTTGCTCGTAGTTCAGCTCAAAGTAGGTCTTCGGCAGTTCCATCTCTTTGCAGTATAATAATATATGCAATGTTTCGAAGTTCTTATCATAAGCTAGGTAGTTGTCCGACTTTGGGACGCCTAACTTTGTTTCTCCCCAGTCTTCAAAAGACTTTAATTCCTGTATCAGCAAGGCGGTTTCTTCATCTATATCCTGTTTTGTGGTTACGTAATCTTTTATCTCGCTTCTCGGGATGCGGAGCTCTTCACCTTTTCCGTTCTTAACAGTCACGCTATCCTTATCCTCCTTATCTAAGTAGTAATTATAAACTTTTGAGCCATCTTTTTTAAGTACGAGGTCTGCATTAGCGACGCCGTAGCTTAGGCTTAGCGTCGTGACTATGCTCACTAGTGAAGAAATAATCTTTTTTTTGGTGATTCTCATTCGACAAGGGGGATTGTTCGCAAGTTTAAAAACGTTCGCAATCTTAAAGGCTTAAACCGGATAAAATCCCAATAGTAATCTTTAAATAGTTTATATTACTATAATCTAGTATAAGTTTTTGTGGCGCGGAACAGAGTGTTCTGCAAGATATTACATACATCAGATTTTAGGGGGTTTAGTAATCAGTAAAATTGTGTTAGATAAGCTAGATTAGTTTAAAAAAAGGGGTTGGTATTTTGATGCGTGGAAGCATCCACAAGACTGAAGGTAATAACGAGAACTTTTCTGAACACTTCTTAGCATATCATTATAGCATAGCTGAAGAGTCTTGCAAAAAGCTAGAACTAAGCAGCAGCATATGCTCTGATGTTAAAACGCTTCTAAAAGATTTATTCAAAGAATGGCCTGGATCTAGAAAGCCCGGATGCGTCGTAGGGGCAAGCATATCATGGCTTTGTGACAAAAAAGGGATCGTAATACCCAAAAGGCAAGTCGCTATGGCCTCTAAAGTTTCCGAGTCTAGGCTGAAAAACGCTTATGAAGTCTTAGAAAAGTATTTCTCTAATTCAAGCTTGAATAAGAAGTGAACCTCCCCGCCGCTGAGCGGATGGGGCATCTGGCTATCCCAAGTTTTGGGCGTTGCCAGTCCATTCTTGCTTCACAGACGTTCCCAACGGAGCATCTCCGCAAGCGTTGATTCCCGCGGTCCCTACGGTATTTTCCAAAGCTGATGCTTTGATAATGATTGCTGACATGACATCACGGTCT
>Ga0194111_10007851_pt1 | contig 11829 bp, 10 predicted proteins | sample TA2KigC300mmetaG_FD_146194 | JGI IMG/M metagenome (GOLD analysis project Ga0194111, IMG submission 146194) | Freshwater microbial communities from Lake Tanganyika, Tanzania - TA2015033 Kigoma Deep Cast 300m | ecosystem: Environmental > Aquatic > Freshwater > Lake | place: Tanzania: Lake... | reverse complement strand
ACCTCAGTTTATACCAAGTATACCGGACTCTCGCCCCCTTAATGCATTCACATAACTTCAGCTGATTCATTTGTGGCACCATAACTACGTTTGATCCTTATATCGGAGTTCCAGGCCCCCTATTTTTTACTTGACAAAAAAAATGTTTGTGGTATCTTTCACAAATCATTGTTCAATCACGCCTTAAATCCAACTTAATTTAATTAATTCTTATGGGTCAATGGGGGGGAAAACCAAAAAATCGTAATGTTAATTAATTCTTCCATTATTAAATGGGAAGGGGGTGAATTAGACTATCGTTTTAAAAATTTTAGGAAAGGAAGGTGAATAAATAGCTATGAGGATTACTCGAAGAACATTTTTAAAGATTTCAGGTGCAACAGCAGCAGGGACAGTGATAGGCGGTCTGGGATTCGATCTTTCACCGGTAGAATCCTATGCCCAGGAACTCAGAATTAAAGGGGCAAAGGAGACCACTACGGTCTGCTGTTACTGTTCTGTCGGCTGTGGGATTATTGTCCATACCGATGCCAAAGGAAAGGTGATCAACACAGAAGGCGATCCTGATCATCCTACCAGTGAAGGTGCTCTCTGTGCAAAAGGTATGGCACTCTATCAACTCGTTACAAACAAAGACCGATTGACCAAAGTTTTATATCGGGCTCCCAATAGCATGAAATGGGAGACAAAGTCCTGGGACTGGACCCTGACTGAAATTGCCAAGAGGATTAAAAAGAGCCGTGATGCCAGCTTCGTCCAGAAAAACGATAAAGGCCAGGTGGTGAACAGGTGCAATGGTATTGCAGGTGTTGGATGTGCCCATGTCAACAATGAGGAGGGCTGGCTCTATCAGAAATTCCTTCGCTCCTTGGGACTCGTGTACATAGAGTTTGAAGCCCGTCTCTGACATAGCTCAACTGTAGCGGCTCTGGGAGAGTCGTTCGGACGTGGGGCAATGACCAATAGCTGGACAGATATTGGGGTCAGCGATTGTATTTTGATTATGGGAAGCAATACGGCTGAGAACCATCCTGTTGCAATGAAATGGGTTTTGAGATCACAGGAGAAGGGTGGAAAGATCATCAATGTGGACCCAAGATTTACTCGAACCTCTACAAAAGCAGATATCTATGTCCCCATGCGGTCAGGAGGAGACATCGCTTTCTTGGGTGGGATGATCAAATACATCCTTGAGAAGGAACTCATCTTTAAAGAATATGTGGTGAACTACACAAATGCCCCTTTCATTGTGAGCGAAAAGTACGATTTCAAGGATGGCCTCTTCACCGGATACAACCCTGAAAAGAGGAGCTATGATAAAGCCACATGGGTATTTGAAAGGGATGAGAAGGGAATCCCCAAAAGAGACATGACCCTCCAAAACCCAAGATGCGTTTACCAACTGATGAAGAAACATTATGCCCGCTACGATCTTGATACAGTTTCCAGTATTACTGGAACCTCCAAAGATGACCTCGTCAAAGTCTATGAAACCTATGCCACCACTGGAAAGCCTGATAAGGTAGGAACCATGCTCTATGCCATGGGTTGGACCCAGCATACGACTGGAACTCAGATCATTCGGGCAGCCTCCATGATCCAGTTGCTTCTGGGCAATGTTGGAATGGCTGGAGGTGGAGTAAACGCCCTGAGAGGAGAATCGAATGTTCAGGGTATCACCGACCATGCCCTTCTCTTTCATATCCTTCCTGGTTATCTACCAGCAGCGAACGCCGCCCTGGAGGATCTTGAAAAGTATAATGCCACCACGCCAAAAACTTCTGATCCGATGAGTGTCAACTGGTGGAGTAACAGACCCAAATATATTGCAAGCCTTCTCAAATCCTTCTATGGGGAAAATGCCACCAAAGAAAATGATTTCGCATATGCTTGGCTTCCCAAATTTGATGTAGGGCAGAACGCTTCCTGGCTCTACCTTTTTGATGAGATGTTTAATGGGAAATTTTCAGGATTCATCTGCATGGGTATGAATCCCGCTGCTCAAGCCCAAATTCAGATAAGACGAGAAAGGCCCTCGCAAAACTTGATTGGATGGTCGATATTGACCTCTTTGAAAACGAAACCAGCAACTTCTGGAAAGGGCCGGGAATGGATCCCAAAAAAATCAAGACTGAGGTTTTCCTTCTTCCTGCAGCCTCCACCATTGAAAAGGAGGGAAGTGTTTCCGATAGTTCCCGGACAGGCCAGTGGCGTTATAAAGCTTGTGACCCTCCTGGTGATGCAAAGGCTGATGGACAGATCGTCCATGAACTCTATATGAGAGTGAAAGACCTTTACGCAAAAGAGGGAGGAACCTTCCCTGACCCTATAACGAAGTTGAAATGGGATTATGCCAAAGATGGTAAGGTCGACTCTCATGCAGTGGCTAAGGAGATCAATGGATACTTCACTGAGGATATTGCTGAACACCCGGTAGATAAGAAGGCTTATAAGAAGGAAACATTGGTTCCCAACTTTGTATTCCTCCTGGCTGATGGTCGTACTGCCTGTGGAAACTGGCTCTACTCTGGAAGTTATACAGAGGCAGGAAATATGATGGCTCGACGGGATAAAACCCCAGTAGCGTCATGTAATATCTTTCCGAGATGGGGGTATGCATGGCCACTCAATCGTCGAATCATCTACAATCGGGCATCGGTTGATCCTAATGGAAAACCATGGGATCCCAAACGAGCTGTTATTACGTGGGATGGCTCCAAATGGGTTGGCGATGTGCCGGACAATGCCGTTCCGCCTATGGCACTTCCTAATGGTAAGTTTCCTTTTATCATGAAACCCGACGGGGTGGCTTCATTCTTTGGCCCAGGATTGGCTGACGGGCCATTCCCAGAACATTATGAACCTCTTGAATGTCCTATTGAGAAAAATCCTCTCTCTTCACAGAGGATCAATCCTGCCACTCCACTTTTTAAGGGCGACCTTGATAAATATACAACTTGCGATCCAAAATTCCCATTTGTGGCAACCACCTATCGTCTGACCGAGCACTGGCAGACCGGCCTGATGACCCGATATCAATCCTGGCTTGTTGAGGCTGAACCCCAGATGTTTGTTGAATTGAGTGTGGAACTGGCTAAACTGAGAGGGATCAAGAACGGGGATCCTGTCAACATAAGCTCTCCACGAGGAAAGATGTGGGCCAAAGCTATGGTGACCAACCGCATCAAACCATTTACTGTGGCCGGTCAGACCGTCCACCTGGTTGGAATGACATGGCATTATGGATGGTTGGTTCCAAAGGATGGAGGCGATAGCTCCAACATTCTCACCCCATCCATTGGCGATGCCAATACATTGATCCCTGAATACAAAGTCTTCTTGGTCAATGTTACCAAAGAAGAGAGACCCAAAGTGGAAAAGAAACCCGAAGCAAAAGCAGAACCCAAGGCTGAAAAGAAACCTGAACCAAAGCCTGAGGCCAAACCAGTGCCAAAGGCAGAGACAAAAAAGTAAAGGAGGAGGTGATATAAATGGCGGAAGGAAAAACATTCTTTGTAGATACAACGAAATGCACGGCTTGTAGGGGATGTCAGGTCGCCTGCAAGCAATGGAATCAGCGAGCAGGAGAAAAAACATATAGTCAGGGAAGTCACCAGAATCCACCGGACCTCTCTTTCAACACTTGGAAAGTAGTCCGATTCAGTGAAGTTCCCGGGGAAAAGGTGAAATGGTACTTCTTCCCGGATCAGTGCCGCCACTGTGTCTCTCCTCCCTGTAAAGAGGTAGCAGAAGGAAAGGCAAAGGGAGCTATCATACAGGATGAGAAGACCGGGGCAGTGATCTTCAACCCAAAAGTAAAGATAAAAGTGGAGGATTTTAAAGAGATTCGTGAAGCCTGTCCCTATAACATTCCGAGAATCTCTGGAGCGGGAATCATAGGGAAATGCACCATGTGCATTGACCGAATCAAAGAGGGGTTACTTCCAGCCTGTGTGAAGGCATGTCCCACTGGAACGATGAATTTCGGTGATCGGAAAGAGATACTTGAAAAAGCAAATAAAAGGCTGGCAGAGGTAAAAACCACTTATAAAGATGCGATGTTAGCCAATCCTGATGATGTGCGGGTGATATTCCTTCTTGTGGACGATCCAAAGAAGTATCACAAATATGCGGTGGCTGAGAATATGATTGGGATTACAAGGAAGATGGCGTTCAAACGTATCCTTAGGCCTTTGAGAAATCTTCAAATAATGGGATAAGGCTTTGAAGAAAATAAAGGGCGTTATTTGGGCTTGTTTCGGTAGGAGTCTCCGAAACAGGCCCGTTTTTTTCATAACAGAATGACGAATATGAACGAATGATTGCGAATAATTCCGAATTATAAATATTCGTCTAATACAAACGCAACAGATAATTTGACATCACCCCCACCCTAATCCTCCCCCCTTGAGGGGGAGGGGTGGGTGGGGGGTAATTTGATTTAATGCGTTTGTATTAATTCGCTATCATTAGCTATGTTCGAGGAAAGGGAATTTGGAAAAACTCAAAAAACGAATCCAGCAACTAAAAAAGAAGAGACCCGGATATAAAGATATTTTAGGGTTCTACCAAAAGGTTAAAGAGGCACAGGAAAGGGTAAAAGCCTCTTTGAAAATTGAACCTATAAAACTCAAAAAGGAATGGAAGGAGCTTCTGGCCAAGGAAGGCTTCTCACTGCTTCAGAAAGAAGATTTTCCGATAGATACTGAGGCATCCAACCAACTCTTCCAAAGCATCTGCCAAATCGGAAAAGATGGAAACCCTCATATGGCTGAACAGGCAATAAAGATTAAGGAGGTTATTGACAAAAAAAAGATTGACCTGAAGAAATTATTAAGGCAGGGGGCAAAGGAACAAAAGATTGAGCAGGTGGCTGATGAATCAGGACTGGATAAAACAGTTTTTTTATTTCTAATTCAGAGCTCCATCAGGCCTTCCATTGAGGCAGGTGTGGAACAACTTCGTAATGAAATCGACCCTGAAACCTGGCTCAAAGGATATTGTCCTTTGTGTGGCTCCTTTCCCTCATTAAGTCTTCTGAAGGAGGAAGTGGGAAAACGTTATCTCCTCTGTTCCTTTTGCGGATATCAGTGGAGAGTCGATCGCCTATTCTGTCCGTTCTGCAATAATAAAGAGCAAGGTTCTCTACACTATTTCTATGGAGAGGGAGAGGAAACCTATCGCATTGACCTCTGCGATAAATGCGATAACTATATTAAAACAATTGATTTGAGAAAGATTGAAGAAATAGATCCAGGTTTAGAAGACCTCGCCACCCTCCATCTCGATCTTTTGGCCTCCCAAAAAGGCTATAAGCGCTCCGTCCCCAACCCCTTTTCTGGGAATTTTAGTGCAAAATATTGAATTTCGCAAAAGTAATGGAACATTATCCATTTTATTACATCCCCCTCACCCTCCCCTCTCCCCCGACCACGGGGGAGAGGATAAAGGTGAGGGGGCAAATGTGAAGCAGGTTTTCGTTCCATTATTTATGCGAACGTCAATAAATAGAACCGTTTCCTCCAGCTTTTCAATCCGCCCGTCGTCTCCACTTCCTATTTCAATAATTGTCCCTTGTTTTCGAAAGATGAATAGGGTATAAATATTAAAAACTGCTGATGAACCCCGTTAGAAGGCCTTTTCCCTTCCAACGGGAGGACTCACACAGGGCTCTAAACCGCGTGTTCACACTAAAAGGAGTTTTATCCCCGACCTCGCTCCGCGAAACGGGGCGGGCTCCATCCCCGCTATAAGCACAGCGGGAGTCTCTAACGGGGTGAATGGTGAATAGAATGAAGAATAAATGGTTTTTTGCAGTTATTTTTGGGCTTGGGATTTTATTGATGATAATGAAGCTTCCTTCCCATGCCCAGAAACAGCCAAAAACGTTAACTATTCTTTACAGCAATAATATTAATGGCGAGATCGATCCATGTCCGACCTGAGACCCCAAGACAAGTTTTGGCGGTCTGGCCAGAAGAGGGACTTGGATAAAAGAGGTTCGTGAAAGGGAGAAGAAGGATTTAGTTGTTTTAGATGCGGGTGATCTCTTGTTTAAAAAATTCTTAGCCCCTATCCCAGAAGATGAACTAAAGATGGTCACTGAAAAAGCCTACCTCATCATCGAGAGTTTCAATCTGGTGGGTTATGATGCCATGGGTATTGGAGACGATGACCTGAGCCTCGGGAAAGAATTTTTGCTGGAGATAGCGAAGAAAGCCAATTTCCCTTTGCTCTCCTCCAATATCCTCGATGAGGAATCAGGGAAACCTTTCTTCCAACCTTATATTATAAAGAAACTCAATGGCATGAGAATCGGGATTTTCAGCCTTCTCTCTCCGGATAATTTTTTAAGTCAATCCGATCTCAGAAGAAAGGGGCTGTCTTTTCAGCCCCCTATTGACTCAGCCCAGAACATGGTCAAAGAACTACAATCTAAAACTGACCTGATTCTTCTCCTCAGCCACCTCGGTTATCCCAGAGATGTGCAGTTGGCTCAGACCGTTTCAGGAATTAATTTTATCATGGGCAGCCATACAGGGATCAATCTCGTTTATCCTCCTGTTTTAAAAAATACACTGATCTTTCAAATGGCTCCCAGAGGAATGTATGCTGGAAGGCTGGATCTCAATCTCTACAATAATGAATCCAATTTTTTTAATTCAATGGATAGACGCTCCTTAGAGAACGGCTTGAACAATCTCAAAGAGCGAATAACTCTTGCCCAAGTTTCAGAGATTGAAGGATGGCTTCAACATTACTCTCCAATTTATTCCCGTATTTATAACATTTCCCGGTTTTATAATTTACCAATCTCAGGAGACCTCATCCAAACGCTCAGAGACCTCTTAACCTTTTTGAAAACCCAGGAGGTCGAAAAGTCGATAGTGATAAGGGTAAAGGCCAAAGGTGAGATTGAGCAATTCCTTAAACTCCTCCATAGAAAAAACGAATTCACTCATAACCTCTTCCAGTTGAGTGAGCAGATAAAAGACCACCCAGAGATTAGAAAGATAATCGAAGCATTTCGAACAAAGTCTCTGGAAATAGAAAAAACTGTTTCTCCAAGATATGAAGCTCCACGCACGGAGGAGATGGCTCCGCCAAAATAGAAAATCAACCCTTCGACTATCCCCGGTCTGATCCTTCGGCTATGCTCAGGACAGGCGCCCGGGGTTTGCCTTCGGCCCGAGCGTTCGACTGAGCTCACGCCGAAGTCTCAGGCCGAGGGCTCAGGGTTGATACTGAGCGGCGCTTTTGGCCCCGTCGAAGTATCAATTATGATGCCAATTTAAGCCAAACTATGGGGATTTCGAGACCCATTAACAACTGAGATGGCAAACCTTGACTTAATCCTTCTTCACCCACCCACTTTTTACGATTTTAGAAAACGGCCAGGGATATACGGCCCGATTAGTGATGTCGTCCCTTCCACTCCTATCTTTGAAATGTACCCCATTGGCTTTGCCAGCCTTTCGGAGTATTTAGAGCGATATGGCCTTAAAGTGAGGATAGTCAATATTGCTCTTAAGATGCTTAAAGATGATAGATTCGATTTAGAACGACTTGTTCTCAAGAATAGACCCGTAGCCTTTGGCATCGATCTTCACTGGATGGCCCATGTTCAGGGTGCATTGGCTCTGGCAGAGATCATCAAACGGCTTCATCCAGAAATTCCGGTCATCCTGGGTGGACTTTCGGCCACCTATTATCACGAAGAGATCCTCCGTCAATATCCTTTTGTCGATTTTGTTATAAGAGGTGACTCCACAGAAAAACCCCTTCTCCAACTTTTGCAAGTAATTAAAAAAGGGGGAGATTTTAAAGACATCCCCAACCTCACTTATCGAGATGGAAAAAACAAAATTCAAATCAATCCCCTTAACTATGTGCCAGAGAACCTCAATGATATTACAATCGATTACCGTCATATTATGAAGAAGGTTGTAAGATATGCGGATCCCACTGGTTACCAGCCCTTTATTGATTGGTATGCTTATCCTGTGACTGCTGTTTTTACCTGCCGGGGCTGTCTTTACCATTGCAAAACCTGCGGCGGTTCCTCAATGGCCTTCAGGGCATTTGCCAACCGGCAAAGGCCTGCCTATCGGGATCCAAAACTTTTAGCACAGGATATCTTCAATATCTCAGACCACCTCCATGCACCGATTATGATTATCGGGGATATCTTTCAACCTGGAGAAGAATATGGCTTCACCTTTCTTCGGGAGATAAAGAGAAGACCGATTACCAACCACATTGCCTTTGAATTTTTTGTTCCCCCTTCCAGATCCCAATTGCAAAGGATTGCTGAATCTATACTTAACTTCAATATCGAAATCTCTCCCGAATCCCACGATGAGGAAGTTAGAAGGGCTTTTGGAAGGCCTTACGGTAATCAACCATTGGAGAGGATGATTGAGGATGCCGTTGATCTTGGATCCAAACGGATCGATCTTTTCTTCATGATCGGACTTCCAAAACAAACCTATTCATCCGTTCTGGATACTGTGGACTATTGTCGTTCGCTCTTAGAACGATTCAAATTCTATCACAAACTTTTTCCTTTCCTCTCCCCCCTTGCCCCTTTCCTAGATCCCGGTAGCGATGTATTCGATGCGCCAGAAAAATATGGGTATCGCCTTCTTTATCGGACAGTGGAAGAGCATCGCCAAGCCCTGTTTGCCCCCAGTTGGAAATATATCCTCAACTATGAGACTAAATGGATGAAACGGGATGAGATAGTCTATAGTACCTATGAGGCTGGAAAGAAACTGAATCGGCTGAAGGCTGAATTTGGCCTGATCGATCGAAAGACAGCGGAGTCCGTGGAGGTGCGGATCGAAAGGGCGGTTGGGATGATGAAGGAGATTGATCGGATCATGGCTTTACCAGATGAGAAAGAGAGAGAGACCAAATTAGAATTCATACTGAAGGAGCCCCTTTCTCTCCAAACTTATAGTATCTCAACAGTCTGCGAGAAAAGAGAACTGGAGTGGCCTACTCGATTCATTCGAATGAACTTGATAAAGATTATTAAAACACTCCTTGCGAGGAGGAAACCTAATGTCTCCGTCACTTCGTCAACAGGTTCTCCGTAAGATACCGAGTGTAGATGAAATCCTTTCGAAACCAGAGATCGCTGATCTCTTAAAACTTCATCCCCGAATGGTAGTGGTGGAGGCTATTCGAAGGGGATTGAGACTGTTACGAGAAGATCTCTTAAATAAAGAAGACCTCTCCAATTTAGGGGATACCCCTTTTTCTTTTGAACACCTCTATCCCCTTTTTCAAAGGGAGATCAATCTTCAGGTTCAGCCCCGACTCCGTAGAGTCATCAATGCAACCGGAGTGGTAATCCATACCAATCTGGGAAGATCTCCACTTCCTCCCTCTGCAATTCAACACCTCAATGAGGTGGCTAAGAGCTATTCCAATCTCGAATATGACCTCATCTTGGGTGAGCGAGGGAATCGTTATAGTCATGTTGAAGAAATCCTTTGTCGCCTCTCAGGTGCTGAGTCAGCATTAGTGGTGAATAATAATGCAGGGGCGGTCTTGCTCTGCCTGAATACCGTAGCAGAAGGGAGGGAGGTAATCGTTTCGAGGGGAGAACTGGTAGAAATTGGGGGAGCATTTCGGATCCCTGATGTGATGAAGCGAAGCGGTGCATCTCTTAGGGAGGTTGGGACGACGAACCGAACCCATCTCAGCGATTATCAAAAGGCAATCAGCCCTCAAACCGCTTTGCTCTTAAAGGTCCATACCAGTAACTTCAGAGTAATAGGTTTTGCCTCCGATGTCTCCCTCTCCGAACTGGTCCAATTAGGGAGGGAACATCAACTTCCCGTTATGGAGGATTTGGGAAGCGGCTGTCTGGTTGACCTCACCCAATATGGATTGGAAAAAGAACCCACTGTCCAAGAGGCGATTAGAACCGGTGTGGATGTAGTCACTTTTAGTGGTGATAAACTCCTGGGAGGGCCTCAAGCTGGAATCATATTAGGAAAGAAAGGAATTTTGGATCTCATCAAGGTCAATCCCCTCACTCGAGCCCTTCGTGTTGATAAGCTTATCTTAGCCGCTCTTGAATCTACTCTCCTCCTCTACCTTGATGAGAAGAGGGCAATGGAAGAAATCCCAGTCCTTTGGATGCTGGGTTTGGATATGAGGAAGTTAAAGAGGAGAGGAAGACGTCTTCTAAAAAAGTTACAAAAGATTCCCACGAGGGGAGCCAAGTTTACCCTGAGAGAGGACGTCTCCCAAGTAGGCGGAGGAGCCCTTCCTCTTCAGGAACCTCCGACGATAGTCCTTGCCATCAAATCTCTTGACTTCTCTATGAACAGCCTTGAAGAAAATTTAAGAAAGGGTGAACCCCCCGTCGTTTCTCGAATCAGTAAAGATGAATTGATCTTAGATATGAGAACAGTCTTCGACGAAGAAATTCCCCTCTTAGCTGCCGGAATAGAGAGAGCCTTAATACAAATCACAGAGAGCAAAGAGCATAGGGTATAATATCTGAAATTCCAAATCACAAATTCCGAATCCCAATTACAAACAATCAAAACAACACAAAAATCTCCCCTCCCCTGGCGGGAGGGGATGGAGGGGAGGGGGAAAGATCGATGGCCACCCTCACCCCAACCCTCTCCCATCAAGGGAGAGGGGGAAATAGGTTAATTCCCTTTCTTGTAGATGATGCTGCATTTATGAGAAATTTGTCGACAGAAAACGAAGTAGGCAAAAGTTTCTACATTCAAGTAACTGCAAAGGATCAGGGAAGACGCCTCGACCAATTTTTATCTGAAACCAATATCAACCTTTCCCGTTCTCAGGCAAAAAATCTAATTGAGAAAAACTATGTGCTTCTAAATCAGAGAACGACTAAACCCAGTGCCCGTCTGAAAGTGAACGACATAGTCTCAGGAACCTTTCCCAAACCCAAACCTCTTTCCTTGGAACCAGAACCTATTCCTCTCTCCATTCTCTATGAAGATTCCTCCATCATCGTCATTGATAAACCCCCGGGAATGGTCGCTCATCCTGCTCCGGGAAACCTCTCAGGGACATTGGTTAATGCCTTACTCTATCATTGTAAAGATCTTGCAGGCATTAACGGAATCTTGAGGCCAGGTATTGTGCATCGTTTGGATAAGGGCACATCCGGTGTAATGGTCGTTGCCAAAGATGATGAGGCTTATCATCAACTGACCAAACAGTTTAAGAATCGGACGGTAGAAAAGGTCTATCTGGCTATCGCCTACGGGAAGTTTGGTCAAGAAGAAGGTTTGATCGATTATTCTATAGGAAGACATCCCAGTAAGAGAAAAAGGATGTCCATTCGGACTAAAAAAGGAAGGATGGCAATCACTCGATGGAAGATTCTTGAGAGACTCGATGGTTTCACTCTTCTTGAGATCTTTCCCCAGACCGGGAGAACTCATCAGATTCGGGTACACCTCTCCTCAATGGGTCATCCCCTCTTAGGAGACCCTCTTTATGGAAGAAAAGGGAAACCAGGGGCAATTCATAATTCCCTGTTGAAAGAGTGTGTAAAGAGGATGGGGCGTCAGGCCCTCCACGCCCTGCAATTGGGATTTAATCATCCTCGGACAGGAGAAAGAGTCCGGTTCGTGTCACCGATACCTCAGGATATGAGGGAGGTATTGGAATATCTACATTCAAGAAGCAAAGATAATTTTAAATGATGCGAACATCACACTGAACAGCGAAAATCCAATTTATTCCCTCCCCCTTGATGGGGGAGCTTGCTATATTATAGGGAGGGAATAGCTTAATAGAAAAGGCTATACTCTTTCTTTTGGATTT
>Ga0194111_10007838_pt1 | contig 11838 bp, 9 predicted proteins | sample TA2KigC300mmetaG_FD_146194 | JGI IMG/M metagenome (GOLD analysis project Ga0194111, IMG submission 146194) | Freshwater microbial communities from Lake Tanganyika, Tanzania - TA2015033 Kigoma Deep Cast 300m | ecosystem: Environmental > Aquatic > Freshwater > Lake | place: Tanzania: Lake... | reverse complement strand
GAGTTCTTCAGGTCTTCGGGCGTCGTCGTCCGGCAGGCCGGCAGGACGGCCAGGGATGCGACGACGGCGACGACGGCGAAAAACGCGAATTTCTTCATGGGCAGCCTCCTCATAAACCGCTTTTAATATATCGAACAACCAAGAAGGGGTCAAATCTCCACATATTAAATCTAGGCCCCTCCGGCATGAGGGGGAGCGCAGCATCGGGTGACTATTTAATATGTGGAGATTTGACCCCTTCTTTCTTAGCGGACGAGGAGGGAGACGGGGACGACCTCCAGCCCGTAGGACTCGAAAAGGTGAAAGCTCGTCCTCAAGACCTCGAGCGTCTCCGGGAAAGGATGGCAGATGCCGACGGCCCGCCCGTTCTTCTTGGCCTTCTGGAAGAGCTCCAGGAGCCGGCCGCGGATCCGGCCGCGGTCCTCGTCGGCGTCCAGGAAAACGTCGCGTTCCGCCGCGGGGACTCCCATCCTGCGGGCCTCGGCGTAGGCCACGGAACCGGCGATCGTCCGGCTGTCCACGAAGAACAGGCCGCGCTCCTTGATGGGCGCCAGGAGGGCTCTCATCGGGGCGCGCTCGGCCGTGAAGCGTGAGCCGGTGTGGTTGTTCACGCCGCGAGCGTGGGGGACGCGCGCGAGGCCGGCTTCGAAAGAAAGCCGGATCTCGTCGTCCGCCATCGTCGACAGGATGGTGCCGTCGCCGTTCCCTTCGTATTCGTGGTTGTTGAGGGATTCGAGAGGCATGTGGAGGAGCACTTCGAGGCCGTTCTCGTGGGCGATGCGGGCCGTCTGCGAGGCCCAGTTGCTGAAGGGGAGGACCGCCACGGTGACCGGCCGTTCCAGCCCGACGAGGACGTCCAGGGCCTCGAGGCTGTTGCCCATGTCGTCGACGATGAGGGCCACCCGTCCCGGGGGCGCCTTCTTGGCGGCCAGGGCCGGGGTTTCGGCCGGCTCGGCCGGGAGGATGAAGGCGATGCCGCCCTCCTGCCTGCCGGCGCCCCTCACGCTCCAGAGGACCTCCGTCCGTTCAGGCCCGACGGCCCGTTTCCGGTCGAGGACGCGCACGGCCTCGTCCGCGAGCGTTCTCTCGAGGGCCGTCTCGACGGCCGCGTACGTCCCGGCCGGTATCTCGACCTCGAGATAAGGCTGTCCTTTCGGCCCGGTCGTCATGAGGATGGACTCTTCCCCGACACCGGCCTCGGCCAGGCCCGCCGCGAGGACATCAGCCAGCGGCTTTTCGTCGCCGCGCTCGGCGGCGGCCGCCTTTCCCGGCGTCTTGAAAATGTAGGACGGCTCCCCCTTGCGGGCGCTGATGAGGTCCAGGAGCAGAGCACAGCTCAGCGAAGCGGCCACCAGGGCGGCGGCGATCCAGTAAAAGCTCGGCCACGGTTCGGGTCGCTTGAGAGCGGGTCTCCTGGCCATCCGTCACAGCCCGGGGAAAAGAGGAAGGGTCTTTTCGAGGTAAGCCTTCTCGCTCCGGCTTTCGGCCGCGAGAGGGACGTCGGGCTTGATCCCCTGGCCCCACAGCGACCTGCCCGAGGGCAACGAAAAGACAGCCGAGGTCAGGAGGACCAGGCTTTCATCGTCGAGGACGAAAGCATCGCGGTGGCCCGCCAGCCCGGGCGTCGGGAAGCCGACGACCTTGGCCTTCCGGAGCTCCTGGAGAACGCCGGCGACGAGCTCGGCCGGCCCCATGGTCGCCGGGCTGACCCAGACGGCCAGGGGCGTTTTCGCGAGCGGGGCCTCGTCCGGGCACTCGACGTCCTGTTTGACGCCGCCCTTCTTCTCGTACCGGCCGACCACGGCGGCCTTGAGAAAGACGTTGACCAGCTCCCGGCCTTGTTCGAGGTCGCCCTCCCGGCAGTCCCGCAGGTCGAGGACGAGAGGCGTCTTTCCGCCCTTGAGGATGGGGACGGCATCCTTCCTTATGCCGGCCAGCAGCGAAGGCGAGAAATAATGGATCCTCAGAACGGCGGGCCGGCCGGCTTGGCGGGAGAACGCGTAGGGCTTCGGGAAGAGGACGGCCGTGTCCAGGGCGATCTCGAGCGTGTTGCCGCCCCGGAGGACCTTGACCTCGACGGGCCCGCCGGCCTTCGACCGGAGAAGAAGGTCGGTCTCGACCAGGCTCATGCTCAACGTGCCGCGGCCGTCGATGGCGCTTACGAGGTCGCCGGGCCTGAGGTCCGCCTTTTCGGCCGGGGAGCCTTCGACGACCGCCATGACCTGGGGGAACGTTCCGTAGCGCTTGAAGATGACCAGGCCCGTTTCCCGCCCCCCGTTATCGCGGGCCAGATACCGGGCCGCGAGCCCCTTTTCCAGATAGGCGGAGAGGGGGTCGAGAGAGTTGACCAGGCCGCGGTAAGCCCCTTCGGCCGTCCGCACGGGGTCGCGCTCCTCGAGGTAGTCGTTCCGGATGAGACGAACGAGGGAGTCGTAGAGCTCGAAGCCCTGCGGCTGCGGGCCGCGCTGGGCCCCGCCGGGCAGGTTCCTCATCTGGAAGATGAAAAAGAGCAACGACGCCAGGAAGGCGATCCACAGGACCAGTCTGTATCTCGGCATTTCGGTAATGAAACGGAGGTCCATTCTATCACCTCCTCTTCAGCCATTGCAAGGGATCGAGGGGCCGCGTCTTGAAGCGCATCTCGAAATACAGGCACTCCCCCTTGAGGGACCCGGTGTCCCCGGCCAGGGCCACGGCCTGCCCGGGCTCGACCATGTCGCCGACCGCGGCCAGGAACTCCGAACAGTGGCCGTAGAGGGTGTAGTAGGTCATGCCGTGGTCGACGATGAGCAGGTTCCCGTAGCCCTGGAAATAGTCGGCGTAGACGACCTTGCCGGCGTGGACGGCCCGGACCTCGGCGCCCGGGCTCCCGGGGGCGATCTCGATGCCCTTGTTCTCGACGACCGTCTTGAAGTCCGGGTGGCGCTCGAAACCGAACGGGGTGATGACCCGGCCGTCCACGGGCCACGGCAGCCGGCCCTTGCTCTCGTAGAGGGGCACGAAGGCGAAAGGCAGGGCCCATTCCTGGTTGATGATCTTGTTCATCATGGCCTGGAGGAGGTCGGCGCTCTCCTTGAGCTCGACCAGGGTCCGCTCATAGGTCTTCCGGTTCTTCTGGATCTCGTTGATCAGGGCGGCGCTCTTGCGGCCCTCGGCGTCGAGCTCCTTGCGCTTGAGGTTCGCGGCCCGGATCATCTCGGCCAGGTCCCTCTCCCGGCTCTCGAGCTCGGCCTGGGCGGCCCGCAGCTCGGCCAGGGACCGCTGATGCCCGGTGATGAGGTCCTCCTGATAGCGCGCGAGCAGGGTCAGCCGCTTGTTCTCGGCCGAGTAGGTCTCGATGTCCCTGGCCTTGAGCAGGAACTGGAAGAAGTCGAGCCGGCCGAATTTGTAGAGGGCGATGAGGGTCTTGTCGATGGATTCGCGCTCCCGGTCGAGGTCGGCCCGGATCGTCCGGATCCCGGCCTGGGTCTCGACGAGCGCGGCCCGGGCCCGCTCGAGCTGGACGTTCTGGGCGGCCAGCTCCTTGCGGACCAGGCTCTTGCTGAGGTTGATGCGTTTGAGCGTCGAAAGGACGGTCGTTTCGCGCCGGGCCTCGGACTCGATGCGCGACCGGAGGTCCTTGATCTCGCCGTTGATCTTGTCGAGGCGCTTCTCGAAGTCGGCGACGCTCTTGTCCCCGCCGGCCGGCGGCGGGGGAGGGGAGGGCGCGGACTGTCGGGGGCCGGGCCGGTCCAAGCGCGCGCCCGACGCGAGTGGAGCGGGAGCATGAGCGATGAGGAGAAGAAGAAGCGCCGCCGCGGAGCCGGCGCGGATTCGGGCGGAACGACACATGGCCTTTCACCTATTCTATCACACCCCCGCCCCGGCTTGCGGCGGGGTTCTGTCAGCGTCTCCGCGTTCTTTGTGTCGGCAGAGCGCCCGCCGGGATGACAGGGGACCGCCGCCGGGCCGGCTCTCGGCCTTGACCGGGCCGGCCGCCAAGATCTGTCAGGGCGGAATCGTTTGGACCGGGCTTCGGTTTGGGTTATAGTGATCTCATGGAGACCAAAATCAGCGGTAAAGAGCACCTGTTCGAGGCCGCCGAGGCCGTGGCCCGCGCGGCGATCGAATCCGTCGATCCCGGCCGGCTGATCATCAAGAACGTCTTCCGGGTGGCCGCCGGGCCCTCCGGGAAGGACGCGGTCACGGTCCAAGGAAAGGCGTTCGACCTCGGCGCGTACGACCGGGTCTTCCTGGCCGCGTTCGGCAAGGCGGCCGAGGCCATGGCCGGGGCCATGGCCGACATCCTCGGCGACCGTCTGACCAAAGGGGTCGTCGTCTCGCCTGACGCAGAGAGCGGGACGCGCGGCCGGCTCGAGTTCATCAAGGGCTCCCATCCGCTCCCGGACGAAGGCAGCGTCGAGGGCGCCCGCCGCGTCCTCGCTTTGGCCGATGAAGCGGGAGAGAAGGACATCCTGTTCCTCTGCGTTTCGGGAGGCGGTTCCGCTCTCCTCTGCCTGCCGGTCCCCGGCCTGACCCTCGAGGACAAGCGCCGGGTGACATCGGCCCTCCTCAAGGCGGGCGCGGACATCACCGAGCTCAACGCCGTGCGCAAGCACCTGTCGGCGGTCAAGGGCGGCCGCCTGGCCCGGGCCGCGAGCCCGGCCACGATCGTCAGCCTGGTCGTCTCCGACGTCCTCGAGAACGACCTGGCCAGCATCGCCTCCGGGCCCGCCCACTGGGACGGCACGACCTTCGGCGCGGCCCGCAAGGTCCTGGAGAAGTACCGCCTGTGGAACGACGCTCCGGCCTCCGTGCGGGAACTCATCGAAAAGGGCGCCCGCGGCGAGGCCGAGGAGACGCTCAAGGAAGGCGACCCCGCCCTCGAGCGGGTCCGCACGTTCATCGTCGGCGACAACATGACCGCCCTGCGGGCGGCCAAGGCCGAGGCCGAGAGAATGGGTTTCGAAACCATCATCCTGACTTCCTCCGACAGCGGGGAGGCCAGGAAAGCGGCCTTGAACTACGCCGCCTTCCTGGCCGAGATGGCCTGCTCGGCGGTCTCCCTGCCGCGGCCGCTCTGCCTGCTGGCGGGCGGGGAGTTGACCGTCACCGTCAAGGGAAAAGGCTTGGGCGGACGGAACACCGAGTTCGTCCTGGCCTCGCTCGTCGAATTGGGGAAAGGCAAGCTCGCAGAGGCGTTCTGCGCCGCCTGCGACGCCCCGGAGGCGGGGAGAAGCGCCGGGGAGAGCGGGCGCCCGGCCCTCGACTGGCTCATCATGAGCCTGGGGACGGACGGCCTCGACGGACCGACCGACGCCGCCGGCGCCTGGGCCGGCCCGCTGACGCTCCCGCGAGCCCGGGAGCTCGGCCTCGACCCCGGCGCCTATCTCGACGACAACGACTCGTACTCCTTTTTCAAGGAGACGGGAAACCTTGTCGTCACCGGGCCGACCGGGACCAACGTCATGGATGTCCGATTGTTCATTCTCCGGACGGCTTGATCGACCCTCCGAAGCGCTTTTTTTTCATTTTCCCCCCTTGCTTTTTTCTCCGGCTCCAATATAATGATAGTGGTCCTCTTTGGCCGGCTGGAGAGGGCTCCCTCAAAAAACCAATCATCACCCCCCTTTTGCTGACCTCAGCCGGCACTAACCCCCCCCGGGGGTCCCTTTAAAAGTCCCTTTAAAAACCGGACCCGAATATGATATGATTTCAGAAAGAGCCGAAGGACACGAAATGGGAAAACGGGACTGGAGAGCGGAGCTGAGGGGTCATTTCGACAACATCCGTGTCCTGGAGAGATGCCAGGCCGAAACGGTCGACCAGTTCGCGCAGTTCTGCGAATTCATCGCCGAGCCGGCCTTCGAGATCCTGGCCGACGAGCTGGCCCTTTACGGCCTGAAGTCCCGCCACCAGAAAACCCGGACCCCCGACATCCGCTTCATCATCTGCTTCCCGGGCACGAAAGAGGACCAGTTCCATTACCGGATCTCCCTGCCCAAGAACGCCGTGGAGCTGCGGTTGAAGCTCACGATCAAGGAGCGCAAGACCCCCAAGGCGGAATATCAGTCCCGCGAAGAGGCGTTCCTGCCGGAGCTCGAGCCGGCCCAGGTCCTCAAGGTGGACAAAGAAGAGGTCATCCTCGGCGTCATCGAGCATTTCCGGAAGTTCTGCTACGAGAGCTTGACCTCGCCCGATTGAGCCTGCCGGTTCCCGCTTTGAGCGGTTCCTCTCACGGCGCGCCCCCGTCCGTGCTCGCCGCTCCAAGGCGCACTCAGGCATCAGCGGCTCCGCGCGGGCGGGGGGCCCCCGCGCCGTTGCGTCACCGCCCGTTGGGCCGCCGGGAATGGCCGGCCGCCGGGGAATGTGCTAGATTAGTGCCGGAGGGAAGGACCATGAAGAAAAAACCGGAAATGACGAGAAGGGAATTCTTCGCGGCCGGGGCCGGGCTGGCCGGCGCCGCCGTTCTGGCCCAGGCCGCTCCGGGCGGCCGCGCCGGCGCCCCCGGATACGGAACGGCGGCGCGCGCGCTCCGGACCCCCGGCAAGAGCCGCGTGGTCTTGATCAAGACCGAAGACCGGGCGGCCGGAGTCGCCAAGTGCCTCGATCTCCTGAAGATCGATCCGTTCAAGGGCAAAAGCGTCCTCATCAAGCCCAACTTCAACACTTCGGACGCGCCTCCGGGGTCGACGCACAACGACACCCTGAAGGCCGTCCTGGCCCGGGCCAGGGACATGGGGGCCAAAAGCTTGGCCGTCGGCGACCGCAGCGGGCCCGAGCCGACGGACCAGGTCCTGGCGAAGAAAGGCATCGCCGGGCTGGCCGGCGCGTTCGGCGCCGAGGTCCTGAACTTCGACGAGCTGGGCGAGGGCGGCTACGTCAAGGTCACCCCGCCGGGCTCGCACTGGAAGGACGGTTTCCTCGTGGCCCGGCCCGTGGTCGAGACCGAATGCGTCGTTTCTCTGTGCGCACTCAAGACCCATCAGTTCGGCGGGGTCATCACCATGTCGCTCAAGAACTCGGTGGGGGTCGTGCCGCGCAAGGGGCACGCCTACATGCGGGAGCTCCACTCCTCGCCCGAACAGAGGAGGATGATCGCCGAGATCAACTGGGCCTACAACCCGGCGCTTGTCATCCTCGACGGGCTGGAAGCTTTTGTCGACGGCGGGCCGATGACCGGGACGCTCAAGGACGCGGGCGTCGTCCTGGCGGGGACGGACCGCGTGGCCATCGACGCGGTGGGAGTGGCCATCCTCAAGGAGCTGGGCTCGAACGACGCGGTCATGAAGCCGGCCGTCTTCGCCCAGGAGCAGATCGCCCGGGCCGCCGAGCTCGGCCTGGGCGCGGCCTCGGCCGCGGACATCGTCATCGAAACCCCGGGCGGGGCGAGCGAAGCCTACGCGCATAAGATCCGCGAGATCCTGGCCGCTTGAGGCCGGGGGCTACTTCCCCGCGTTGACGACCTCGAGGACCTTGAGCAGGTAGTCGTAGCCCGGGCGGTCCATGGTGTTCTGCCCGAGGTATTTGAACTGCAGGACCCCCTCGGCGTCGACGACGTAGACGCTGGGGATGTTCTGGTCGACCTTGCGCCCGCCCCATTCCGTCTGGAACAGCCCCAGGCTCATCGACAGTTTCCGCTCGCCGTCCACCAGGATCGGGAAGGGGGCCAGGACCTCGTCTTTCCCCAGGGTGTAATCGGCCGGGAACATGCCGCGCCAGCCCTCCATGCGGCGCCGGGCGGCGTCGTCGAGCTTGTCCGGCTCGGCCGGGTTCTTGGTTTTCCGGATGGACTCGAGCTGTCCCGGCAGAGCCTCGAGCCAGGCCGTGACGGTCTCGTGGCCGTAGGGGAAGACGACCAGGATCTCGAGGTTGTACTTCTTGCGGATCTGCAGCGCCTTCTCCAGCTCCGTGAGCTCGACGTACTTGTAGTTGCAAATGGTGCACCAGTAGTTCTCGGCCGCATAGCCGCGGGGGAAGAGCAGCAGGACGTTCTTGCCGCGCAGGGACGACAGGGTCAGCGTTCCGCCCTGGTAGACCGGAAGGGTGAAATCCGGCATGGGCTGGCCGACGACGACCGGATTGGGCCGGACCGCGGCCGGCTGGGCTTGGGCGGCGGCCGCCACGGCGCCGGCTTCGAGCCACATGAAGATGACGGCGGCGGACAGCGCCAGCGGGGCGGCGATGATAAGGGCGGATCTCTTCTTGGCGATCATGAACGCATCTCCTTTTCCGGGATGCATCCATTTAAGACGCATCGGCCGCCCGAGTCAAGCGGCGAACGTGTCGCTTCATCCTCGGGTCGCTGCTCTTCGGCTCGGGATCTCGCCCCGGCGGGCTCCCTCGGCGGCCGGCGCCGCCTCGATCGTCTCTCCCTCTGCGGTCATAGAATCGGACGGCCGAGGGCCCCTGTCAAGCCTCGCGGCCCTGATGTCCGATGATTTCCGATTATTTCCGAGCTCTGCTATACTGCATCGGATATATCACCGGAGGAGAAGCTCTATGAGAACACCAAGCCGCGAAGCGCGATGGGCCCTCGGCCCCGCCTTGCTCATGATATTCTGCCTGGCGGTCATGGCCGGCGCCCAGGCCCAGAGGCAGAGGCCGGCCGAATACGACGAGGTCGTGGCCGGCTCCCGCATCGAGGACGCGGCCGCCCGGCTCAAGGAGTTCGAGCGCATCCGGGTCGCTTACCCGAACAGCCAGATGGCGGCGACGATCGATATGTTCATCCTCGACGCCAAGGTCGAGCTGTCCGATTCTCTGGACCGCATCCTCGTTCTGCAGCAGGATTCGCTGGACAAGAGCCGGGGGCCGAGCCGGGTGTCCGGCTTCCTCCAGGCGGCCGCCCGCATCCTCGAACACCCCCAAGTCGGATCGTTCGAAGGGGCTGCCGTCGTGGCCGCCGTCATCGGCTACCGGGACGCCGCGACAGAAGCCCTCAACGACCCCGCGACCTACGCCGAGCTCCCCGATCCGGAGCAGCAGAGATCCTTCAAGTCCTACTACGGGAACGCCTTCGGCGTGCCCGTCGCCCGGGCCCATCTCGCGGCCGGCGACGCGCCTAAAGCCCAAGCCGCACTCGAGGCCTTCCGCAAGGAGGGAGGCGCTCCTGACGCCCGCTATTCCTACACCCAGGGCGAAGTCCACGTCGCCATGGGCAAGGACAAAGAGGCCTACGAGGCCTTCCTGGCCGCGGCCGTCGAGAATTACAGCGACGCCGCCGAGCGGGCCAAGGACCTGTTCATCAAGTCCGGCGGAAAGGCCGAGGCGTTCGCGGCCGTCCTCGAGGCTAAAGCGAAGGAGCTTCCCTTCCACCCCGAGCCCTTCAAAGCCCCCTCGGGCTGGAAGGGCAAGGCCGTGCTGGCCGAGCTCTTCACCGGCTCGGAGTGCCCGCCCTGCGTCGGCGCCGACCTGGGCTTCGACGGCCTCATCGAATCCTATCCCACGAAATATCTGGCCATCCTCCAGTACCACCTGCCCATCCCGGCCCCCGACCCGATGATGAACCCGGCCACCAAGCTCCGCGCGGACTACTACGGCGTCAACAGCACGCCCACCGTGTTCATCGACGGGACGAACAAGATGGTCGGAGGCGGCGGCCGGGGCATGGCCGAGGGCAAGTTCAAGCAGTACAAGGCCGCCGTCGATCCGCTCTTCGCCGCGGTCCCCGAGGCCGTTCTCAAGGTCCGGGCCTCGAAGGCCGGCGACCAGGTCGAGGTCGCGTACGAGTTCGACAGGGCCGTCCCGGGCGCCGACTACCATGTCGTCCTGGTCCAGGACGAGGAGGACTACAAGGGCTCCAACGGGCTCCAGTTCCACAAGCTCGTCGTTCGCGACATCGTCACCGTCGACCCGGCCGCCCCGAAACGGGCCGCCTTCGACTTGGCCGCCTCCGAGCGGGCCGCGGACGCCTATCTGACCGAGTTCGAGAAGACCTACACGCGGAGGCCGGACTTCAAGTGGGCCGCGCGCCGGTCCAAGATCGCACGGGACGGGCTCAAGGTCGTCTTCTTCGCCCAGGACCGGGAGAGCAAGCGGGTCCTCAACGCCGCCGTCGCCGACGTCAAGTAGGGCCCGCCGCCGGGCAGGGTGGCAATTCGTCCCTTCCCAGTGTATATTGTCGGCGAATGTGAGGAGGTGGATGATGGAACGGCATCGCATTTTCAACATCCTCTTGGCGGCCTCGGTCGCCAGCCTCTTTCTCTGGGCCCTGTCCTGTTCGATGAACCCGGTCACGGGGAAAAAGGAGTTCATGCTCCTGTCGTCGGGCGACGAGCTGGCCCTCGGGAAGCAGACGGACACCGAGATCCTCAAGTCCTACGGCCATTACGAAGGCCAGGCGCTCGACAGCTACATCTCCGGCATCGGCCAGAAGCTCGGCGCGCTGAGCCACCAGCCGAACCTCGAATACTCGTTCAAGGTCCTTGACAGCCCGGTGGTCAACGCCTTCGCCGTTCCCGGCGGGTTCGTCTACTTGACCCGGGGCATCCTGGCCTACTTCAACGACGAGGCCGAGCTGGCCGGGGTCATCGGCCACGAGATCGGCCACATCGCCGCCCGCCACAGCGCCCAGCAGTACAGCCGGGCCCAGGCCGCCCAGCTGGGGCTCGGCCTCGGCTCGATGCTGTCGAAGACGTTCCAGAAATACGCCGGGCTGGCCGAGGCGGGCATGAGCCTGCTCTTCCTGAGCTACAGCCGGGACAACGAGCGCCAAGCCGACGACCTCGGGGTCCTCTATTCGTCCAAGGCCGGCTACGACGCCCGCCACATGGCCAACATGTTCGTCACCTTGGAGCGGCTGAACCCGGGCGAGGGCAAGGACGGACTGCCGGCCTGGTTCTCCACTCATCCCAATCCGCCCGACCGCATCGCCGCCATCCAGAAGAAGGCCCAGGAGTGGCAGGCAGAGAACCCTCAATCCCGCTTCACGGCCAGCCGGAGCGAATACCTGCAGCGTCTTGACGGGCTGGTCTTCGGCGAGGACCCTCGGCAGGGCTACGTCGCCGACCAGGCCTTCTACCATCCCCAGCTGAAGTTTCAGTTCCCGGTGCCTGCCGGCTGGACGGTCAACAACACGGCCACCCAGGTCCAGATCTTCAACGCCAAGAAGGACGCGGTCATCCTGCTGTCGATGGCCGCCGAGAAGACCCCGGCCGCGGCGGCCGAGGCTTTCGTCACCGGCACCAAGGCGACCGTTGTGAGATCGGAAGGCGCTCAGGTCGGCGGGTTCCCCGCCCGGCGCGTGCTGGCCGATGTCGCGGGGGAGCAGGGGACTTATCGGGTCCTGGCCCATTTCATCCAGAAAGACGATGTCGTCTACGCGTTTCTCGGCTACACGGCCCAGGCCCAGTTCAACGCCCACGGCTCCGCGTTCGACCGGACCCTGGGGGGATTCGCGAACCTGACTGACGCGGCCAGGATCAACGTCAAGCCCGAGCGCTTGGCGGTCAGGAAAGTCTCGCGGCAGGGCAGCCTCCGCCAAGCCCTCCAGGGCTTCGGCGTACCCCAGGACAAGCTCGAGCCCCACGCCGTCCTCAACGGCATGAAGCTCGACGACACGCAGCCGGCCGGGACGCTCATCAAGATCGTCGTCAAGTAGACGCCGCCCGCGGCGACGGAGAAGGACCTTAAGTCAGGGGCTGATCCCTAAGCAAGCACGGCGTGGGCGGCGGCCAGCCGTTTGGGGATGGCCAACCCCTGTGCGCAATGGGGGACGCAGCTCGCGCACCCCTCGCAGGCATCGGCCCGCCGGTCGAGACCCGCGTAGAGCCAGCGGGCCTTGGCCCGGTCGCCGTCGTCCACCGCGTAGCGCTCGAAGCGCAGGATCTCGGCGATCGGCACGCGCTGGGGACAATG
>Ga0194111_10007837_pt1 | contig 11839 bp, 3 predicted proteins | sample TA2KigC300mmetaG_FD_146194 | JGI IMG/M metagenome (GOLD analysis project Ga0194111, IMG submission 146194) | Freshwater microbial communities from Lake Tanganyika, Tanzania - TA2015033 Kigoma Deep Cast 300m | ecosystem: Environmental > Aquatic > Freshwater > Lake | place: Tanzania: Lake... | reverse complement strand
CGGCCCCCGAGGGAGAAAGCGAACTCAAATCCGTTTGCTCGATTACGGGAACCCGATCACGATGGCCCGGGCGGGGATGTCGGTAACCAGAACGTCGCCCAGGTTATCGCCACCGTCGATGTAGAACGAGCCGATCAACAGCGGCGGTAGCAAGTTCATCTCAAGGATCGTCACCCTGTCGGCTCCGTCATACGTCCGGATGTCCAACAGCGTCGTGACACTGGAATCGTCAAGCGTGACGCGGTCCGTGCCGTTCCCGCCACGATAGATGAACTGATCCACGCGCGAGTCATCGCCGAGCGTTGCTTCGTTCAGGCCGTTCCGCAAGTCGATGAACACGATCCCGCGAATCGTCGTGGGATCGATGGTCAACACGTCCATGCCGTTGTCGCCCAGCAGCGTGAATCCGTCGTCGAGACTGCCGAGTGAACTCGCGATGTCGCAGTCGATGATCTGCGTCCGGCTGCCCCACAGCGAAGTGCCGCCCGCGGCCTGGTCGTTCTCAATGTACAGGCCCCACGGGAACGTCGAGCCGTTGGCTTCGAACTCGTCATACCCGGCATCGGCGTAGAACTCCGCGCCAAAACCGCTGGCCGTGTCGGGTGGCACGAAGTTGATCAGGTCACTCGACAAGTTGCTGTTCAGCACCCTTGTCTGCGTGTTGCCCGCGAAATTGCGCACCGTCACGTCGCCGTACACGTTCACCGAATTGAACGTCAGCACGTCCAGCGTACCCAGCGGGTTGGCGCCGTTGCGGATCTCCAGATCGCCGTACACCGTCGTGGTCCCCGGGCCAATCGTCTTTGACGACCCCGTGAAGGTAGTCATCGTTGGCCCAAGTCCGTTCGTGATGCGGATGATCGGGTCGAACAACGGAGGATTGCCGTCGCCGAACTGCGAGTTGCCGTTCACGTCGAGCACGTCAGTTCCTTCGCCGTTGCGGACCAACAGCGCAAAACTGCCTAGCGAACCGCGGAGTTGGCTGTTCACAATGCTCGTCTTGCTGTCGCCGTCGAATCCCCCGAAGTTGTTGTTCACCGTCGTCGTGCCGTTGATCTCGGAGTCGATGATCTGCAACTCCTTGTAACCGTTCGCGCCGGACCTCACCAACAGGTGACGGTTGATGAGCACGTCCTCGACGATGTTATACTCGCCGGCGCCCGAGTTCGTGATGACAAGATCTCGTCCGATATTGGACGGCATGCCGCTTTCACCTTCCCTGAAATGGAACCTGTCGATGCCGGCAGCCAAGTCGACGATAATGTCCCTCGTGATTCCGTTCACCGGAATCGACGACCACGTCTGCGGCATGCCGTCAACCTGAAGCAGCGTGCCGTTCAGACCCGTGACTCTGAATTCCGCAACATTCAGCGTCTGGCGGATTTCGATGTCGTTGTTGGAGACGTCCCCGGTGATGATCAGATCGCCGGGCTGCGTGAGCGTGTCCAGGTTAACCAGACCCGCCAACAGCTCGCGTCGTTCGAGCGGCTCGATCCGCAGCCGACGGGGCCGACCTGGCCCACTCTTCTTCCCTCGTTTCGATGGATGGAACATAGTGCCTTCCCGTTACGTGATGCCAAGACGACTGCGCCATCCAAGTTGACCGGAAACAAACTCACGTCCCTATGGGCTTGTGAATTCTTTTTCGCACGCGCCCCGGCCGTGCAATCACTCCGCGCGGCAAATCCGAAAAAGAACAACCTTAGCTTTGGTTATAGTGTCAACACTGCAACCGTTCAACACTCGGGAATCGGAATTGTCGAAAAAGGTGACAGAACCCTGCCAGTCGCTGCGACCGGACCGCCGCGGACCTCGAATCCGGCCGCGTTTCACGCCGGAATAATCGGCACATACGGCAGGCTTCCCCCAGCTTGCCCCGCTTCTCGCGCGTCGCGCCGGTCGCACGGAATTTGACGGCTGTGAATTGAGTAACGCGTGGCGCGATGATAAGCTTGATTCCGTGAGCGCCGGCGACTTGAAGTCCGGCGTCTGCATGCGCCTCACATCGCACGGATGGTTGTTCTGAGCCGCAGCGACCGTCGGCGGCGCCGGCACGCGAACCAAGCGAACGCGTGTCCACGCCGGTGTCACAGTGACATGTTCTTGGCTGTTCCGTGCACCTTGCATCACTTGAGGCAGAGTTCGTGTGCGCACATAAGACAACCGCGTCCTTTCGCGGCCGACCGCGACGTGGTCTCAAGAAGCGGCGACTGATTTCGGCCGGCCAGCGACGACGACTTGTGCTCGAAACGCTCGAGCCGCGCCAGCTGCTGGCCGCCGACACCGAGTTGCTGCTGGCCGCCATCGAGGACAGTCCGACAACCAGTACGAACTTCGGCCTGCTGCTGGTCGCCGACATCGACCGGGGCATCATCGCGCCGTGGCGCGCGCAGGCTCCGGGCTCCGGCGAGGGCTTCAGCGGCCTGGCGTTCGCCAACGCCGATCTGCTCTACGCCTCGACCAGCGACCCCGCCAGCGAACTGGTCCACTTCGCAAGCCCGTTCGCCGGCGCGGAAGCGCGCCGCGTGCCGATCGGCGTGAGCATCGGCGACCTGGCCGTTCAGCCGGGTACCGGCACGCTCTACGCGATCGGATCCGGCGCGGGCGGGGCCGGCGTGCTGTACACGATCGATGCGAACAGCGGGACGGCCACCGTGATGGGAAACACGGGCACGGGGAACGACGGCGGACTGGCCTTCGCACCCAACGGCACACTCTACTTCGCCTGCTGGAACACGACGCTCGGGCGGCAGGAACTGCACACGCTCAACCCGTCCTCCGGTCAAATCCTGTCCACCAAACTGCTGAAGAGCCCCGTCGAGCCCATCGGCGCGATCATCGGACTCGCCGTACGCGCGGACGGGACGCTCGTGGGCTGCGAGTCGCAGGAAGGCCGGCTGGTGACGATCGACACGCAGAACGGCAATGCCAGCCTCGTGCCGATGAACCGCTACCCGGCGCGCGGAGTGCTCGGTGACGTCGCCTTCCGACCGCCCGTGCCCAACCAGTCGCTCACTGGTTACTACGAAGGCTTCCTGAACGGGCGCGGCGGATACTGGGCGGACAACACGGGCGGGACCCGGCCCGGGCATTGGCATTTCTCGTCGGGCCGGTACCTCGACGGCTTGATCAACCACACGCCCCGGCACGGCTGGTACTACGGCCGGTTCGAGACTTCCCGCGGCGGCGGCCACTACGACACGCTGTTCGACCATCAGGGAACGCTGTACTCGCCCGAGATAACGATCAGCGCCCGCGGCACGTCGGTGTTGAGCTTCAGTTATCTTCTGGACACGCGTGCCGACCTGAACGTCGACTTCGTCCACGTGTACGTGGACGACGGAGTGAGTACCACGCGGATCCTGGCCCGCGAGGACGGCTCGCTGCCGCAAACAGGCCGGAAAATGTGGCGCACGGCCACCGCCGACCTGACCGACTGGGCCGGCGAGACCGTCGTCCTGCAGTTTTTCTTCGACACGGGCGACATCCCCGTCATCGACCCCGAAGGCTGGTACGTCGACGATATCCAGATCGTCAATGTGTGCTCGCCGTCAGATCCCTCTCCCGCCGACATCTCCGGCTACAAATGGAACGACCTCGACCGCGACGGCGTCTGGGATGCGGGCGAACCGGGCCTGAACGGTTGGCGGATCTACCTCGACTTCAATGGCAACAACCGGCTTGACTGGACCGATCACAACGGCAACGGGGCGTGGGACCCGGGCGAAGGCGACCAGTGGGTCGACACCGCGAACGATGGCACGCACGACGGCGCGTTTGAGTTCCGGGGACTCGCCCCGGATCAGTACACCGTGCGCGAAGTGCTCCAGGAAGGCTGGAAACAGAGCTATCCCGCGGAAACCGTGACTCCGCCGTTCGAGCACACCGTGCCGATCGATCCGCCCGCGCACATTCGAGTGAACGGCCGATGGGAAACGACCGAGCCAGCGAACTTCGGCAACTACATCACCGACATCTCGGGCTACAAGTGGAACGACCTGGACCGCGACGGTGTCTGGGACGCGAACGAACGCGGACTCAACGACTGGACGATCTACCTTGATTTGAACGATGACAATGAGCTGACACCCGGTGAACCGTCGTTCGTGACCAAGTACGACGGTGAGCACGACGGTGCGTTCTGGTTCACCGGTTTGGACCCCGGGACGTATGTCGTTCGCGAGGTTTTGCGGGAAGGCTGGAAGCAGAGCTACCCGGCCGCAACCGTTACTCCGCACTTTGAACACTCCGTCCCCATCGATCCGCCGGCCGGCCTGCGCGTCCACGGACGATGGCTGCAGACGGAACAGCCCAACTTCGGCAACTATATCACCGACATCTCCGGGTACAAGTGGAACGACCTCGACCGCGACGGCGTGTGGGACACGAGTGAGCCGGGCCTGAACGGCTGGACTATCTACCTTGACCTGAACAACAACGACCGTTTCGACTGGACGGATGCAGACGGCGACAACGTGTGGGATCCGGGCGAAGGCGACCAGTGGACGGTCACGAAGTACGACGGCCAACACAATGGCGCGTTCTGGTTTTCAGGTCTGGCCGCCGGTGACTACTGGGTACGGGAGGTTTTTGAATCCGGCTGGAGGCAGAGTTATCCCTACGAAGACGGTTTGTGTATCCCTTGCAGCGATCCGTGTGAGCACCACGTGACCATCGATCCGCCTGCGGGCCAGCGCGTTCACGGGCAATGGGAAGTAACGGAATCGCCGAACTTCGGCAACTTCATCACCGACATCTCGGGCTACAAGTGGGACGACCTGAACCGCAACGGCATCTGGGACAGGGGCGAGCCGGGATTGAACGGATGGATCATCTACCTAGACTCGGGCAACAACCGCTTGGACTGGACGGACGCGGACGGCGACAACGTTTGGGATCCCGGCGAGGGCGAACAGTGGACGGTCACCAGGAACGACTGCGAGCACGACGGGGCGTTCTGGTTCGCGGGTCTCGCCCCGGGCACGTACACGATCCGTGAGGTCCTGCCGGAAGGTTGGAAGCAGAGCTACCCAGCGAATACCGCGGCGCCGCCGTTCGAACACGTGGTCACCATCAATCCGCCGGCGGGCCAGCGAGTGCACGGGCGCTGGGAAGTGACCGAACCGCCGAACTTCGGCAACTTCATCACCGACATCTCGGGCTACGCGTGGAACGATCTCGACCGCGACGGCATCTGGGACGCAAACGAACCGGGCCTCAACGGCTGGACGATCTACCTGGACCTCGATAACGACAACCAGCTCGGACCGACCGATCCGTTCTTTGTCACGCGGTTCGACGGCGAGCACGATGGTGCGTACTGGTTCGCGGGTCTCACCCCCGGCACGTACACCGTCCGCGAGATCTATCCGCTCGGCTGGAAGCAGAGCTATCCGGCCGAGACGGTTACGCCACCGTTCGAACACTCGGTCACAATCAACCCGCCTGCCGGTCAACGCCGACACGGTCGGTGGCAGCAAGCTGAAGCGCCCAACTTCGGCAACTTCATCACCGACATCTCGGGCTACAAATGGGACGACCGCGACCGCGACGGAATCTGGGACAAGGGCGAACCGGGGCTGAACGGCCGGACCATCTACCTGGACTTGAACAGCGACAACAACTTGACACCCGGCGAACCGTTCTTCGTGACGAGAAACGACGGCGAGCACGACGGCGCGTTCTGGTTCGCCGGTCTGGCCCCGGGGACGTACACCGTTCGCGAGGTGTTCCAGGAGGGATGGAAGCAGAGCTATCCGGCCGACACCGTGCTGCCGCCGTTCGAACACACGGTCACCATCGATCCACCCGCAGGCGTTCGCGTGCACGGTCGCTGGGAAGTGACTGAACCGCCCAACTTCGGCAACTTCATCACGGATATCTCGGGCTACAAGTGGAACGACCTCGACCGCGACGGCGTCTGGGACGCGAACGAACCGGGCCTCAACGGCTGGACGGTCTACCTGGACCTGGACAACGACAACCAGCTCGGACCGGCCGAACCGTTCTTTGTCACACGGTTCGACGGCGAGCACGATGGCGCGTACTGGTTTGCGGGTCTTGCCCCCGGCACGTACACCGTCCGCGAGATCTATCCGCTCGGCTGGAAGCAGAGCTATCCGGCCGAATCCGTGACGCCACCGTTCGAACACTCGGTCACAATCAACCCGCCTGCCGGTCAACGCAGACACGGTCGGTGGCAACAAGCGGAAGCACCGAACTTCGGCGACTTCATCACCGACATCTCGGGCTACAAGTGGAACGACCTGAACCGCAACGGCGACTGGGACGCTGGCGAGCCGGGATTGAATGGGTGGACGGTTTACCTCGACCTCAACAATGACAACACTTTGACACCTGGTGAACCATCATTCGTGACAAGGAACGACGGCCAGCGCGACGGCGCGTTCTGGTTCACGGGCCAGACTGCGGGAACGTACACGGTGCGCGAGGTCTTGCAACAAGGCTGGAAGCAGAGCTACCCGGCCGGCGCCCAGACACCTCACTTCGAGCACACCGTCGTGATCAATCCCGCCAACAACATCCGCGTGCACGGTGAGTGGGAACACACCCAACCGGCCAACTTCGGCAACTTCATCACCGACATCTCGGGCTACAAGTGGAACGACCTGGACCGCGACGGCGTCTGGGACGCGAACGAACCGGGATTGAATGGATGGAGAGTGTATTTGGATGTAAAGGACGCCGAGAATCCCGACGGCGACAACCAGTTGGACTGGACCGACCATGATGGTGATGGTGTCTGGGATCCGGGCGAGGGCGAACAGTGGATGGATACAAGGAACGACGGCGAACACGACGGCGCGTTCTGGTTCGCGGGTCTGGACCCCGGCACGTACACCGTCCGCGAGGTGTTCCAGGAAGGTTGGAAGCAGAGCTACCCTGCGGCATCAGTCACGCCATCCTTCGAACACACCGTGACGATCAATCCGGCCGCCGGTCAACGAAAACACGGCCGCTGGCAACAAACGGAGTCACCCAACTTCGGCAACTTCATCACCGACATCTCGGGCTACAAGTGGGAGGATCCGGATTTCGATGGCATCTGGGAACCCACCGATGGCCCCGGTCTGAACGGCTGGAGAATCTACATCGACCTCGACAACGACGACCAACTGGATTGGACGGACAAGAATGGCAATGGCGTCTGGGATCCCGGCGAGGGCGAACAATGGATGGATACCAAGAACGATGGCCAACACGACGGAGCGTTTTGGTTCGTCGGTCTTGCGAAAGAGACGTACACTGTCCGCGAAGTACTCCGCGACTCATTGGAACAGAGTTATCCGGCGGAGTCCGTGAAACCGACGTTTGAGCACCAGGTGACAATCGATCCGGCCTCCGGTATCCGCAAACATGGACGGTGGCAATCCTCGGAAGCTCCAAATTTCGGCAACGGGCGGGATCCGGAGCTCGACATAACTATCACCGGGTTAAAATACGAGGACGGGGATGGGGACGGCGTAATAGACGCGGATGAGGCTTTTCTTGGTGGTTGGACAATCCGTGTTTTTCATGACTTGGCGTGCGACAAGGTGCTTGACCCAACCGACCCGAGACTGGCCGAAAGAGCCACGAACTCAGATGGCCGATATCGCTTTGATATTCCCCTCCCGTCTTTCCCTGCGTGCCTGATCGTTGTTGAGGTGTTGAAGGACGATGAACCACCCCTGATGTGGAAACAGACTGCGCCGGACCCGTCTCAACTTGCTGTACCGCCTCCTGAACCCTACGGCCCGCGAGGATATTGGCGCCGAATCCCTGCCCCAGGGTATGTTGAAGACGGCGTGGATTTCGGCAACCAACGGACGGATATCTCGGGCTATAAATGGGATGACGTTGACGCTGATGGGCTGTGGGACGCCGGCGAACTGGGTGTGAACATCTTCGAGATTTGTTGGGCAAACCCCGGCAAGGGAAACGTCCAATGTACTCTGACCAAGAACGATGGCCGGAATGACGGCGCATACTGGTTCTACACAGGGCTGCCCGCAGGTTCGCTCGTCGAGATTCGAGAACAACCCAAGGAAGGTTGGAAAAATACATATCCCGGCTCAGGTACCCACTTAGTCCCAGTGGGTACTCATGGTGAATTCGAGGTGACTCAACCGCCAAACTTCGGTAATGCGAAGACGCGAACGTCTAAACGGTGGTTCCTTTCCTCGTCGTTCTGACGAGGCGGCGTTTGTGGTCTCAGTCTCAACCGGAACTTAGTCCAACTCTGCACGCGAGTGCTGGCGTCCAGGTCGGGTTCAAGGCAATCCCGCAAATCCCCACGAACCCTGGTTGATAGGTTCGAGAGTAACTGCTGAGGGCCGCGCGGCCGTTCCGAACGAAGCTCCCCGAAAACGTGTGGCTCTTGCGAGCGGGAAATGGGAATGCACACGGTTCTCGACTGACAACCCGCGCCCGGGTCAGCCTCCCGGGTTCGCGCCCAGTGTGACGTTGACGCGTCCGCTCTGGCCCGTCCCGTGCTGCGAGGGTAGCTCCTCCAGCCCGTCACAGACCGTTCCCAACACGTGATGGAGGACAGCGTTGCGGAACGAGTTCCCTCTCCCCCGTCACGTGTTGCGAGGGTGAACGCTCCAGTCGTCAGAACGTGATCGCAACACGTGATGGGGGAGAGGGCAGGGTGAGGGGGCGAAGCGGCGAACGAGCTTCAAGGCGCAACGGCCGCAGCTCCTTTGTCATCCCGCGCGTCCTTTCATCAGCCCAACCCTTTCCCTGTCTTATCGCCCACACGATCCACCGCCTCCGTTACCGCCCACGGCGGCAACAAACCGAGTTAGAGCAAGCGCGATTGGACATCATGCGATTTTGTTTCCGACTCGATGCGCTAGTGCTAGCACTGACGTGCTTGCACAACATCTTGTGCGGCGTGCGTGATCACTTGCGATTTGCGTCCACGTCAGCGCTTTGATGACCTTGACCTGTCACTCTGTATACGGTATCACGCCGAACTCCTCTTTTCGGAACCACCGTTTTCGGCAATCGTACGTTGGCTCGCTGATACTGAGCTTGCGCACACGGCCCGATGGAATGTCCGGCAATTGCCCGATAACGAATGTCGTACGAACCGGGGTACTGTCTGAATCAACTCGATTTTGCTTTTTTCATTCGCCAACTGTAGGACGGGCACTCCTGCCCGTCGCGAACATCGGACGGGCAAGAGTGCCCGTCCTACACGGGGCGCGTTCCGCGCATCCCACAGGCAAACACGTTTGAGTTCCGCAGGCGCACGAATGGATTCTTGTAGCGCTGAGTGCACAGTCAGGAGGACGCCGCACTCGCGGCGGAAATCATGTCACGCATCAACAAGTCGCGATTTCGGAAGAGAACGCGGTCGCAGCAACACACGCGGCAGCTTGCCCTGGAATCACTCGAAGGCCGGTTACTTCTGTACAACGCAATCGGGTCAGCATGGAATGTCCTCGACCTCTCGTACAGCTTCGTCCCCGACGGCGCCGACTGGGACACACGCTGGGGAGGTGGACCGAGCGTCCTATTCGAGAAGTTGGACGCTATTTGTCCGACGGAGGTCTGGCAGCAAGAGATTGCCAGGGCACTTCAGACTTGGGCGAATCACTCGAATTTGAATTTCCATCGCGTCGACGATGATGGCGCAACGTTTGGATCGCCGGGAGACGCCGCACGAGGTGACATCCGAATTGGTTCCACACCTGCCACCAGAGGCACCGCTTACGCCTACTATCCGGGAGGTGGCACCGGAGGTGACGTGAACCTGAACTCGGCGCCTGGGCTGTTGACACCGATGTATTGGACTGCTCACGGTATCTACGAACTCCTTCGCCACGAGTTCGGACATTCTCTTGGCCTTGGGCATTCGTTCGGCACGGAGTCCGTAATGGGCCCCCATGGCCGAATCGACGATCTGCCCGTTGATGATATCGCGGGCATCCAGGCGCTGTACGGCGCCCGGCGACCGGATGCATTTGATGCGGTCGCGGCGAATGATGGGTTCGGCAGTGCGAGCGCTCTGGTCATTGGCGGTGAGGGGACGAATTTCCGGGCGGATTTGACGAGTCATGCGGATGTGGATTACTACCGCATGAGCGTGCCGGGGGGCGCGGCGCGGATGCGGGTGGCGGTGGATGCGAGGAAGCTGAGCCTGCTGGCGCCGAAGGTGGCGGTTTACGATTCGGCACAGAAATTGGTGGCAACGGCGTCGGGTAAGTACGGCACCGTGGCCGAGGTCGAATTCGCGGTTACGCCGGGTCAGTCGTACTATATCGTCGCCGATGGCGCGACCACCGATGAGTTCGGGATGGGCGCGTATCGAATGGATGTTGATTTTGGTCTTGACAAGACTTCGCAAACCTCGGAAACTCTCCCCCCAAATTTTGTCACGCCGCCAATCGTGCCGTCAAATACGGGCCAAAATACGAACTCGAATGCGGCGACGCCAAGTCCGGCGACGTCAAATCCGACGCCGCCCAGTAGCGGTAATCCGACGCGCGCCGAGTCGGAACCGCAAGCCAACATACCCACCAACGCCGGCAACATCACGCGTCCATCGCCCGGTGATGCGCTGGCCGGCACCGGCGCTACACAACCAACTTCAACGCCGGAGAATGCCCAACCAACTAACGCGCCGAATGTGACACATCCGACGACACTGACGATTCGCCTCAAACGGCGCACGCCGGTCACGCCAGTCGTCACTCCGCCTACGCCCCCACCACCGGTGCAAGACAACGTACCGACAACGCCCGAGTCCACAACTCCGCCGACGGGCAATTCGTCAACTGACAATACCGTGTCACCTTTGATACAAGAGACGCCGGTAACAAATCCGCCGTCCACACCGGGACCCGTGCCCAATGTGGTGCCGCCCGGACCCGTGCAGACTGATAATCCAACGCCCGCGCCAAACCAAACGAACCAACCCGGTTCGTCGCCGGGCTCTTCAACTGACGCCGGCTCGACGCCCGTCGCACCGGTGATAAATCCGGGTCCAGTGGTTGATTCGGGAGCCAGCGTGCGACCGGCCGACGATGCGAGCACTCGGTCGATAACAAGCTCGGCGAGTCCCCCAACGGGCCAACTGGCCGAGAACACGCCACGTCCCACCGCACCGGCCGCCACGCCGACGCCCGTCGTGACGGTTCGGTTGAGAAGGTGGGGTGCGGTCGCTCCCCAAACACCCGCCGATACGCCCTCCGCAACGCATCCAAACGCGGGTGAACAAGGACAGCAGAACCAGTCGGCCGCGACGAACCAACAAGACGCGCCAGCCGGTGGGACTCAACCGACCGCCGGGACATCCAACCCGTTGGCCCCTACCGGCAATCCGTCCAACGGTGACAACGCGTCGTCTGGAAGCACCACGCCGAACCCCACGCCTCCGGCGCCCACGTCAACAGCGTCCGCCACTCGACGGCTCCGCGCCGTGATCACGGCGTCCACGAGTGCGAGCGTCCCAACACCGACCACCGGTCAGAACACACCCGTTCAACCCGTGGCCACCGCCGCCAGCCGTCCCTCGACTGGATCCAGGACGCTCTTGACGACCGCTCAATCAAGTTGGCCAGACATGGTCGACGAGGTGATGACGCTCATCTCGGGTGAATGCACCGGCGGATGTTGACGCGCACGGCCGGGAATTCACGTCTGCCTCCGTTTTGTTGACACAGGCAAGACAGCACACTTCCCAAACCGCCAAAACGGAGGCAGACTCCGTTTTCATGCGGGGATTTCAGACCGCCTGTTCATCTGTGCTCCGGCTTTGCCATCTGTGCGATCAACAGGACGAAGAAGTCGCACAGATGGCAAAGCCGGAGCACAGATGAGGACAGAT
>Ga0194111_10007832_pt1 | contig 11844 bp, 11 predicted proteins | sample TA2KigC300mmetaG_FD_146194 | JGI IMG/M metagenome (GOLD analysis project Ga0194111, IMG submission 146194) | Freshwater microbial communities from Lake Tanganyika, Tanzania - TA2015033 Kigoma Deep Cast 300m | ecosystem: Environmental > Aquatic > Freshwater > Lake | place: Tanzania: Lake... | reverse complement strand
CGACCTCCCACGCGATGTCGCCGCACAAGCAGCTGCCGGTGATCATCCTCGCCTCCAGTCGTCAGGAGACTGCGCTCTCCGCCACGATCGCGCTGTGATCGTCCACCGTGCCGAACGCGTGCTCGAGCACGAGCGCGCGCTTCAGGAAGTAGTGCGGCGGCATCTCCCACGTGAAGCCCATGCCGCCGTAGATCTGGATGCACATGCGCGCGTTCTTGAGCGCGGCCTCGCCGGCCACGACGCGCGCGGCCGAGGCGGCGCGCTGCGGGTCGCCGATCGCGGCGTCGTCGCACGTTGCGCCGGCGGCGTACACCGCGGCGCGGGCCAGCTCGACGCGCACGTGCATGTCGGCGGCGAAGTGCTTGATCGCCTGAAAGCCGGCGATCGGGCGATCGAACTGCTCGCGCTTCTTCGCATACTCGACCGCGAGCTCGAGCGAGGTCTCCGCGATGCCGAGCTGAAACGCGGCCGTGAGCAGCGCGCCGTCGCGGCGCCAGCGCGCAGCGGCCGCGGCGTCGCCGCACGCTGCGCCCGCTGGCAGCTGCGCGACGTGGCGCATCGGCGTCAGCGGATCGAGCGGCGTCTCGAAGTCGCGGCCTGCGAGCGCGCTGCTGGCCGCGCGCGAGAGCCCGCTCCTCCGTAACAACACGAACGCGTCGAGCGCGCCCGCATGCTCGACGAGCTGCGGGCGATTCGTCGGATGCGTGTCGTCGAGACCACCCACGATCGCGTCGCCGCTCGCGGCGCCGTCGATCGCGCCCGCGGCGAGATGAGTCCACACGAGCGGCCCCGGCACGAGGCGCCGCCCGAGCTCGGCGAACACGAGCACGGCCTCCGCCATGCCGAGGCCCACGCCGCCTTGCGCTTCCGGCAGGCGCAGCGAGAACACGCCCATCTCCGCGAGCTGCTTCCAGCGCTCGCGCGTCACCGGCTCCTTCTCGAGCGCCGCGAGCTTGTCGACGGGGAACTCCTGGTCGCAGAAATCCCGAATGCCTTGCTGGAGCGCGAGCTGGTCTTCGTTGAGCGAGAAGTTCATGAATGCACCTGGTTACCTGGGCTCGCGCGGCATGCCGAGGATGCGCTCCGACACGATGTTGCGCTGAATCTGGCTCGAGCCCGCGGCGATCGTGAGCGAGAGCGAGTTCAGGAACGTGTCGTTCACTTCGACGACGGGCAGCGCGGCGTAGTCGTCGCGCACGAGGCCCGCGCGCGAGAGCAGACGGTGGCCGAACTCGTATGCGCGCTGATTCAGCTCGGTGTAGGCGAGCTTCAACGCCGAGCCGCCGAGGCCCGGCACGCCAGTCTTCTGTACCTCGCCGATCTGCCACTTCATCAGCGCCCAGAGCGCGTCGGCCTCCGCGGCGAGATGCCCGAGCTCGCGGCGCAGCGCGCGGTCCTCCCATGCGGCCGCGCCGTCGCTCGTGAGGCGCTTCGCGAGCTGCGCCATGTCGCGCAGGTACTGAGTGAGCTCGATGATGTCCGCGGCCCACGCCGTGCCGCGCTCGAAGCGCAGCGTCACGTTCGTGATGCGCCAGCCATCGTTCTCGGCACCGACGATGTTCTCCGCCGGAATGCGCACGCTCTCGAGGAACATCTCGCTGAAGTCGCTCTCACCTCGCAGCGTCGGCAGGGGCCGAATCTCGATGCCGGGCAGGTTCATCGGGAGGATCATCCAGCTGATGCCCTTGTGCTTGGGCGCCGCCGGATTCGTGCGCACTAACAACTCGCAGAAGTCGGCGCGCTGAGCGAACGAGGTCCAGATCTTGTGGCCCGTGACGACGTAGTGGTCGCCGTCGCGCACGGCCGCCGTCTTCAGCGCCGCGAGGTCGGAGCCCGCGGTCGGCTCCGAGAAGCCCTGACACCACACTTCCTCGCCGCGCAGGATGCGCGGCAGGTGGCGCTTCTTCTGCAGCTCCGTGCCTTCGGCGATCAGCGTCGGCCCACCGTGGCGCAGGCCGACGAAGCCCATCCCGACGTACGGCGCCTTCGCGCGCGCCGTCTCTTCGTAGTAGACGAGCTCCTCGGTCAGCGTCGCGCCGCGTCCGCCGTACTCCTTGGGCCAGTTCACGCCCGCGTAGCCCGCCTCGAAGAGCTTTCGCTGCCAGCCCATGTCCCAGGTGCGGCGCGCGTCCCAGTCGTGGCGCGGCGGCGGCGGCCCGTGCTTCGGGACCGCGTCCGCGAGCCAACCGCGCAGCTCAGCGCGGAACTTCTCGTCGGCCTCGGAGTAACGCAGGTCCATCGCAGCCCTTTCGCGCGGGAAGAAGCGGAGCTTTGCGCAGTGAGGGCGCGAGGAACAAGGCACGGACGCGAATGCCAAAGGCGCTTGCGCTGCTCGCGTTTCGGCGAATTCCGGCGGAAAGGCGGCGCGAGTCGCGACCGCGTCGTAGTAGGATCGCCCCGCTCTACCCAGGAGGGGCCATGGGTGCCGCCATGCGTTCGCTGTTGAGTGCCGCCGCTGCTGTGCTGGCGCTGGGGGCGACGAGTGCGTCGGCGACGACCGTGACGCTGCTCGTTGCCGGCTCGATCACGGTCTCCGATGACTCGAACTCGGTGACAAACGGCTCGATCACAGTTGGCGTGCCGTACACGGCAACGATCGTCTACGACCTCACCGCGGCATTCGACCGAGAGCCCGACCCGACCTATGGCGACTGGGTTGTTCCCGCAGCCTCGTCGAGCGTGATGGTGTCGGTGGGCAACTACATCTTCGATGCGGCCAATCCTCTCGTGTTGGGCATCGAGAACGGATTCACCCTCCCAAATCTCGACACGGCGGGATGGCTCGTGCTCGGCCTATCGGGTGTTGGGAGCCTCGATCCCGGCGTCAGTTGGGGAACGGGCTACACGGCCGGGTCTCTCTTCGACTACACCGGCAAGGCCGCGATATCCGACCTGCTCGCCGACGCGAATTGGAACCGCGCTGACTACGGACCTGACGACCAGGCCTTTGAGCTCGTCATCGAGGTCTTCGACCCGCGAACTGCCGGTCGAGACCACCTCTCCCTTCGTGGCACGATCGACATGATCACCGTGATCGTCCCCGAGCCCGCGACTCTGATCCTGCTTGCAGTGGGCGTACTGCCCGTCCTGCGCAGGGGGAGTCGCTAGCCGCGGCTCTCCTTCAAGAAGCCCGCCTCTCGTACCGAAGAGTGCGCGTGGGGGGCCGCTCATGCGGATTTGTACGCGCACGCTTTGGCTTGCGGCCGGGTTTGCGCTCGCGTGCAAGGCACAGGCTTACCTCCCGAGCGAGCTCGCAGGGCGCTGGATCTCGGACGATCCCCGCTACGCAGGTCATTCCCTGTCGATCTCCCCGAGCCTCCTGACGTTCGAAGGTGTGAGCGACGAGAGCTTCCGTGTGCGGGACGTCGACACTCTCGCGAACTCAGATGGCTCCACGACCTACAGCGTGACCTACGGCGCCGACGGCGAGGGCGACATGGAGTTGCGCCTCCGGCTGGAGAGCGGCGCAGCCGCAAGGCTTCAGCTCGGCGATCGCCCCGAGCGCTGGACGCGCGCTCCGCGCGACTGGGGCATGCGATGAGCAAGACCTTGTTCGCGAACCCTTCCCTGCGCGCGCACTTGTTCTGGGTGCCGACGTGTTTCACGGGCGGACTGCTGCTGACGCTCGCCGTCGCGCTCTTCGTGCCGCTGTTTCAGCGCTTCGACGCGAGCATCCAGTCGCTCGAGGCGATGGGCGCGCTGACGCAGCACATTCTCGATCTCCACGCAGCGTTCTGGCCCGTCGTGTTCGTCGCACTCTGCTCGACCGCGATCTGCTGCTGGGCTCTTTACGCGCGGATGCGGGGGCCGCTGTTCCGGTTCGTCGCCGCGTTCCGGGCAATTCGCGAGGGGCGCGTTCCAGAGGCGGTCACGATTCGCGCCACCGACTACGTCCAGGAAGAGACCGCCGAGCTGAACGAGATGCTGGATGCGCTGCGCGAACGAGAGGTTCGCCTCGGCGAGCTCGAAGAGTGCGTAGCGGCGCTCTCGGAGTGGGCGAGCGATCGCGGCGAGTCGGGCGCACTCGCCCTTGCCGGCGAGGTCGAAGCGGCGTGCAAGGCGCTGCGGCTTCGACCCGGGACCCAGTGAGGCGCCAGGCCATCCGGCGTACGGCGGGCTTCACGCTCGTCGAGCTGTCGATCGCGATCGCGATCGTCGGCGTGATGGCCGCGCTCGGGATCACGAACTACCGCGGCTACATCGAGCGCGTGCGCGTGGCGAAGGCGATCGTCGATCTGAAGGGAATCGGCGTTCACCTCGACGTCAAGAAGATCAACGACGAGGCGCTGCCAGCGTCCCTCGCTGCTGCGGGGCTCTCGAAGAACGATCCTTGGGGACGACCCTACGTGTATCTGAGGTTGAGCGCTCCACCGCCAATCGCCGCTCGTCGAGATCAGTTCAATGTTCCGATCAACGCCGACTTCGACCTGTACAGCATTGGCAAGGACGGCCTCACGCATCGCCAAGTGAGCCATCCCAACGCGCACGACGACGTCGTGCGCGGCGCGAACGGCGGCTATTACGGCCTCGGCCGGAATTATTAGGCCGTGCGGCTACCGGGCTTCATCCGCGGGCGCTTCCTCGACAGCCGAATCGCGCGCCGCGTCTTCCTCGTCGTGATGACGAGCGCGCTGCTGCCGATCACGCTCTTCGCAGCGCTGACCTGGGTCTCGACTTCGCGGCGGCGGGAAGACGCCGCGCACGCACGCCTCTCACGCGAGGCGAAGCAGCTCGGGATGGGAGTCCTGGAGCGGCTGATGCTGGTCGACGCCGCGATCGCCGCGCCGAGCGCGCGCGCCAGCGATCCCTTCTTCGCGGACAAGCTGCGCAGCCTCGCCTCGGTCGAGGCCTCCACCCTGAGCGAGGCCGAGCGCTCGCACCTCGACGGCGGCGCGCCGCTCCTGCGCACGCGCGGCGCACGCATCGAGCTATTGCGCCGCAGCGACGACGGCGCGCATCGCCTCGCCGAAATCGTGCCGGAGTACGTGCTCGCGCCCGAGACGTGGCGCGCAAACGTCGCGGTGACGATCGCGAGCGCGAGTGGCGAGCTGTATGCGCAGCGCATCGACTCCGACGAGGAGCAGATCGCGGAGAGCTGGGAGATCTTTCTGAACGCGCAGTACGGCAGCGACGCGTGGCGCGTAACGCTCGCCGAGCCGCGGCCCGCCGTTCTCGCTCCGCTTGCGCTGTTCCGCATCACGTTCGGGCTGGTCGCGCTCGCGTCGCTGCTGTTGGTCGGGCTGCTCGGCTCGATTCTGGTGCGCCGCAGCCTCGATCCGATCGCGAAGCTGCACGCCACGACGCAGCGGCTCGCACAGCGCGACTACTCGGTGCGCGCGAACCTCGTGGGCAACGACGAGCTCGCCGCACTCGGCGCGAGCTTCGACGCCATGGCGGCGCGCATCGAGCGCCACGTGGGCGTGATGCAGCGCCTGAACGGCGTCGGCATCGCGCTCTCGACCGAGCGCGAGATCGACCACTTGTTACGGTCGATCGTCGAGGGCGAGCGCTACGTCACGAACGCGCAGGTCGGCGCGCTCTACTTGCTCGATGACGCGGATCGCTTGGAGCGCCGCATCCTCAGCGGCGCAGCGTCCGCGAACGAGATCACGCTGCACGAGCGCGCCGAGCGTTGCCTCGTGGCGAACGCCGAGCAGCACGAGCGCGCGCTCGAGACGCTCTCGATGCCGATGCGCAATCACGAGGGCGTCGTGATCGGCGTGCTCCAGCTCGCCGGCGCTGCGTTCCCCGAGGCCGACCGCACGATCGCCGAGTCGCTCGCTTCGCAGACCGCGATCGCACTCACCAAGGAACGCCTTGCCAGCGAGTTCCGCGCGCTGTTCGAGGGCTTGATCCAGCTGATCGTGCGCGCGATCGACGAGAAGTCGCCGTACACGGGCCAGCACTGCCGCCGCGTGCCGATTCTCACCGACCTGATCGCCGACGCCGCCTGCACCACGAACGAGGGTCCGCTCGCGGACTTCACGCTGAGCGAGGCCGAGCGCTACGAGCTGCGCATCGCCGCGCTGCTGCACGACTGCGGCAAGGTCACGACGCCGGTGCACGTGCAGGACAAGGCGACCAAGCTCGAGGGCATCGCCGACCGCATCGAGCTCGTCGACGCGCGCTTCGAGATCGTGAAGCGCGACTTGTTGTTGCGGGCGGGCGCCGCACCGAGCCCCGCGCCGCTCGCGGTGGGCGACGTAGCCGCCCAGCTGGCTGCGCTGGAAGAGGACCGCGCCTTCCTGCGCCGCGCGAACATCGGGGGGGGAGTACATGGATCCCGCGGCGCAGCGGCGCGTGCGCGAGATCGCCGAGCGCTACGCGTTCCGCGACACGGCGGGCGCCGAGCGCGCGCTGCTCGGCGACGAGGAGATCGAGAACCTCACGATCTCGCGCGGCACGCTGAACGCGCGCGAACGCGAGATCATCAACCACCACGTCGTCGCCTCGATCGAGATGCTCGAGCAGTTGCCCTACCCGCGTTCGCTGCGCGGCGTGCCCGCGATCGCCGGGGCGCACCACGAGCGCATGGACGGCACGGGCTATCCGCAGGGCCTCATGAAGAACCAGATCTCGATGCAGGGCCGCATCCTCGGGCTCGCCGACGTGTTCGAGGCGCTCACCGCGAAGGACCGCCCCTACAAGCCCGGCATGCCGCTGCGTCAGGTGCTGTCGATCCTCGAGAAGATGGCGGGCGAGGGGCACATCGACGCGGAGCTGTTCCAGACGTTCGTGCGCGAGAAGGTGCACCTGCGTTACGCGGCGGAGTACCTCGATCCGGAGCAGCTCGACGACGAGATGATCGAGGAAGCGGCAAGGCTAGGGTTCGTCGCGCGCGCCTAGATCTCACGCGCGCGAGCCAACGCGCTGCGAATGTCCGGCAGCGCATTGTGCTCGCCGAGGCGATCGAGAAAGCCGCTGCGTTCGATCGCGACGAGGGGCTGGGCATGCACGCCCGAGAGCAGAAGCGTGGTGCCGTCGCGTCGAGTCTGCGCGAGCAGATCTTCGAGCGCTCGGATCACCGACGCGTCGATCACCACGACGTCTCGTATGCGCAAGATCATCACGCGAGGGCGCCGCTCCATCTGGCGCACCGCGTCCTTGAACTTCGCGACGGCGCCGAAGAAGAGTGTCCCGTACAGCTCGAACATCTCGACGCCGTCGGGAACGTCGAGCTGCGCGCTCGCCTCCGGGTCGTCGGAGCGCGGCTCCTCGCTCGCCATGCGACGCACGTAACCGGCCTCGCTGATCTCGGCCATGCGGCGCATGAACAGGAAGGCCGCGAGCACCATGCCGACTTGGATCGCGACGGTGAGGTCGATTGCGATCGTGAGCACGAAGGTCGACGCCATCACGAGCACGTCGCTGCGCGGCGCCTTGAGCAGACTGCGCACGACGTGCAGCTCGCTCATGTTCCACGCGACGACGAGCAGAATTCCGCCGAGCGTCGCGAGCGGAATCAACCCGGCCCAATTTCCGGCGAGGTAGAGGATCGCGAGCAACGTGAGGGAGTGGACGATGCCGGCGATCGGCGTGCGCCCGCCGTTCTTCACGTTGGTGGCGGTGCGCGCGATCGCGCCGGTCGCCGGAATGCCGCCGAATAGCGGCGACGCGAGGTTCGCGACGCCCTGCGCGACGAGCTCCATGTTCGAGCGATGTCGAGTGCCGGCCATGCCGTCGGCGACGACCGCGGAGAGCAGCGATTCGATCGCGCCGAGCAGCGCGATCGAGACGGCGTCGGGAAACACGGCGCGCACCTGCTCGAGCGTGAAGCTCGGGATGTGCGGTGTGGGCAGGCTCGAAGGAACCGCGCCGAAGCGGTCGGCGATCGTCTCGACGGGCAGACCCAACAGCTGCACCGCCGCAGTCCCGAGCACGATCGCCACGAGTGAGCCCGGCACGCGCGGGAGAATGCGCGGCCACAGCGCGACGAGCAGCGTCGTGCCGCCGCCGATCGCGAGCGCCCACAGGCTCACTTCGCCCGCGTGCTGCCAGTAGGCCGCGATCTGATCGAGGAAGCCTGCCGGAAGCGTCGCGATCTCGAGGCCGAGCACGTCGCGCAGCTGCGAGGTCGCGATGATCAGCGCGATGCCGGCGGTGAAGCCGACCGTCACCGGGAACGGCACGAACTGGATCACGGTGCCGAGCCGCGCGAAGCCCATCAGTAACAACATCGCGCCGGCGAGCAGCGTCGCGAGCGTGAGGCCGTCCACGCCGTGGCGCTGCACCACGCCGTACACGATCACCACGAAGGCGCCGGTCGGCCCGCCGATCTGCACGCGGCTGCCGCCGAGCGCGGAGATGAGGAAGCCCGCCACGATCGCGGTCGCGAGGCCTTGCGCGGTGGACACACCGGACGCGATCGCGAACGCGATCGCGAGCGGCAGCGCGACGATGCCGACGATCACCCCCGCAGTGGCGTCTCTCGCGACGTCGCGCGCAGTGAGCCCTTCGCGCAGCACGGTGACCAGCTTCGGCTCGAGTCTCCCGCTGAGGTCGCTTCCGCTTGGCGCTGTCGGAGCGTTCGCCATCGATGCGAACTGTTAACGCGCCGCGCCTGCTCCGTCCCGAGGAATCCGGCCTCCCCGCGCAGCTGTCCGAGGCCGCCACAGCTCGCGCGTGCTTTCGGATCGCTCGATGTGCGCGAGCGCGACTCGATCGCGCTCTACGCGCGGGCGGCGTGTGCTCACAGGAGCCGCGCGAAAGCCTCTAGAGCAGGCATCACCTCGCTGCGCGGCGCGCTCGGGAGGCGAAGCACGCATTCCGTCACGCCCACCTCGCGGTAGTAGGCGAGCTTCGCCGCATCCGGGAGAACGCCCATCGGTACGACGTGGAGCGAGCTCGGGTCGCGACCGCGCTGCTCGAAGAGGCGGCGTAGCTCAGGCAGGGCCTGCTTGATGCCGGCGCCGCCGATCGGCATCCAGCCATCTCCGAACTCGGCGATGTGCGCGAACAGCTGCGGCCCCGGCGCGCCGCCGATCAGCACGCGCGGGCGCGGTTGCTGCACCGGCTTCGGCCATTGATAACTCGGCGTGAAGCGCACGAACTCCCCCTGATAACCCGCGACCTCGTTCGACCAGAGCGCCTGCATCGCGAGCATCGCCTCGCGCGTGTGCGCGCGGCGCCGGCGCGGGTCGACGCCGTGGTTCTCCATCTCGTCCTCGTTCCAGCCGTAGCCGATGCCGAATACGAAGCGGCCGCGCGCGATGCGATCGAGCGTCGCGATCTGCTTCGCGTACGAGATCGGGTCGTGCTGCGCAGGCAGCGCGATGCCCGTGCCTAACAAGATGCGCTGCGTGACGGCGGCGGCGGCGGCGAGCGCCACGATCGGATCGGGGCTGCGGTAGTACTGCGCCTCGAGCTCCGCCGTACCCGTGGGCGGCTGCGTGCGACGGCTCGCCGGGATGTGCGTGTGCTCGGGGATGTAGAGCGAGTGAAAGCCGCGCGCCTCGGCCTCGCGCGCGAGCTCCGCCACGTCCATGGCGAGATCGGTCGCGTGCATCGTGATGCCCAGCTTCATCGCAGCTCCCCGTGCGCATCGCGAGGGATGCACATGCGTCTCCGTTGCACGTGCATCGGGGACGTACGTGCATAGCGCGGGAGAGTTGCACGTACGTCCCTGGTGCACGTCCCCAGGCGCGCCGCGCGAGCGAAGTCCATTCGTCAGCGCTAACGCCCGCGCTTCGCATGGCGACGCCCCTCGACACGACCTACGAGCTCGACCACCGCTACACGCGTGCGTCGGGCCGTGTGTTCCTCACGGGCGTGCAGGCGCTCGTGCGGCTCCCGCTGCTGCAGGCCGAGCGCGACCGCGCGGCGGGGCTGAACACCGCGGGCTTCATCTCGGGCTACCGCGGCTCGCCGCTCGGCACCTACGACCTCGCGCTCTGGGAGGCGCGCACCCACCTCGAGCGCGCGGGGGTGCTCTTCCAGCCCGGCGTGAACGAGGACCTCGCCGCGACGGCAGTCTGGGGCACGCAGCAGGCGATGGTGCAGCCGGGCCCGAAGAAGGATGGGGTGTTCGCGATCTGGTACGGCAAGGGGCCGGGCGTCGACCGCTCGCTCGATCCCATCAAGCACGGCAACTACATGGGCACGGCGAAGCACGGCGGCGTGCTCGCGCTGTGCGGCGACGACCCCGGCGCGAAGTCGAGCTCGATCGCGCATCAGAGCGAGCAGGCGATGATTCACGCCGGCATCCCCGTGCTGAATCCGTCGAGCGTGCAGGAGTACCTCGACTTCGGCCTGCTCGGCTTCGCGATGTCGCGCTTCTCGGGCTGCTGGGTCGCGCTGAAGTGCCTCACCGACACGGTCGACAGCGGCGCCTCGGTCGAGGTCGGCCCGGAGCGCGTACGAGTCGTTACGCCCGAGTTCGCGTTCCCCGCGCGCGATCACCACGTCACGATGAACAATGTCCCGCTCGAGATCGAGCGCGCGCTGTATCAGGTGAAGCTGCCCGCGGCGCAGGCGTTCGCGCGTGCGAACGGGCTCGATCGCATCGCGCTCGATTCGCCGAAGCGTCGCTTCGGAATCATCACGGCCGGGAAGCCCTATCTCGACGTGCGGCAAGCGCTCGAAGAGCTCGGGCTCGACGAAGCGAAGTGCGCCGAGATCGGCCTGTGCATCTACAAGGTGGGGATGACCTGGCCGCTCGAGCCCGAGGGCGCGCGCGAGTTCTGCCGCGGCCTCGAAGACGTCCTCGTGGTGGAGGAGAAGCGCGCGATCGTGGAGGAGCAGCTCGCGCGCGTGCTCTTCAACGAGGCGCAGCGGCCGCGCTTGTTAGGGAAGAGTGACGAGCACGGCGCGCCGCTCGTGCCGAACGAGGGCGAGCTCACGCCGAGCGCGATCGCGGGCGTGATTCGCAGCTGGCTCGCGCGCCGCGCGCCCGAGCACGCGGCGCTGCTGCGCGCCGCGGAAGCTGCAATGCCCGCGGCGCCGGCGAGCGCGCTGATGCGCCTCCCGAGCTTCTGCTCGGGCTGCCCGCACAACACCTCCACCGTGGTGCCCGAAGGCTCGATCGCGCTCGGCGGCATCGGCTGCCACGGCATGGCGGTGTGGCTTCCCGAGCGCCGCACGTTCGGCGCCACGCACATGGGCGGCGAAGGCGCGAACTGGATCGGCACCGCGCCGTTCACGTCGCTGCCGCACGTCTTCCAGAACCTCGGCGACGGCACCTACTTCCACAGCGGCCTGCTCGCGATCCGCGCTTGCGTCGCAGCGGGTGTGAACATCACGTACAAGGTGCTCGTGAACGGCGCCGTCGCGATGACGGGCGGCCAGCCGATCGAGGGCGAGCCGCTCGAAGGCGAAGTGACGTGCCCGGAGATCGCACGCCAGCTCGTTGCCGAGGGCGTGAAGCGCGTCGTGGTCGTCACGGACGACATCACGAAGTTCGACGAAGGCGTGTTCCCCACCGGCGTCGCCGTGCACGACCGCAGCGAGCTGCTCACGGTGCAGAAGCAGCTGCGCGAGACGCCGGGGGTCACCGCGATCGTCTACGACCAAACCTGTGCGGCGGAGGCTCGGCGACTCCGCAAGCAGGACAAGTTTCACGACCCCGATCGCCGCATCGTGATCAACGAGCTGGTGTGCGAGGGCTGCGGCGACTGCTCGGTGCAGAGCAACTGCATCTCGATCGAGCCGCTCGAAACCGAGCTCGGCCGCAAGCGCAAGATCAACCAGTCGAGCTGCAACAAAGACTTCTCGTGCGTGAAGGGCTACTGCCCGAGCTTCGTGTCGGTGACGGGCGGGAAGCTGCGCAAGGCGGAGACGAAGGGCGCTGGCATCGACCAGGCTGCGCTGTTCGCGGCGCTGCCCGAGCCCGCGCTGCCCGCGCTCGAC
>Ga0194111_10007820_pt1 | contig 11863 bp, 13 predicted proteins | sample TA2KigC300mmetaG_FD_146194 | JGI IMG/M metagenome (GOLD analysis project Ga0194111, IMG submission 146194) | Freshwater microbial communities from Lake Tanganyika, Tanzania - TA2015033 Kigoma Deep Cast 300m | ecosystem: Environmental > Aquatic > Freshwater > Lake | place: Tanzania: Lake... | reverse complement strand
TCAGACGATCCAATCATATTCTCTCTCTTCATGGCGCGATTATGAAAAAGGCTTTCTTGCCGCGATACCGTCGGAACCGAACAAGGGTTCTATTGAATTCCTGTCCAAGCTGAGATCCGGTGGTTGAGCCGGTTCATCTTCATCTTTATCGGACCGATGCGCGTCTGGATGAGTTCAAATATGATTCCCCCCTGGGCCGCTGTGTCGAGGTAGGCGTAATCCACGGTGATCAGTTTCAGTTTTATCTGCCCCCGCTGAAGGACTCCTATTCCATTGGCCTTACATATTTCGAGCCGCTTCTCAAGGTCATTGACCATGAAGCCGAGATGATGCAGACCTTCTCGGACATCAAGCGTCTCGTTGTAATAGCTCCTGCCGCTCACCACCTGGATCAGCTCCAGTTGCACAGTTCCCAAATAAGCCGTTGCGATCTTGAGGGTTGCATCGACCGGCCCTGTCTTTTCGATGGTGAATTCAGGTTTCTTTTCGAAAACAATCCACGGCTTGATACCATAGACCTTTTCGTAGTGCGCCCTGGTCTTTTCAACATCGTACACGAGAATCCCGATTTGACCCACCTTCGGCAGATTCAACGCATTAGAACTCATGCCGAATTGATCCAGTTGTACTGCTTTCATATCAGATTCAGTCCTCCGTAGGCAACGGCACGGGCCCGTCCACTATCTTCAGGTTCTCGGTTGAACCGTATTCATTTAAATGTACCGCCTTCATTTATATCATCTTGTAGTTAGACTGACTTAAATAAGGGGCCGGCTCCACATCAAAGTCGCGTAGCGACAGGAGGTTTATTGGGCGGCATATACGACCTTTGTCTTTATTGCTCGACAAGCGGGCAAGAGAATAAACCTCCCGTGCCTGCGGCACCGGGACGTATAACGTCCCGGCCACCCACGCATCGTAGCACGATATTCCCAGCACCAGGACTTTTGAGACAGCCTCATAAAATGTGGCGGCACGGAGGCCGGCGCCTACCAATCGGAAAGATCTGCTTTTGACACTCGGACAAGAATTCCCGCAATCGCTATATGGGTTTTGCTGCCACTCCTATCAGCAACTCGATTTCCGCGGCGCCTGACTCTCGATCGAACACTCACATGAAGGCGCTGCGGGCTCCAGCGAACAACATGCCGAAGATCCACCTCGTCCGAGAGCTGTATTTATTACAGCCGCGGCGCAACCTACGCCCGCTTGGACCGAAATGGCCGCGATGGGGCAGTTCCGAGCGCACGCGCCGCATTCCATACACGCGTCCCGATCTTGGATACGGACCTTTCCGTTTTCCTGAGCCAGCACGGCGTGCGGGCAGACTTCCATGCAGGCGCCGCACCCTGAGCACCTGCCACTGTCCAAATTCAAGGTCACCACATTCCGTAGATACACCAATTGTCGTGCTCTATTCATGGAAGTCTCCTTACGCTGTGAAGCGGGAGCAAAACCAGAGGACTAACCCCACCGCTGTTGCGGCAATTTGCAGGGGAAGCGCGACCCGCATCTCCTTTCTTACCCCGGAGAGCGACGTGTACGATGACGCGCCCGTAAAATTCATGCCCAAGTATGCGCTCAGCGCGGGAACCAAAAGAAGCCAGGCTATCATTTCCATGCGACCCGGCCAAGAAGCCCATGCTTCGGGTCTGGAAGCCACCAGGATAGCCGCGATTGTCAACCCGGCAATGAAGCCCTTCAGGGCAAAGGCCCGCCCAGGCAGCCAGGGCAAGAGGGTCGGTGTGACGATTGCGCCCGCGGCAATAGCCAACGCCAGCGCAATCACCGCGAACAGCCCATGATTCAAAGCGTTCGTCCAGAAGTCTCCCGGGCCGCCCAAGCCTCCCAAAAAAAAGAATGCAGGAAGCAGAATCGCGGCTCCTTTGAGCGCTTCGACCAGTTCCACCGGGATGAGGATAATTCGCTCGCGGATCGGAAACGTCTTCAGACGCATCTCCGGAGTGGCTTCGTTTCCCGCTTCCAGGAAAGGACGGATATCGCGGGCCTGAATAGGGCCGTATATGACCTTGAAGCCGGATCGCTTTTTCACCTCGTGAGCTGCCACTCCAGGACCGGCCAACTGGGGCAGAATGAGCCGCCCATGGCTCACCACTTGCGAGAGGCGACTGAGCTCGATGCGTCTCACCAGCTCATCAGTGGAAAACGTCCCTTTGCCCGCGGCGCACCAGACGTTGATTCCATTGGTGTCCAGCACGAGGATCCACGAGGAAATGCCCTCGAGTTCGGCCCGCAGCGCGTCAAAGCTCAATTTGTAATTCGCGGAGACGAAAACAGGGGATGTCGCGTTGGGCGCGCCTACCGCGTACAGACCGGGCTCGACCGTATACCTCATTCGAGCGATCCCCCACCGCACCTTGAGCGCTCCGGAGCGATCCGCCCAGGTAAGTTCCGTAGCTACTCGCGGGACTCTTCCCACGGCCGTCTCGATGTGACCGGTAACAAACGGCCGCCGTGGATCGGGTAAACCGGAAGCAACGGTCGTCACTTTTGCAGAGTCGGCCTGAGCCTGCTCTTCAGGACGCGCGCAGCACGATACCTGGCAGCATTGCTGCGATTGAGGTTCTGCGCTCCTATCAGTGGTTTGAGACGATTGGTTGGTCATTGTTTGTTCCTCAATGCTTATGACGCGTTTCCGCGGCAGCCTAATTGGCGCTCAGACATTTTCGCGCACGTCCAGAGTCACGAAGGCTTCCGGCGTGCTCTCGGTGAGCGTGCCGCTCAACCAGTCTTCAAGGATGCACAAGCCCACGTCGAGCAGCATTCTCACGCAGGGATCCACAATACGATAGATGATGTTGTTGCCCTCTCGACGGTATGCAACGATGCGGCGGTCTACAAGTCGTTGCAGTTGATTAGACACGGCCTGGGGCTTCATGCCCACCTGCTGGGCCAGGTCGCCGACGCACAGCTCCTGTGCGCGCACGATTGCATGGAGCATCCTGAGCCGTGATCTGTTGCCGAGTATTTTGAAGAGGGCCTCCAACTCCCCGGCGGTCTGCTCCGAGAGGAGTGGGCGATCCTCAAACCTTTGACGGCAGCAAACCTTTTGGGAGTCTTGTGTCATGGATGTTCCTGGTGTTTCACGACATCGCTATTACATGATATCGTGGGGAAGTGTGATGTCAAGAAAAATTTTTCGGGAAAAGGCAGCGATTCAATCTAGCCCCAGAGCACATAAGGGAGGGAAACCAGAGCGAGGGTGATTACCCGCAGGCCCTGGCTCAAGGCGAGCAGTTCACTTCCAAATCCCAGGCTGAAAATTCCTGCATGAGTCGGAAGTTGATGGCGAATTGCCCTGATCGGAGTCGAGACAATCGTGCCGACGACCAGCGCCAGGCCGGCCTGTTTCACGGTGAGCGCCCCTCCATCAAGCATGGCGCCCGCAGCAGCCATGCCGGAACCGAACTCCGCCGCGAACGCGAAGATCACCAAACCAGCCGCCTCTATAGGGAACAAACCGATCGCGAGCTTTGCGGCTAATGCGTCCCGGAGCCACGTGAACGCGCCCCACTCATTGAGAAGGAAGATGAGCGCGTAAATAGGAATCGTGTATAGAACCAGCCGGACGAAGCGGTCGGCAAACCTACTGAGCAATGCATTCTGGCGGCCGCGCGCGGCCTCTTGCTGTAGGGACTCCTGAACGAATGCGGCAGGAGTAGGCGGAAGCGTGATCCGAGCGAAAGCTACCGCGCCAAAGCTCCTCAGACATGCTGCGACAAAGGTGATGGCCAGGTAAACAAATCCCGCGCCCCCTGCCAGCGACACCACAATGAAAAACGTGGTGGGCAGGTGCACGAGAAACATGGGAAGGCCGTTATTGAGCACGTAAGTAATCTTGAGTTCTCGTCTGGTGATCTTCTCGGACAGGAGCGCGTTCATCAACATGGTGTTGGCCACAATGCCGGAAACAAAACTCGCCACGAATGCCGCAGCGCTCTCTTCCTTGAGCCTGCCCCAGCGGGTAAGCGGCCGAATCCATCGAGCGATTTTTGAGGTCCAGCCCAAGCTCTCGATAAGCTGCCCCACGAAGAGCCCTGCGGCCAGATAACAGAGGAGTCGAATCAGAGGTAACCCCAGCTTGGCATACAGCTTTTGCGGTGTGAGTGAATATCCGCCGAGACCAAAGAGGCCTGCTGCCAGCCCCGCCACGGCCATTGATATAAGAATCGCGGGCACGAGCACGGGGCGTTTCTTTTTTCTGGGGTCTTCAGCCATTAATCCTCAGGGAATATTTAGCAACCGCTTCTACCAGAGCCTTCTCGGGCCTGAGGCAGGAGGGGATGTGTCTTGAGGCTCTTCTAGTTTCCGGGCCGGAGCCTTTGCCCGCAATTCGTGGATCCAGGCGGTTATTCGCGCGCGCCATGCAGGGTCCTTTTCCAGGGCCAGGGCTCGTTCGAAGTATGTCAGAGCGTTCGTGGGTTTTCCCGCCACCATGAATGCAAGACCGAGATTGCTCAATGCATCGAGGTTCTCGGGATCCAGCTTAAGGGCCTGCTGGTAATCTTTGATGGCATCCTGATATTTGCCCAGCCCCGCAAGGGCCAGGCCTCGTCCCACGTAGACTTCGGTCCGGTTAGGCGCTAGGGTCGCGGCCTTGCTATAGTCCTCCAGAGCAGTCTCATGTTCCTGAATTGCATTGTAAGTGTCGGCTCGCGAGATATAGCCGCTCGGATCCGTGGGCTGAAGCTCCACATATTGGGAGAGGTCTTTTATCGCACGGAGATGATTCCCTAATTTTCCGTAGGCTTGGCCGCGCAGGAGGTAAGCTTCCGCGGCTTTGGGATCCAACCTCAATGCCCCGGAAAGGCGTTGGATGGCCGGCGCGTACTTGTTTTTTTGGAGGAGCGCCCTGCCTTCTTCGATATGCTGACCGGCTGACTTCGTTTGCTGCGCGGCGGCTTGAGGCCATGTGTCGGATGGCGCGATGAACGGAGCAATTACCGTGCATGACGTGGTGACAGCCCAGAGAGCAGCTCTTGATAAAGCTTGGAAGAAATACGGTGAAATCCGCATCGCAGACCATCGACAATTCATGAATAGAATCAATAGGTTTGTATCAGGCGGCTCGGACGTTGTCAACGCTTCAAGGTGGCTTTCTGCTACTTGTGGACCCAATCGGGCACGGTCGCAGTGGGTATGGCATCGTCGGCGGGGATGTATGGCTTGAGGTCGATAATGGGGGTTCCGTCGAATGCGTCAATCTCGTCAATCGTGATGGAACCGTCTTGGATGGATTCGATCTTGGCTATGGAGTAACCGATCAGATTGGGGCGCACCGGCGACCGGGTGGCGAACACGCCGGTGAGAGGATTTCGCGCATCTCGTCTCGGATGCACTCGGAGTATGCGCCTCTTTTCCGGGGTGTCGTTTCGGTCGAACCAGTAGAAGACAATTACGTGGGAAAAGCCCTCCAGCCCGAGGAGCGCGTCGCGAAACGGCTCGTGGATCTTCAGCGCCGTTGCGCCCCTTTTCTTCTGGACTTCACCCACCGGATAGATACGGTATTCCAAGGACATGGCCCGGATTCTCCCACACCAGAGCGCTGCCGCCGCGACCACGACAATTACGAAGAGCATTCGATTTGACGTCATGGTTCCCCGGAACACACCCATATTCCCCAATGATCTTAAATGATCTTATAATCTTGTGCGACCGAGGCAAACCCAACGCGGGCAATCAGGCGCTCCTGATCCACGTGTTTTCAGCAACGTCAGGGCGTTGGCCGATCGGGGCTATTCCTTCCCGCCGGCAGCCACAACCTCCTGCGCCCAGCCGTACGCCGCGATCATAGCCGGAAAGCCCACAATGGTCATGGAGATGAGAATGGTCTGAAAGATCTCCGCCTCTGTGGCGCCGGCGGCCAGCGCGCGGCGCACGTGGGACCGGACCCCGCCCTTGGAATTGGCTCCAATCGAGACACCCAACTGAATGAGGTGCTGAGTCTTGTCGTTCAGAGGACCGGCTTTTTCGCAGAGTTCCCCCACCTTGTGATATGCGTCGAGAATTTCCGGATACTGCTTTTGGAACTTGGTGAAAATCTCCGGCAGATACATAATCAGTTTCCTCCTCTCAGCGTAGCGCAAAGCATGTCTCTTCCCCCCCGCGCTCCAACCAGGCCCACCAGGCCTTGCTCATGCCGGCCGCGTTATCGAGGCCCATTCCCGGGAAGGGCCTCGAGATGCATACTTCATCTTAACTCTTTTTGGCCTACCTGGTATCGGGTTTTTTCAGCATGGGGCCGCTCGACCGGCAGCGTCTGCCGTAACATTGACAGAGGACGACCGAATGCCGATATTGGAGATGGTTTCAAGATCTCCCAAGATAGCTGCGGTTCCATGAATAGGGTCCCAACAAAGCTCTTAGAGTCTATTTGCACGGTTCTCATAGGAAAACAAGAACAGGTCCGAACTGTCGTCGTAGCCCTACTCGCCAAAGGACATGTGCTCATAGAGGATATCCCCGGAGTGGGAAAAACCTTATTGGCCCTTGCCACCGCTCGTTCCATAGGAGGACGTTTCCGGCGCATTCAGTTTACCAGCGACACACTCCCGTCCGACGTGATCGGCATTAACGTGTACGACCCAAAGACCAACGAGTTCGAGTTTAAGGAGGGACCGCTCTTTACCGACGTGCTGCTCGCGGACGAGATAAATCGCACATCTTCGCGCACGCAGTCCGCCATGCTCGAAGCAATGGCTGAGGGAAAAGTTTCAGTGGACGGGCGCACATACGATCTTACAGATCCTTTTCTCGTGCTCGCCACGATGAATCCGGTGGAGCGTTTCGGTTCGTTCCAGCTCCCGGAGAGTCAACTCGACCGCTTCATGGTCTCCATCGGCCTCGGTTATCCCGACCGGGATCACGAGCGGGAAATCCTCGCCAGGGACCTGGAACATATGGACGCAGAGCGACTCGAACCGATTACCAATGCGGAAACCATCCGGGATCTTCAGCACAAGGTCCGCCGGATACGTGTTGAATCGAGCATGATGGAATACCTCCTGGACCTGATCAAGGCGACGCGGGATCATCCGGAGATTCGCCTGGGCATCTCGTCGCGGGGCGGACTCCATCTGAAGAGGGCAATGCAGGCTTCCGCGCTCCTTGAGGGTCGTGATTACGTTATCCCTCAGGACCTGAGGCGAGTTTTCATGCCTGTGTCGCTCCATCGCATCCTCACCCTAGAACACGCTGGAGACGGAATGACCCGAAAAAGGAAGCGAGATATACTCAACCAGGTTCTGCGCTCGGTTGCGGCTCCTGTCTGACAGCAGGCGGAAGAAGCCGAACGAAGGGCTCGGCGCCGGACTTAACCAATCTGAAGCTCGAACAAATGACCTCAAATCACCCTCCCTCTTGCCCTTCCCATCAAGGGAGGGGGAGCTGAAAACCCTCTTCCCGCGTGACGGGAGAGGGTAGGGTGAGGAGGATCAAGTTTTGATGGCAAAAGGCTCGACGTTCCTCCGTTCGAGCGTGATGAAATCTCCGGCCCGTCCGCGTCCAGGCAATCCCCGGCAATACTGTGAGACTGACGAAAAACATTTCTTTCAAGTTGACCCGACCGGGACGGATCTGCGTCTTCCTGCTCGTGTGGGTCCCCCTCGCGGCCGTAGCGACGGTGAACAATTTTCTGTTCATCATATTCGGCATGACCCTTGGCCTCGCGCTGATTTCCCACCACCTCGCGACTCGGAATATCAGGGATTTTAGCCTTCATAGACGCTTTCCCAGCGAAATTTACGCGGACGTCCCGTTCGCGATCGACTACGTGATTCAAACTCAAGATCGATCATTCTCCGGCGCCGCGCTCACTTTCAGAGAGTCTGCCCCGTTGTCGGCGTCAACGGAAAGCGTTCCTCTATTCCCTGATGAGGACACTCGACGGGTCCAGGGATCGGGCGTGTTCACAATCAGCCGTCGAGGCGATCACTTGATCGGACCTGGGGTCATCTCCTCAGCCTTCCCTTTTGGGCTTGCAACCTATTCTCGACCTTGCGGACCGCAGGTATCGGTCTTGGTCTTTCCACACATCGAGCCCGGTGACGCGCATGTCCCTGTCTGGGCCGCAAGTCCGGGCAAGAAGATTGAACGAGCCGATCCTTTCGGGAATGTGCCCTATCAGTTCCGGGAATACGTTCCCGGGGATGCGTACAAGCACATAGACTGGAAAAAGACCGCTCGCACGAGAAGGCTGGTGACCCGAGTTCTGGCCGATGAGGGATCTCCGGAAATCGTTATCACTTTACGTCGGGAAGCTTCGGAAAAAGCTATTTCCAAGGCCGCTTCGCTCGTGGTCCACTTCGCGAGGTCCAGGACACCGGTGGCTTTGGCCGCGCCCGGGTTCCTGATCGGTCCGGGGACAGGCGGCCAATTCGCGGTCGAGGCGCTCACCGCTCTTGCTCGATGGGAGAAGGCGCCGCGCCACGAAATGCCCTATTCGCCGGAATCCGGCATTCAGGTCGATGTGCAAAATTCGGGTGATCTTTTCTGGCGCAGCGTGGGATTCAGAGGAGCCCGACATGGCTGACATCACGCGGCCGCTCCCCAAAAAGACCGGATCCGGCGGACGCGCTTCGGAGACGGCACCCGTCGTTTCCCTTGCCCCGGGCGCGTATCGAGGGTTCAAGCTGTTTCTGGCCGGGCTGGTCTCGCTTTCCATTACCGGCGCGTGCATCGAGAACGGCCTCAACCCGCTGGCGCTCTTGGCCATACCGGTGATCGGGACGGCGCTCACGCGCTCTGATTATGCGCGGCCCTTTCTGGGAACCGAGCGCGTGCTCACAGTGCTCTTCTTCCTGTACGTGGCGGTCTTTTCCGTCGTGCTCGTGTTTTTGCAGGGCGTGTTCAATGCGCCTCTGTTTCTCGTGCATTTCACTTTCGGGACCATATTGGCGCGGGCCTTCTCCCCGCTGACTGATCGACACATCTATCAACTGATCTTTCTCACCGTGGGCATGGTCCTCATCAGTTGCACACTCACGAACCACTTCTTATTTGCCGCGCTCTTGCCTTTCTATCTCTTTACGCTCATGGGAACGCTGCTCACGTTTCTCATGGCCAGGCACGAAGCTGCGGTCAGCCCTGCGACCTCACGTATTGACAGAACAGCAGTGACGGTCGGTCGGCCCGGCCAATTGGGCGCGTGCGTCTTCTTCGTCCTCGCCCTGACGGTCCTGCTATTTGTTATCTTTCCTCGGCCTTTCGTGTCCTTTCCAGGGGTCCAGGCCGCAGGCCCGGCGGGGGGCGGTCGCGGTTTTGCGGGTCTGGCTCAGAGCGTTTCCTATCGGGATATGGCGCGTATGGCCGGCAGAGAACGAATCGCGTTCACTGCGGCTTTCCGGCAAAGCCCCAGCGGAGACGCTCCGTACTGGCGAGGCCGTGTGCTGGCGGAATTCGACGGGGAGCGATGGGCCGCAGGATCAAGACAACGGGGCTTCACCCGACCGGTTCGTATGTACGCCGAAGAACGGTTCCACTACGTGATCTTCCCCCACAGACTGCGTTCCGACCACGTGTACGTGTACGGATACCCACTTTGGGTCCTCGGGAATCAGCGAAAGCCGCTCTTCGTCAACATGCAGGGCGAAGTTTCTATTGACAGCCCGTTTCTCTTTTCCAACTCGTACGAGGTCGAGGTTGCGAGCATTGCTCCGCCGGTGACCCTGCCTCTCGATCCCGTATACCTCGACACAGCGGGCAGCGCTCCGGAAATCGAGAAGCTCGCGCGGCAATGGACACGGGGAGCAGACACGCCCGAACAAAAAGCCCGCGCTTTAATGGAACGATTTCGCAGCGGCTTTCGATACACGCTCCAGACGCCGGCGCCACCGCAGGGAGCCCATCCTCTGGAGCACTTTCTGCTCAGAACACGCGCAGGTCATTGTGAATACTTCGCGGGGGCCATGGCTCTCATGCTGAGGGAGGTAGGGGTGCCGGCGCGGGTTGTGGAAGGCTTCCAAGGCATGGAATCCACCGGCGAGCCGGGCAAGTTCATCGTACGGTTCACTCATGCGCACGCTTGGGTGGAAGCGGTCCTGGACGGCTCGACCTGGGCCACACTCGATCCTACGCCGCCTGGACGAAGCCTCGAAGAGTTTAATATTCTGTTCAGACGGCTCACGGACTTCCTTGATCGAGCGGATTACCTATGGACCAATTCGGTCATCAACTTCGACCGATCCGATCAGCAGAGCATCTTCCGGACTCTTGCTCGACTCATGTCGGGCCAAATCGCGTGGACATTCACATTTCCCCAGGGTCTGAAAGTGTATTTGGTCCCGGGACTGATTATGGCGGCCGCAGCGCTGTGGTTGACGGCCTCGATCCTCATGCGGCGCGGGCGCCGAGACCGGATTTCCAGCTCGTACCGGAAGGTCATGAACGTTCTTCTTCGCAGGGGGATACTGAAACGCGTTCATCCTTGGCATGAAGAGAATCGCGCGGAAGCGTTACGGAACGCGCCCGCGCTGAGGCGCGAGCTTTCTCGATTCATGGAGACCTATCTGGAGGTCCGCTTCGGGAAAACCACAGATCTGGCAGTGGAGCGGCTTCAGCAGGCGAGCAGCAACCTCATCCGGCAAGCGCAGGGATTCCGAGGGGCTCTAAAGACCAAATGAACAGAAAAACCCTCGCCTCCCGCTCGGGGGAGGGAGGGTTGAAAGGGATTCAGCGATCAAACCGCTCTCTGAGACTGTTCATCCACTCGACAAGCCGACCGTCACGCCCCGCGGCCGCCCGGATGGGCGGAGTGTGAACCGCCGGGCTGAGCGCGCGGAGGCGCTATCTCCCCATAGCCGTACTCGTGTTTCCGCTCCGCCCAAATCGGGTCGAAAAGCGCCCGCACATGCCTGCCGTATTCGTCCAGATCGTCCTTGATCTTTACCAGCACGTCTTCCGCGCCTTCGTGAGTCGGGTACGCGTGGCACGAGCGCACAATGTCCCGGAAAATGTTAGGATTGTCGATGATCATGCACGGGGTGAGGAGATTGTCCGAGTACGGTTGCTTGGAACGGATCGCTGTGAAGAACTCGCTGGCGAGGACCTGCTCCAGGCTCTTGTCGAAGATCTTGTCCACTGCCATGTGGGTGAAGACGCAAGGCTCCACATCGCCGTTGGCGTTTATGTGTATGTAGTTCCTGCCCGCGGCTATGCAACCTCCAACGTACGGCGCGTCGTTCCAGAAGTCTGCAATGAAAATTGGGACCCTGTCCCGCAAATGCGCGCCGCGCCGTCGCAGGCACTCCCTCTGTTGAGGAGTCGGCATCAGCGAGGTGTCGGGGTCCTGACCCACCGGCATGAAGAGGAAGAACCAACACACCATGACGCCCTTTTTCGATAGATGCTCAAAGAACTCATCGCTGGTGATCTTCTCCACATTCTTGCTGGTGACCGTCAGTGACGCGCCGAAGGGGACACCCCTGGATTTGAGCCGATCCATGGCGTCCATGACGCGCTGATACACACCCTTTCCGCGCCGCGCGTCCGTGGCCTCCTCAAAACCTTCCAGGCTGATTACCGCGCCCGCATTGCCCATCCGGTAGAGGGCGTCAGCCGCCTCATCGTCGATGAGCGTGCCGTTGGTGTAGAACATGAAGAACATATCATTGTGCTTTTCAATGAGCGGGAAAAGATCCTCCCGACGGGTCAACGGCTCACCTCCGCTGAAGACGATGAACAGGATGCCCATTTCCTTTGCTTCGGTGAGGATACGGTCGAGAAGCTCGTAGGGCAGGCCCTTCTGTCTGTAGTATTTTCCGGAATAACATCCGACGCAATTGAGATTGCAGGCCATCGTAGGGCTGATCAGGAGAGTAAAGGGAGGCGCAAATCCGTTCTTCTT
>Ga0194111_10007813_pt1 | contig 11866 bp, 6 predicted proteins | sample TA2KigC300mmetaG_FD_146194 | JGI IMG/M metagenome (GOLD analysis project Ga0194111, IMG submission 146194) | Freshwater microbial communities from Lake Tanganyika, Tanzania - TA2015033 Kigoma Deep Cast 300m | ecosystem: Environmental > Aquatic > Freshwater > Lake | place: Tanzania: Lake... | reverse complement strand
CACCCCGAGCTGCGCCTGGCTCGGCCTGCCACGCGAAGTCGCTGAGTTTGCCCTCGAAAAACGTGATCGCACCCCAAATCGTAGCCCCTTCCCCGGGCGCCAGGTCGGGCACCTCGGGATCAGCATGCATGGCCAGAGATAGTCCTGGCTCGGCCACGCTGGGCTAATCCACGCGATGTGTTCCCAAGGATAATGAGGGCGCCATTGGCCGGGCACAATCCGCAGTCCCCGAGCCTGCGTCGCGTAGGTCGTCGGAGCCGAACCCGGCGACCCGGTCCCGCGCGGCACCGGTTCCCCCGCTCGCACCGTCCTCGCCAGCCAGGTCCAGGCGACGCCCGAGGCTGCCAACCGACCACCGGAGTCGAGGAACGCCCGGCGCCGCTGCCGGCGCGCCAGACCGCGGAAAAAAGGTTGCGTTGGATCGCTCAGGGCGTGATCGCTCTACCCGCGCGATTCGCGAGGCCCACGGCTCCTGCGTCCGCGCGTTACTCCTGCGGATAGACCAAGATCCGATCGTGCACCAAGACCGCCAGATCACTCTTGCCGTCCCCGGTCAGGTCCATCACGACGGCTTCGCGAGGCTCGGGGATCTCGCTGCGGCGGCTGCGGAAGGTGCGCTCCTCGAAGACCTGCCAGCGGTTCGCCGGGACCAATTGGTGCGGCGGCTCGAACGTGACGAGGTCCAAGTAGTTCTTGCCCGTCTCGAGGAACACCAGGTCCTTGCGGCCGTCCTGGTTCAAGTCGCCCGACACCACATCGTGCAGGAAGCCGTCCTTAATCGGAGTCTCGTAATCGTCCAGCTCGTGGAAATCCCACACTTCGCCCTGGAAGGGTAACCAAGCCACCGTGTTCAACCCCAAGCAGGCTACCGCTTGGGCCTGCGCCGCGCCGAGCCCCACCGGCCGGAGGGCGGTGAAATCGCTCACCGGCAGCGTCACGTGCCCGACCACCTGCCAAACTCCGGCCGCGTCGCGCTCGCATAAGGTCAGCCCCTTCCGCTCCGCATCCAACAATAACAGGCTGGCCTGAGGACTCTCACCGTGACGCACCGCCGCCGCGCCCACAATCCGCGAGTTGCTCCAAGCCCCATTGATCTGATCCTTAACGCGGAACGACCACGTCGCCTTCTGGTCCGCCCCTAAGGCGGAGGTCTCCGACACCAACACCACGGCGCGCACGAAATTCTTCTGGGCCAGGAGCAACTCCTCCTTGCCGTCGCCATCGGCGTCCGCGGTGGCGGCCCAAGGTTGTTCGGCGCTGCCACCCGGCGGGGCCACATCCAACTCCTCGAAGGGTTGGCCAGGCACCTGCAGGAGCACCTTGATCTTCTCGTAGGGGATCAACACCACCACGTCCACCAGGCCGTCTTGGTTGACGTCGTGCAGGGCCAGGGTGCTGGGATTCGCGCGGAAGGCCTCGTTGAGCTTCTGCCGCGTGGTCTGACCCTCGGCCGTGCGGACCACCAACTCGCGCTTCCCATCCCGGTCGAGGATGGTCGCCAAGGCGGGTGGGGCGTTGGTCCACAAGCGGCCGACGGCTAACGTCAACGGGCGGCCATCTAGTGGGAGAATGGTAGGAAAGCCAATCCGACCCCCGGCGTCGAGGCGCGTCACGCCAATCTGCCGTTCGTCGGCGCTCAAAAGAAAGATCTCCGCCTGCCCATCGCCATCCCAATCCTCCGCCTCGATCTCGCTGATGCCCGTGAGCGTCGGGAAAGTCTTCGGCGCCCCAAGCGCGCCGTCCCCCTGCTGCAAAAACAAACTCAGTTGCCCGCTGTCCGGCTCCGCCACAATCAAATCCTGGCGCCCATCCCCGTTCACATCGGCCCACACCAGGCCACGCCGGCTCTTGGTCGTCCGGTTCAACGGTAAGACCTGGAATTGCCCCTGCCGCAACGCCCCGCCGAGCTGGTCCGCTGGCTTCTGCACAAAGTTCGAGATCTGAGCGCGGCCCGACTTCTGGGCCACCGTAATCACCTCGGTCTTCTTGTTCCCATCCAAGTCGTCGGCCCAATACGAGCGAATGGCCGGGAGCGAAAAATGGATCTCCGGACCGAGTTCCCCCGCCGCGTTCTGCAACCGGAACCGAAACGGATTCGCCTGGTCCCAGTTCACCAGCAACAAGTCCAACCGGCCGTCCCCGTCGATATCGAGGATCTGGACTGCCTTGACCGAACCGCTGTACGCAACGCGCTCCGGCTCAGCCAACGTGCCATCCGACTTCTGCGCCAGGAAATACAGGGTGCTCTCGCCCAACATCAATAGGTCCTCGCGGCCGTCGCCGTTGAGGTCGCCACTGGTCAAGGCGTTCATGTCCAGCAAGCCGTCGTTCAGCGCCCAACGCCTAGGCGCACTCCAGGAATTCGTGCCCTGATTGAGCAGGACCACCAACTCCTTCGGCTCGCCGAAATACGCCAAGTCCGGCCGCCCATCCCCACTGAGATCCGCCACCACCAACGCCGAAATGCGTTTCTCGGACGCGATCGACTCGATGCGAAATCGGGCGTCCGGTGGCAACTCGTTCAGCTCCCGCTTGAGCGAAGCCACCGCAGTTCGGTTGGTGCGACCGGTCTGGTTGAGGAGAAGGTTCAACTTCGACCGCGCATTGTTCACCACAATCAGATCCTGCAGGCCGTCGCCGTCTAGATCGGCCACGCGCAGTTGACTGATCAGGTTGTCGATCGGGAAGATCTCCGGCCCGGTAAACCCAAACCGGTTCGTGCGCGGACCTTGACCCCACGCCATCCCGCTCACCAGCACCCACCACATCCCCAACGCCACCAAGCCCCAATCCGCCCGGTAACGCCCGCATTGCAGTCTGAGTCGCTTCATCACAAAACCACTGGACTATCCCAGCGCCGCACCCGTTTGGCCAGCGCATTTCCGCGCCAGCCAACCCCTTCCCAGGGGCAATGCACGAAGCGTTCTGGGCTCGGCAAGGCGGCGGGAGAAGGATCGGCGTGGGCCTTGGCTTGGTGGCGTCTGCTGCGGCCAGATGTGGCGGGGAAGCACCCAGGGAGGCGAACATGCCGTCTCACCGGGGGGGTTCGCGGCGTCCAAGGAAAGCTCCGCCGCCAAGTTCGCTGAGAACTTCGAGGGTTGGTGGTCGCCCGAGGGCTCAGCTTCAGTCGAAGCTGGGCTGTTTGGACAAGACCGTGCGCACGGCTCTTCGCCGATGCTCTTCGGCCATCACCATCTGGAAATCGGTCGTGGTTTCGTGTTGGGGTTTACGCTGAGGGGATCGCCATTCCATGAAGAGGCTGTTGCCCAGGCGCCGGAACATCCCCATGACCCAGATCCCGTTGGAGTCGCAGATCCAAGACCATCAGATCTTCCGGGGGCGGCTTGCCTCGCACTTGTTCCTGCGTGGCCAGGATGGCTTCCTGGACCTTGCGGCCATCGACGTGTTGAAAGATTCGGCAAAAGTCGACTGGTGGGCACCGGGTATTTGCCCTTCCGGTTCCTGTTCGCGTGATTGCCGTAAATTCGGGGAGCCCCGCTTTGTTCTTGGGAGCCGTCGGGTGTCTCCATCGCTGTCTGCCGCCGAAAAGCGCCGATGAATCGGCGCACCCCAAACGCTTCGCGAGGGTGGGCACGCGTCCGGGCTCGATTCGGGCGTGCGAGGTCGCGGAGCGTTTGGACTGCGGGCCGTGCCATCGAGCTATCGTCGATCCCGAGCTCTCCGCAGCAAGTGACCGCTCACTTCGCAGTGACCGTCTCGAGCTTCGCGTCCAGGTCCTCGAATGCGAAACCTTCGGCCACCACTTCGCCGGCCGCATCGGTCAGGATCAGCCAAGGCAACGATTCGACGTCCGTCGCCCACTTGGCTTGGGCGGTTGCCTCGGCAACGCGGCCGACGGGGAAGGGCGGCGAGTTGGCCTCTCGCCACTCCTGGAAGCCGGCCGCAGCGGTCACCACGGTCTGCGCCGCCGCGACCGCGATCCCTCTCTGAACCAGCGCCGCGTGGCGGTCGGACAGCAGGCCCAGGACCCGACGTGACGGTCGCTGTTCCGCATCGAACAGACAGAGCAACAATGGTTTGCCGGCGGGCGCTGCCTCAGCGGCGAGGCCGACCGAGGCGAGTTCGGGCAGCGGCTTGGCCCGGAGCGAGGCGCGCCTCGAAGCGGGACGCATCGAGGACTCGTACTGGCCCAACTGCAGCACCACGTTGGTATCGCCGCCCTCGGCCGTCAGGCTGCCGTAGCTGTTTTGGCCGCTGGCAAAGAGCCGAACCGAACCCTCGCACACCTTGAAACTAAAGCGGCCCTGGCGGTCCGTGGTGGCCGAACCGTCCGGCTGGCTGCCGCCCGACAGAGAGACATGGACGCCCGAAACCGGTTTGTCTTTCTCGTCCACTACTTGGCCGGCGACGACTTGGTCAGCCACCTTCAACACGAACGGCGGGAGCTCGGCCTGGTTCGCCTCCGGGTCAGTCTCGAACTCCTGCTGTTCGCGTCCGTGGTCTTTAGCTTTGGCGAAGACAATGTACTTGGGCCCGTGCGGCAGGGTCTTGATCGCGAACTGGCCACGCGCATCGGTGCTGGCCAATGACGGGTCGAGCTGGCTATAGGTGCGGCAAGCCAGGAGCCAGACCCCGATTTCCGCGTTGGGCAGCGGCGCGCCGTCGGGTCCTTCCACGCGCCCAGTCAGGGTCACGGCGGGTTTCAACTGCATCGTCACATTGGTGGTCTCCGCCGGCAGGTCTTCCGCCGCAGCCAGGTTCCGCTCCGGATGGCGCACCACCAGGCAGGGATCGCCGCCCGACTGGAGCTGCCACTCCTGGATGGTCACGGTCAGATTGAACGCGCCGCTCTCGTCGGTGGCGCGCCGGCTTTCGCTGAAGGGGAACACCGCGACCTGCGCCCGGGCCACCGGTTGACCGTCGGGGTCGGTTACGACGCCCTGGAGCTTGCGCTGGGTGGAACCGGCCGAGACCATAGACGACTCGCCGAGCCGGATGACGACATTGGTGTCGCCGCCCTCCGCCGACACGCTCCCGTGGGCGTTCCTGGCGTTGGCGAAGAGCCGCGCCATGCCGGCGCAGACTTGGGCAAACGTAAAGCGGCCGGCGCGATCCGAGCGGGCGTTGGCATTGGGTTGGCCTTCACCCGACAGATGCACATGGGCGCCCGCTACGGGTTGGTCGTCCGCATCCAACACCTGACCGGACAGTTCGAGGTTGGCGAGCTTGAGTTCGACCGGATCCAGTTCAACGCGCTCGGCTTGGTCGGCGGCTATCGTTTGGAGCGTTTGCCGGCCATAACCCGGCGCCGAAACATAGAGTCCATAGCGCCGGCCCGGTGGCAGCGCGCGAATTTCGAACTGGCCAGGTCGACTCGCGGGGGTGTCGAGCCCGGGCAGGTGCATGCCGCGGTTGCCGGTCCAGAACACCAAGGCCGCCGTGGCGTTGGTGACCGGCTGACCCTCGCATTCCGCGCGGCCCACCAGGGTCAGGGCCGGCTCGAGCCGCAACTCGAGGGGGCCGCTCCCCTCGTCAACGTCTTGGGCTGCGGCCAAGTTGCGTTCCGGATCGCGAATCAGAACGCAAACGGTCCGGTCGCCGCCTCCGAACTGTTGCGGACTCCACGTCACCTCGAATCGACCCTCGGCATCGGTCTTGGAACCCGTCTCGCCCGGGACAAAACCGCCCACCAACTGCACCGTTAACCCGGCCGCAGCCTGGCCGTCGGGTTGGCGCACCACACCCGCCAGTCTCACCGGGCCTGCTAACTCGAATTCGAGCCGGTTGGTCTGACCGACTTCGACCGTGACCGAGGTATTCTCGGAAGATAGGTATTCGCGGTAGATCGCCAGTTGATAGCCGCCCGGCGGCAGACGCAGCACCGCTAAGCCGTCGTCGCCAGATACCGCCGCGGTCTGACTCCCTTCGCGGTAAGCGTTGACGCTCACCTGGGCCAACGGTTGGCGCTCGTCCTTGCTCAGCACGGTCACGGCCAACACACCGCCGCGGATGGCGGTCATCTCGATGTCCCGCGTCGCTTGCCCAGACTCGACCATCACCGGCGCGCTTTCCGCCACCCAGTCGGGGAGGGCGTTGGTGCCAAAAACCGCCCGGAGGCGGTACGACCCGACAGGCACGTCCACTAGGCGAAACGTGCCATCGGTATTGGACCAGGTGGGTGAGTGCTGGGCCAGGCCGGCTACACCCGGGCCGTCCGGTTGTAGCACCAGCCGCGCGACGGGCAACAAGGCGGTCGCCTCCTCGCCAACGATCTTCCCTTCGATGCTGCCGGCGGGTTCGACCACCAACCGGATGTCGTCCTGGCCCGCCTGGTGCGGCATGGCATCCGGTTGGAGGGACTGCCCGAGGGCTTGGCGCAGCGTCTTGCCCGGGGCGCGCGCGGCGAGGCTGGCAGAGGCGTTGGGCGGAAAACCTTCAATGCGGAAGCGTCCGTCCGCACCGGTTCGGGCGCTGAAACACTCCGCGGCCACCCCACCGAAGAGGTAATTGTAGGTGCGCCTGCCACCGTCCGTAGACCTCTCACTCAGCGCATAGGCTACGAACACCTCCACCCCGCCTACCGGTTGGTCCCTTTCGTCCACCACCACCCCACTCAAGGTCGTCGGCGAGGTTAACACCAAGCTGGGCTGTGCACCCTGCCATCGCGGCGGTTGCATCCACGCGGGCGCCAGCCCAGTCTTGCGCGCCAACAACAACCCGCCGCGCCCGCGGGTAGAGATGTCGAAGGCTCCGGCGGCATCGGTTTCAGTGCGGTGCTTCAGCTCCAGTGACTCGGCCTCCAGCGCCGGCCTACTGCTCGGCTCATGGAGTTCAACGATGGCACCCGCAACCGCTTGCCCGGCCGCGTCCACGACCGTGCCTCTGAGTGTTCGAACCTGCTCTGAGTTAGCCTGGGCTGGGTGAGCGAGCGCCAACACCGCGGCCAGGCCGAGCGCCAACGTTGTTTTCATAGCATCATCTTCGGCGAGTTGCCCGCGAGCACCCCGGCGACCTCGCACGCCGGCATCGAGCCTGGACGCATGCCCACTCTCGCGAAGCGTTCCGAGCGCGCCGATTCATCGGCGCTTTCATGAGTAAATCGTCCGCGGCGGGGCTTCAGAGGTCTTGGCCTGCAGCGGCGCGGTACAGGGCGCTTACTTCGTCCGAGCTCAAGCCCCGATCGTAAAGGCGAGCTTCATCCAGCCAACCCGACCAGAGGCGGCCGCGGTTGGCCGCGTTTTCGCCCAGTGTGACCGGCAGGTTGTTCAGGGCCAGCGGGCCGGAGGCGGTAGCGGCGGCTTCCTCGACCCCATCCAGATACAGGGCGATCCGTTTGCCGTCATAGGTCGCCACGATGTGATGCCACTGCTCCTCGGCGAGCGGCCGCTTCGAGGCAACTCGAGGCGGCTTACCCTTGCTCGATCCGCTGGTCTGCGGACCGGTGAGCGCGAACTCGATGTCCCCTTTGCCATGGAGCCGTTGCAGACGCCAAGCGTCGCCTTTCGCCAGCAACGTGTGGTCAGCCTTGCCCGGGGCCCGGCCCTTGACCCATACCGCCACCGAAAGACTCTCGCGCAACTCGAGACCGGCGCTGTCCGCGCACTCGACCCAGGTGTTCGCACCGTCGAACTCGAGCGCGCCCTGGTGGCGTCCTCGATCGGTTGCCCAGCGCGGCGAGCCGTGGAGTTGGCCCGTCAACCGCGCTCCCGCTGCATTGGCCGCCGTGGCGCCGTTGGCTTCGTCAAACTTCCACCACCCGACGGGCCCGGCCCGATCCGCCCCGGCCCGCGTGGCCTCCTTGGGCCGCAGGGTGAGGGTAGTGGGCTGTACTTGAAACGGGCCAAGCACATCCAAGTTGATGACCAAGGGACGCTGCGCCTGTTTGGGCTCTCGCCATGAGAGCGAACAGAGCCCGCCTCAGCCATACTCGAAGGTGCGCGTGGCGCTGAATCCCGTGCCGCTCACCTGCAACTGCGGCGCGCGCGGCCGCTCGGTCCCGCGCAAGATTTGGAGCGTCTCACCCAGTGGCCCGACCAGGCGCAGGCTGAAGGCCAGATCGCTCTTACCTTCGGTGATTTGTAGCGCCGGAAACACCGGCTCGCCGGCCTGCACTCGGGCCGTGTGATCGGTCCTCACCTCGAACTGGGCGGTGGGCCCGAAGCTGTAACCCGACAAGGTCCACTTCGCCCCCCGGTCATCGGTGCGGTTCACTTCCCAGCCGTTGACACGGTACTTCCCGACCGGCAGTTTGAACTCGCCCCCATCCGGCTTGCGAATGAAATGGCCACTGGGCCCCACCGCCGTGAACTCACTGATGGTGTCAGGTACTTGCACGCTCCCCAAAACCACGCCCTCCGCCGGCGCGACCTTAATAAAGGCGCCGTCGCGGGCCACCTCCAAGCGCAGCAACTGGCCGTCCACCTCGAGGTATCGGCCCAGATAACGAGTGAAGCCGTCCTCCTCGCCGTCCACCGTGATCCGGTCGGCTTCGCTTGGGCTCTCGCTGGTGTCGTCGAAGGTGCCGTTAACCGTGTTGTCCAGGAGTTGGACGCTGCGTTTCTTGCCGGCCAGCGTGACGCGGCCTTCGTACCAACCCGCGGCGCCGGCCAGAAGCCGGGCCCGCTCCTCCTCGGATTGGTAGAAGCGCATCACCAGATGATAGCTGATCGGTCCGTCTGCGGTCTTGAAGACCAGCTTGATCGGCTCGAAGTAGGCCATTGAATCCATCCGCCGGGTGGCTTCCCGAGGCGTTTCGTCGTCCAACCGACCGTCCCCGTTCGTGTCGAAGTAGAGCCGGTCGCACGGCCCGCTCCGGCGCGTGCGGTCCAGGGCGAACCACCGGCCGCCGCCGGTCTCGAAACCGTTGGCCCACTGCCCGTAGTGGGCGCCTGAGCCTAGCTTGGGCAGCGCGACCCCTTCGGGCGCGTCCGTGGACAACTCGATCCAGCGGTAGGCCTTTGGCTCGGGACCGGAGTGGTAGGCCAGCCATTGCTCGGGTTGGGCCAGGGCGGTGACCCAGCCAACCGCCGCGAGCAGCGTGGCCGCGGCTGGGGCGCCCATCCCGTGCGCCCGTCGAACCGTGTTCTGCGTCTGCATACGTCGCTCCTTCGGTTCCGTGCAGCTCGTTAGCTTCAGTTGAGCTCGATACCTGTGTGAGCCTGGGTGTGTGTCTGTGTGTCTGGGTAGACACTACGGATCCGGTCCCGTTCGAAGTCAAGCCGCAAAAGCACAGCCCCAAAAGCACGAGCACCGCCGACGAATGGTCCAGTCCCTCGCCAGGGTGAGCGGTGAGTGGATGGCAACTCGAGCGTCCGGCCCGATGCCCAGCGCAACCCGTGCGCGCCCCTAACCTCGACCTATCGACAGGATACATTGGGCACCATGGGTTCCAGGGGTCCTAGTGAGGCAGCGCCTCAGGACGCAGCGCGGGCGTCTCGCCCGCGACCCCGCTGGCCCGATGTCCGCGCGCCACACTCGACCTCACTTGACCTGGCGGCGACGTGTTTCTGAATTCAAGGACTCGAGCGCGACGCCGACCCGCGCCAGCGGCGATACTCCTCCCAGCAGTCATCCGCACTGACGAACCGCTTCCACACCAACCGGCCTTTGAACCCATAGTCCTGGTCGGTCTCGACCCGATGGATCACGTACTGGAAATCCCAGGCCGGTCGTGGGTGTTGCGGCAGTTTGAACTTGAAAAGGCTGAACCGGATCTCGTCGCGCTCGGTGTAGGCGCGGTCGAACATGAGGATGCAAACCATGTTGTGCGCCGCGCGGCCGTAGTAGAAGGGAGCGGTGAATCGAGGATAGTCGTAGCTCCAGAGGTTCAGTTTGAAATTGTGATCCTCATCGTATGTCAGGGGCGCAGCCGCGGCATGGCGGTACGTGCCGCCACCGTGGTAGTCGAGCGGCCCGGCCGGGGCCGACGCGCGCATCCAACCCTCGGCAGCGCCGGCCTGTTCGACGCCGCGGAAGTGGAGGGCCACGTCCGCGACGTCGTTCATGTAGTTGGCGAAAAAACACACCGCATACCGGCGCTGGCCGAATAACTCCGCTTGCCGCGGCACGCACTGGAACTCGAAGTCGACCGCGTTCGGCGCCGCCAGCGTATACTGGAACGTCGAGTCCAACGCCCAGGGATCGTCGGCGGCACGTCGGACCAACTGGCCCCCTGGGCCGCCCGGCAGCGCCCGCAGTCGATACGGCCCATGACGCGGCGCAAACCGGTTCGCCGGATGGGAGTGGCCCGCGATCATATGCTCGAAGTTGAGCCCCGCCGATGCACCCGGGGTGTCTGGATCGAACGCCCCGAAGTCCGGCGCTTCTCGGCGATGGAACAGCCACGCCAACCCGCTGAGGATCCGGGGCGAGTCCGAGTTGTCGCGCAACTCGACGCGCAGCGTGTCACTCGCCAATACCAGCGTGGTCAAGGGCTCAGAGGCCGCTGGCACGGGCGGATCCGGCGCGCTGGCCGACCGGGTCGCGGCCAGTTGCTCCATCCGCTCGCGGATTGGCGCCCAGGGATCCGCCGGCGCGCCCGTCAGATCCACATACCGCTCGAGGTCCCGTAACGCCAGCACCCGGTAGTCGTGATCTTTGAGATCCTGCATGAACTCGCGAAACCGTTCCGGCGACGTGTGCACCCAGGGATGCTGTCGGTCCGGCACACCATGAAACTGGAGCACGGCCAGACTGCCAGGTCCCGCACGGTTCAGTGCCGCGCGGAAGTCCGCCAGCGTCCAGTGCGGTCGGGCATCGCCTACCGACGGGATCAGCAACGGGTGGTCCCGCCCAGGTTCATACCCCACGCCGCCACCCTCCGCGTAGCTGTACTCGGGCGAACCGCCTCGGCGAGCAAACTTGAAGCCGGCCGCCTTCAGCAGCGGGAGGGCCTCGACGACAAAACCGTTGCCTGGGTAGGCAAAACTGACTGGGGCAGGGATGCCGTACTCGCGGCACCGGGCGTTGATGGCCTCGATCTGGGCCGGGAGTTGATCGAGGGTCTTAGCGCTGACGCCGAGGTGGTCCCGGGTGTGGTTGCCGATCTCGAACCCCGCGTCGTGTAAGCCGCGAATCTCCTCCCAGGTCAGGTAGTCGGTTTTGTTACTGGCGAACTCGAATCCCTCGGTGATGAAGAACGTAGCCGAGAACCCCAACTCCTCGAGCAACGGCGCCACGAACGTCGCGTGCGACTTGACCGCATCGTCAAACGTAAGGACTACCGATCGAGGCGGTAGCGGTTCCACCGCCCCGTCCGCCGCCGCCCAACCCGCCAGCACCGCCGCCGCCAGGCCGAGTCGGACCAGGCGCGATGCGCACTGCTTCAACGGCCTTGTTCGTCCTAGGCGTCTAGGGCCTAACGCGTTCATCAGTAAGCCGATCACCCACAGAGTAAGGCAAGCCCCGGCGTTCTGCAATCCCAATCCCATTTGGCGCACGGGATGGGAGCACTCCCGAATCCTCAGCGAGAGCGATTGGATCGAGGTCGCCGGAGGGTGAAGTTGTTAAATTCTATCCGACTTTTAGTCATTGACACAGCAGACCGGCCGGATAACCGCGACTCCGGAGCAGGGCGTCGCCCTTGGCGCTGGCGCTCGGCCGCGCCCCCAGTGCAAGTGCTTCACCAACCCACTATACAGAGCGTCTTAAGTAATGCAGCATATTGTAGTTGCGTGGCTATGCCAAATATGCTTCGCTGTGTTGCATGAGACGCCTACAGATTGCGGACGCGCCCACCATGATCCTTGCCCTGCAAGACGAGATTGCCCGCTCCGAGGAGTCGCGCTACGACCACCGTCTCCACGGTGTGCTGCTGGCCGCGCAGGGTATTTGCTGTTACCAAGTGGCCGACTGGTTGGGACAGCACCCAACTACAGTCGAACGGTGGGTGCGGCGATTTGAAGTC
>Ga0194111_10007812_pt1 | contig 11867 bp, 12 predicted proteins | sample TA2KigC300mmetaG_FD_146194 | JGI IMG/M metagenome (GOLD analysis project Ga0194111, IMG submission 146194) | Freshwater microbial communities from Lake Tanganyika, Tanzania - TA2015033 Kigoma Deep Cast 300m | ecosystem: Environmental > Aquatic > Freshwater > Lake | place: Tanzania: Lake... | reverse complement strand
TTGAAATAAGGTAAAACTAACGTGAAATGTGGGAAAGTATATTTGATGGGGGCTGGGCCGGGTGACCCTGGCCTGATTACGGTGAAGGGGCTGGAGCGCCTCCGGAAAGCTGACGTGGTCATCTACGACCGGCTGATTGATGATAGCCTGCTTGAACAGGCTTGCCCTGAGGCAGAAAAGATATATGTGGGCAAGGGGCGAGGTTGCCATGCCCTGGAGCAGAAGGAGATTAACCTGCTGATGGTGAGCAAAGCCAGGGAGGGCAAAATAGTGGTCAGGCTGAAAGGTGGCGACCCCTTCGTTCTAGGGCGGGGTGGCGAGGAGGCAGAAATACTGGCGGCTAACAACATTCCCTTTGAGGTGATGCCGGGAGTATCCTCAGCCTATGCTGTCCCGGCTTATGCCGGCATCCCCATGACGCATCGCCGCCTGGCTTCCTCATTTACCGTCATCACCGGCCACGAAGACCCGGAAAAAGGTATGTCAAGCATCGCCTGGGATAAAATAAGCACGGGCAGCGATACCCTGGTCTTCCTCATGGGAATGGGGAGTCTGGCAAAGATAGTCCGCCAGTTGATTAAGAACGGCAGGTCACCGTCAACCCCCATAGCGGTGGTAAGTCAGGGCACCAGCCCAGAGCAGCGGACGGCAGTCGGAACACTAGAAGATATTATCAACCTAACCAAGAAAGCAGGCTTTGAGCCTCCAGCGGTGATAGTGGTCGGCGAAGTGGTCAGGCTGCGGGAGCACCTCCGCTGGTTCGATAACCTGCCTCTTTTCGGCAAGCGAGTCCTGGTCACCAGAGCCGAGTATCAGGCCAGTGAATTGAGCAAGCTCTTGCTGGAATGCGGAGCTATGCCTATCCAGATGCCGGTTATCAGAATCAGCCCACCGCCCACGTGGAAGGAGCTTGACCAAATTATACTGAATCTGAAGAGCTATGGCTGGATTATCTTCACCAGCGTTAATGCTGTGGAGATGTTCTGGAAAAGATTAAATTCCATGAATTTAGATTCTCGGTGGCTCAGTGGTATCAAAATCGGAGCTATCGGCCCAGCCACATCTAAAGCTCTCGCGGAAAAAGGCATCCATCCCGATTACGTACCAAAAATATACACCAGCCAGGGTTTCCTTGCAGAACTGAAAAAGGCGGATATTGCCGGATGTCGAGTTCTTCTACCCCGTGCCGATATAGCTGGCAACGAATTGACTGACGGAATTATCAAGCTCGGAGCTACAGTCAAGCAGATAACCGCCTACAAAACTGCCATCTCAACCAAGGGCGTCTCGCAAGGGAAAAGGATGCTTTTAAGAGGCGAAATCGATGTTATCACCTTCACCAGCGCCTCGACAGTAAACAGTCTGTTGGCTATACTGGGGCAGGAATGGGAGGTTATAAAACAAGTCAAGCTGGCGTGCATCGGCCCGAACACAGCCGCAGCTCTTACTCACAAAGGATTAAAAGCTGACATTGTGGCTGCAGAACACACCATACCCGGGCTGGTGGAGGCCATAGAGCAGCATTTTAAGGGATGATTACAGCGATGAGAGAAGATGACAGAGATAGGGGTAGGGATCCGCTGACGGAGAGGATAATCGCAGCTTGTTATCAGGTTCATAATGAGCTTGGGCCTGGGTTTGTGGAGCGGATATATCTATCAGCACTTAAAGTTGCCCTAAAGAAATTAGAGCTAAAATATGAGGAAGAGAAAGAGTTTGAGGTTTCATTTCAGGGAGAAAAAATTGGCAAATTCAGGACTGACCTAGTTGTCGAGAATAAGGTGATTGTGGAATTAAAAGCCCTTGAAGTCAGAATACCAAAAATCTTTGAGTCGCAAGTCATTTCCTACTTGAAAGCTTCAGGCTTAAGTGTGGGATTACTGGTTAATTTTGGCAACAGGAGCTGTGAAATCAGGCGCTTGATGAATCACCCCGATAATCACCGTAATCTATAATAATCTCTGTAATCAAGGAGAAAACAATGAGTAGTTTTCCGCAATCACGGCTGCGACGGCTCCGACACATTGAAGCACTGCGGGCATTGGTTCGCGAGACCAGGGTTGAGGTCGGAGACCTGATTTACCCTCTGTTTGTGGTGGAAGGCAATAAAATAAAGCAGGAAATAAGCTCAATGCCCGGTATCTGTCGCTACTCTCCCGACCTGCTACCTAAAGAAGTTGAAGACATAGCTAAACTCGGCATTACAGCGGTAATACTCTTCGGCATACCAAAGAAGAAAGATGAAGTCGGCTCCTCGGCCTATCACCCTAAGGGGGTCATCCAGCAAGCAATACGCGCCATCAAAAAGACAACGCTTGACTTGTTAGTGGTCACTGACGTCTGTCTCTGTGAATATACCAGCCACGGTCACTGTGGTTTTGTGGTGGACGGCTACGTTGACAACGATAAGACCCTGGAACTACTGGCAAAAACAGCTTTGTCTCATGCTGAAGCTGGCGCTGATATAGTAGCTCCCTCAGATATGATGGACGGGAGAGTAAGGGCAATCCGGCAAGCGCTGGACAAAAACGGATTTCAAAACACGCCCATTCTTGCTTATGCGGCAAAATACGCCTCTGCCTTCTACGGGCCTTTCCGCGAAGCTGCAGAATCAGCACCGCAGTTCGGTGACCGCCGCTCTTACCAGATGGACCCACCTAACTGGCGAGAGGCTCTACGTGAGGTAGAGCAGGATATCGCTGAGGGGGCAGATATAGTCATGGTGAAGCCGGCACTGCCCTACCTGGATGTGATACGAAAGGTGCGTGACACCTTCAACCATCCACTGGCCGCTTACAGCGTTAGCGGAGAATACGCTATGGCGAAAGCAGCGGCACAGCAAGGCTGGCTGGACGAGAAGGGGATAGTACTGGAAATGCTCACCGCCATCAAGAGGGCTGGGGCTGACATTATAATAACCTACTACGCCAAGGAAGTAGCCAAGTGGTTATAAATTATTTGCCACCCTGAACAAATTTGTCACCCTGAACGAAGTGAAGGGTCTAGATTCTTCAAGGAGTGTACTCAAGGCTGTATGAGATTCTTCCCGATGAATCGGGATAAATCGGGAGCAGAATGACAGAAGGAAGGGCTCAGGATGACAGGTGGCATTTGGTAGATGAGTTCTGATATGAAGCAATTCAGCCGTTCTGAACGACTTTTTAGAGAAGCACAACACCACCTGCCCGGAGGCGTAAATAGTCCGGTGCGAGCTTTCAAGGCAGTTGGCGGTACTCCGCTATTTATTAAACGAGGTCGAGGCTCGAGAATTTATGACGAGGATGGCAATGAATTCATAGATTATGTGTGCTCCTGGGGTCCGCTGATTTTAGGCCATTCTCATCCCCAAGTAGTAAAAGCCGTCAAAAAGGCAGTAGAGCGTGGCTCAAGCTTTGGCGCTCCAACAGAACTGGAGACGACGCTAGCAAGAATGGTGTGTGAAGCTATGCCCTCCATCGAGATGATGCGATTTGTTAACTCAGGCACAGAAGCCACAATGAGCGCTATCCGCCTTGCCCGAGCCTTCACCAGCAGGAATAGAGTAGTCAAATTCTCTGGCTGTTATCACGGTCACTCGGATGGGTTGTTAGCCAAGGCGGGGTCAGGGATGGCTACGCTGGGCATACCCAGTTCCCCCGGTGTACCTGCTACAGTGACTGCCGATACACTGGTCGCCCCTTACAACAACCTCAAGGCAGTAGAACAACTTTTCAATAACTTCGCCTCTGACATCGCCGCTGTAATAGTCGAGCCGATAGCTGGCAACATGGGTGTGGTGCTGCCAAAGCCCGACTTTCTAAAGCATCTCCGCAGTTTAACTCATGAATACGGAGCAGTGCTCATCTTCGACGAAGTCATAACCGGCTTTCGAGTTGCTTATGGTGGCGCCCAAGAGCTTTACGGAATAAACCCAGACCTGACCTGTCTAGGGAAGATTATCGGCGGTGGATTACCGATAGGAGCTTACGGCGGCAGAAAAGATATCATGGAAATGGTGGCACCTTTAGGGCCAGTGTATCAGGCCGGGACATTGGCTGGAAATCCTATAGCCATGACCGCTGGCATCGAAACCCTCAAGATTTTAGGGAAAACCGGAGTTTATGATGAGCTTGACAGAAAGTCATCACTTCTTGAAAAAGGCATCATCCAAGCTGCAACCAAAGCCAGTATAGATATACAACTCTCCCGCATAGGCTCAATATTCACCGTATTCTTCACCAAAGAGCAGGTCACCGACTATGAAACTGCGGCTAAAGCAGATACCAAGCTTTACGCTAAATTCTTTCATCAGATGTTGTCTCACGGCGTATATTTGCCGCCTTCGCAGTTCGAAGCCGCCTTTGTCTCCGTGGCACATACGGATGAGGACATCCGGATAACTGTTGACGCCACCAGTAAGGCCCTCAATTCCCTAGTCTAGTATATGGGACTCGAGTAAGCGATAGATTAGGGGCATGTCCTTCTTATTGCGATAGACCCCGATTGTGCAATCGCACTTGTTCCCATGACTTGTAGTTTTCAGGGGGAACTACCATCTCGGCATCAGGTCTAAGCCTGAGGCTCATTGCCTCGTTGGGGCACCCAGTAACACAGATTCCGCAGCCGATGCACTTTGCCCGGTCCACAATAGCTGTGCCGTTCACTGAGACCGCATTGACATGACAGCGGTCTTCGCACGTCCTACAGCTCTTGCACTGGTCAGGATCGGCGACCGCATAGTAGTTTGCCCTGACGCTTGTGTTCTCAATACCGAGCTCTAAAATTCCTCTCAAGATGCCGCAGCAACAGCCACAGCAGTTACATACCCAGTAAAGCCCACTCTGCTGATTGGCGACACAATGTACCAAGCCTATCTCCTCGGCTTCGTCCAATAATTTCAGCGCCTCTTCTTTGGTGATTGTATTTGGGCTCTGAGGCAGTTCGACGGGGAAGAAAGAAATGCAGTTCCTTACCGGGAATTCGCATTTCTTGGCATCTAGCAATTCCTGTTGCCTTCTGCAGATGCAATTGCGTGCTTGAAAGGATTTCGCCTGCGACATTAGCTTTCTGACATCGTTGTAGGGCAGTATCACCTCGGTTTTCTCGAGAGCTGCATGTGCTGGGTCAACTCGATGAGTATCGGGGTGATATTTCATTATTCCCTCGCCGCCTCCCTCCATCCAGTAGTGCTCGAAAAGGTGTGCCAAATCGTGGTCCATGGTCTCTGACTGCTGCTCATAGAAGCCAACTACATATGGAGCCAGACGATATTTTCTCACGCTATCCTTTACTGAGCTCCATATCATGCCCCGACTCAGCATAGCAGTAAGCTTCTCTTCGACTTTTTCCTTGGGCAACCCGGCTCTCTGTGCTATAGTCTCAGCACTCTCGCTAGTACCGGTCATGTGACTGGCAACCTCGGCTTCTTCAGTTGAAAATAACCTCTCCAGGATCTGTAGCTCGACTCTTGATTTGGTGCGAGGGAAACCTATAGGTAATCGATCCAGAGCATCAGCTAGCCGCTCAAAAACTTCTATATTTATCTGGCTTATCTTCATTTGGATTTACCTCCTTTTTGTGCTCATCGTTGCTGTCATAGATGACGATTTCAGGTCATACCTCAGATACGGGGCTGTGGTCAGATATAATGCAAAGGTTGAGAGTTTCATTAACTTAGTTGAGATCCATTTGTTCCTCCTTGTTCGTTGGTTTCTTATTGGGATTTCTAACGTCTATTTAACACGGATCGCAGTCCCGGTATCTCGCAAACCTTCGTCAGCTTGTACCCCAAACGTATGCAGGAATTCCTCGATACGTTCGGGTGTGCCATCTATCAGCATAGTTTGTGCAATCTTGCTACACTCGCTGCGCTTAACTGCAAGGAACGTTGCCCACGCTTCGGGCGATGTCCTCACTGTTACATCGGGGTTATCCTCCTCACCTTCTCTAGCTGACCACCGGCCATTGATGAACGACAAGGTGTAGGAACTGCCGGGTGTGAAGTGCAGTAGCCAGGTCGCTGGCTGTGATAATCCCCGGCCGCGCTTGTTTAGTGAAGCTACCAGGGTATCTACCGCCAGCTCTGGCCGAACCACCTCTCCAGGTAGAGGCGGCCGTATCGCATACCGTAAGCCCCAAGCCAACAAAGCTTCCACCACAGGACGAAGGTCATACCCTGCCGACGTCAGTTTGTACCAGACTTCTCGTCGATCCTGGCGTTTCTCCCGTTCAATAACGCCAGCTTCCTCCAGCTTACGAAGCCTAAGCATTAACCATTTTGGTGTGATACTGCTTGAGTAGCGTAATAAGTCGCTGAAGCGCTGCGGCTTGTTCAGGAGGTCTCGGACGATAAGCAGAGACCACCTGTCACCAACCACCTCTAGCGCGTGAGCTACCGGACAATAGTGACCGTATGTTCGTGTCATAGAGTACCTTTCTATAAGAAAGTATCTTAAAGATATTATAAAACATAAACCACGATTTGTCAAGTCTGCAATTGCTCACTGGGTCGGCTTCGAATAAAACACCTAACATGTACAACTCTGGGCTTTGGGTGAAGAAATTTTGGGAGCCGAATAAACACGATCCAACACTGGTGCAACTAGCTTTAGTTGGAGTTTCGCACATCCGTAATAGAAAGAAAGTTATTGACGGTCTGCAGTCCAACCGATATAATTGCCCATTGGCGCTCTCTAAATCACAATTGTCAACAACCCCTGGGGATTAAGCAGTGACTCGAAAAGTCGGTATTGTAGCTGTTGCCCAGACTGAATATGAAGAGGCGAAGCCAGCCTGGCGCGAGGCTGAGATTACCTATCAGATTGTAGAAAAGCTATTAGGAGAGACCGAACTTAGCTTCGCCGAAGACGGCACTGGCATTGATGCTACGGTTACCTGCAGCTCAGACCACTGGGATGGCAGGACGCTGTCTGATATCCCCCACGGAGAGGTGGCTGGCTCTCATTTACGAGCTGAGGAAAAAATAAGCTCAGACGGAATCAACGCCGTTATCTACGCTTATCTCCAAATCCTTTCCGGACATTATGACATTGTCATGGCAATAGCCACCTGCAAAGAATCCCAGACAGTAGGATACATCATAGAGAACTTTGCCTTTGACCCTGTCTACCAGCAGAAACTCGGCCTTGATTTCCTGGCTGCTGCTGCCCTCCAGGCAAACCGCTATATTCACAAATATGGGATTACCCCGGAGCAAAGGGCTTGTGTGGTGGTCAAGAATCGAGGCAACGCCAAAAATAACCCCTTTGCTCAGTTGAGAACTCCAGTATCTCTTGAAGAAGTGCTTGATTCGGCAATATTGGCCTCTCCTATAAGGTTACTGGAAGCCAAGCCAGTTTCGGACGGCGCCTGTGGCTTAATCCTGGCTACAGAGGAGAAAGCCAAAAAACTTACCAGAACGCCTGCCTGGATAGCCGGTGTGGGGCAATGTTATGAGAGCCATTATCTGGGAGACCGAGATTTAGCTGAATGTGACGCCCTATCTCTGGCAGCAAAAAATGCCTATCGCCAAGCCGGAATAACCGACCCGCTGCAGCAGATAGACCTGGCTGAAATATCAGAATACTACTCCTATCAAGAGTTGCTCTGGAGCGAAGGGCTGGGGTTTTGCGGAAAAGGCGACGGCGGGAAACTGATTGAAAAAGGCGTCACCGAGTTGGAAGGAAAATTGCCCGTGAATCCATCTGGCGGGGTGCTGTCAGGGAATCCCACTCTTGTAGCTGGCACCGCACGGGTTGTTGAAATAGCATTGCAGCTCATGGGTAAAGCCAATGGTCACCAGATTCCCAAGGCTAAGGCAGGCCTTGCCCATGGCACTTATGGTCCGTGCGGGCAGCATCACGCAGTACTGGTCTTGCGAACATAAAGAGAGAAAACTGATGGTAAACAGAGTTGCAATCATTGGCGTAGGCCAGACATATCACACGAGCAAACGTCCCGATGTGTGCATACCTGAGTTATGCAATGAAGCGGTTAAAGCTGCTTTAGAAGATGCTGGATTAACTATAAAGGATATTGACGCAGTGGTAATGGGGAATATGGAGCTTTTTGAGGGTAGGTATCATCAAGACCTGTGGCAGGCGGACTATGTAGGTGTCTATCACAAGCCCGGGTTCAGAGTGACCACAGGCGGCACCACCGGTGGTACCTTGGCCTGCACTGCCTTCTTCTGTGCTGCCTCAGGGTTGTACGATGTTGTCATGGCAGTCACTTTTGAAAAACAGAGTGAAGGAGATAGCAGAGCTGGCCTGAAAACCGTGGCTGACCCCATATGGGACCGCTGGATATCCACGGGAGCTATCGGTACCTTCGCTCGATTGGGTAACTGGTACATGAAAGAGTCCTGTGCCACTGAGGAACACGCCGCCCTGGTTCGCCTGAAGGCAGATAGGAATGCCTGTCTCAACCCACATGCCCATCTTAGGCTAAACCTGAAAACGGTTGACGATGTGCTTAAATCTGAGATGCTGGTACCACCGCTGAGAAAGCTAGACATGTGTCCTACCTCAGAAGGTGCCTGCGCCATAATAGTAGCCTCTGAGAAAAAGGCGAAGAAGTTGAGCAACAAGCCGGTTTGGGTCAAGGATTGGGTCGAGGTACACAATGAGACTCGCTACAATCGAGGTGACCCCGTTTCCCTTGAGAACCTGGAAAAGGCAGCACTGACAATATACAAGCGAAACGGAATAACCAATCCACGGCGCGATATCTCATTGGCTGAAATCTATGAGCCGTCTACCTGGGCAGAACTGGTCTGGTCTGAGGCTTTCCATTTCTGTGAAAAGGGAGAGGCATACAACCTTATTGAGCGGGGTGCCACCGAACGCAACGGTGAGTTCCCAGTCAATCCCTCTGGTGGCGTAATTGCTACTAACCCCATCGGAGCCACCGGGATGATTAGAGTGGCCGAAGCCGCCTTACAGATTCGCGGCGATGCCGGGCCACATCAGGTTAGCCGTGAAGTCAAAAGAACCTTCACCACGGCCTGGGGTGGCAGCAGCTGGACAGTAGCACATTTGCTCAGCAAATCTCCGGATTAAAGTGAGGAACAGTTTGGACAAAAAAGAGTCGCCAGAATACCTCGGCACCTCAAATTTAATGAATCTACCTTTTAATTGGAGTGCCGGCCCCTATTTAGGCAGGTGGCTGACTGAGCTAAGGGATAACGGAAAGCTCTGGGCTAGCCGCTGTCCCAAATGCCAGCGCCTACTGCTGCCGCCTAGAATCATCTGCGGGATATGCTACGTCAGAGCACCGGAATGGCCTGACTGGGTGAAGCTCTCCGGCAAAGGAAAGTTAATAGAATGGGAAAAGGTCGAATCACCTCAGATGAACCCGAGTACCGGGAAAATAGAGCCAGAGCCTTACATTCACGGGAATATCCTGCTTGATGAGGGGGTGACTTTCCAGCATTATCTCGAAGAGCCAGATATGACCAAATTGGCAGAAGGGGCCAGGGTTGAAATGGTGTTGAAGCCACAGCACGAACGCAAGGGACTGGTGACAGATATTCTCTATTTTAGGTTAATAGACGAATAAATGTAGTTGCGACCCTTTAGGGTCGCGTTGGCGAGGCTAAAGCCTCGCAACTACAGGGGAAACAACTAAGCAGTGAGGCTGAATATGACAAGCGAAGAAATAACCGCACCACACATGGTCCCCGGGCGACTTTACGTCCCCTATTTCAATTACTACGGAGCTCCCGGCAGCGAGTTTTATCGGCAACTCAGGGACAATAAAAAAATAATGGGGATAAAGTGCCCCCAATGTAAAAAGGTGTACGTGCCACCTCGGTCTGTCTGCGCCGCATGCTTTAATAACCTGAGCGAATTAGTAGAGGTTTCGTCGAAGGGTACGCTTCTGACCTACACCGTTATCCACTATACTTATTCGCCGAGTTACCAGCCCGCAGATGTTCCTTACGCCTGCGGCATAATTCAACTGGACGGAGCTGATACTGGACTGTGCCATCTACTGGGCGAGGTAGACCTTGACAAAATCACAATAGGGATGCAAATAGAGGCTGTATTTAAAGACGAGCGCAAGGGCAACATCCTCGATATCAAGTATTTCAGGCCGGTTTAGTGCAAGGGCAGTTGGACACAGGTAAATCGCCAGCAGTGAACAAAGTCGTAGCCACTGTTTCTGAAGCAGTAGCTAACATATTTGATGGGGCTATAGTGGGCATTGGAGGCTTCGGCGCTGCCGGCACTCCATATAGACTTGTCCTTGCCTTAGCCAAGCGGAAGGTCAAAGGGCTTACCGTGGTTGCTACCAGCCCTAGGCAATTCGAGTTTTTGATTCAGTCCGGCAGTGTCAGAAAAGCAATCACGCCCTTTGCCCGATATGCTGACCCATCTGCCCCAAATCCCCTCCGTGAGCCATACCTGAGGGGGGAAATAGAAGTAGAAGTGTTACCCATAGGAAATCTTGTGGAGAGGCTGCGTGCTGCCGCCGCCGGCATACCCGCTCTCTATTGTCCGATAGGCATCGGTACAGTAGTGGAAGAAGGCAAAGAGAAACGAGCTTTCGGAGAACAAGAGTGCATCCTGGAACACGCCCTCCCACTTGACTTCGCTCTCATCAAAGGATACAAGGGCGACAGATTGGGAAATCTAGTCTATCGAATGACAGCCAGGTGTCACAATCCTGTTATGGCAATGGCAGCCAAGGTCACTATCGCTGAAGTGGACGAGGTAGTAGAGGCAGGCCAGCTTGACCCCGAGGCTATAGTTACTCCGGGTATTTTCGTAAACAAAGTAGTTAAAGCTGAAAAGGCACCTCTAGATTGGGTATACAAAGGCATCAAAATTAAGCAGCAAAAGGCTTAAGCCTTAAAGAAAGTTTCGAGCAGTTACCGATGGAAGGGCTAACCAAAGACCTTATATGTTTGAGAGCGGCTAAAGAGCTGAAGCCGGGTATGTATGTCAACTTGGGCATAGGGTTGCCCACCCAGGTAGCAAACTTCGCTCCGGATGGTGTTATACTTCATTCACAAAATGGGGTACTGAACTTCGGGCCAATAGCCAGCGAAGAAGAAATGGACTGGGAACTGGTCAATGCCGGGGCACAGCCGATAACCCTGCTGCCAGGCATATCCTTCTTCCATTCCATAGATGCTTTCGTCATGATGCGCGGTCGGTATCTCGATGTAGCTATTCTGGGCGCCTACCAGGTGTCCGAGTCGGGTGATTTAGCCAACTGGCGCACTGAAGGGGAGCCTCTGGGAGCCATAGGTGGCTCCATGGACCTGGCATACGGAGCCAAACGCATCACTGTCATCTGCGAACACGCCGACCGAAACGGAAAGCCACGGATTGTAAGGCAATGCACCTTGCCCCTTACGGCAAAAGGTGTGGTGAACACCATCATCACCAGCTTATGCCTGCTTGAGATTACCAAAGCAGGGCTAGAATTGAGAGAGCTTGCACCCGGTATAAGCGTTGACTACGTTCAACAGCTTACTGAACCCAAGCTGATAATAAGCAAGGACTTAAAAGAAATGGAGTTCTAACTTCAGGATAAAGCGTTGTAAAGTCGACCATATGTACGACCTCATAATCGACTGTACTACCCTGAAGACAAAACAATAAGAATGATCAGCCACCAAGGCGCCCTATCTGCAACAGCTCCTTGGTGAGCTATCATCATCAAGAATGAATGTATTTATGCCTTATCGAATACGTATTTCCAGAGAACTGCAGCTAGGATACCGCCTACGAAGGGCGCAATGATAAAAAGCCATCTTTGAAACTGAAAGTCAAGAAAAAATCTCCCCCTTCCCAGTAAAATCTTTTTCTTGACGACTGGGTATCCCGTATAACTATGAGGTTTAGACCACCTCCATCATGAGACTCAAAATATCCTTG
>Ga0194111_10007810_pt1 | contig 11869 bp, 8 predicted proteins | sample TA2KigC300mmetaG_FD_146194 | JGI IMG/M metagenome (GOLD analysis project Ga0194111, IMG submission 146194) | Freshwater microbial communities from Lake Tanganyika, Tanzania - TA2015033 Kigoma Deep Cast 300m | ecosystem: Environmental > Aquatic > Freshwater > Lake | place: Tanzania: Lake... | reverse complement strand
GGAGCGGATCGGAAGAAGACCTTCTTCAGAATTACCTTTCCTTTGATGACAGGGGGATTGATTGCCGGAGGACTTTTGGCTTTTATTACTTCATCTGTAGAACTGGCCTCTACCATTATGCTCGTTCCCAGAATGGAATATGGACCCCTCTCTTATGGGATTTATATTTACATGCAGAGCGCGGTTGGAAGAGGGCCTGGCGCAGCCTTAGGCGTGGTCGCTATTCTTCTGGTAGCAATAGGAACCTACGTGGTTAACAGGGTCTTTGCTGGCAAAAGCGGAACGGCTTTTAAGTTATAAAAACGATGGACGATGAACGATAGACGGAGATAGCAGATGAACAAAGCCACTGAGGTTCGGCTCGTCAATCTTTGGAAGAGATTCGGGGACGTCGAAGCTGTGAAGGATGTGAATCTGACCATTGAAAGAGGTGGCTTCTTTACCTTTCTCGGTCCCAGTGGTTGCGGTAAAACAACGATTCTTCGGATGATAGCAGGATTTACAAGACCGGATGAAGGGAAGATTCTTTTCGATGGGAGAGAGGTTAATGATATCCCTCCTTGGAAGAGGGATGTCGGGATGGTCTTTCAAAATTATGCCCTTTGGCCTCACATGTCCGTTTTCGAAAACGTAGCCTTCGGATTAAAAGAAAGGGATCTCTCCAAATCAACCATCCAGGAGGATACTCATAAGGCCCTTGCCATGGTCAATCTGGAGGGATTGGGAAAGAGGAGGCCTTCTGAACTTTCGGGAGGGCAGCAGCAAAGGGTTGCCCTGGCAAGAACATTGGTGATCAAACCAAGGCTTCTCCTTCTGGATGAACCACTGAGTAACTTAGATGCAAAATTAAGGATTCAGATGAGGCATGAATTGGTTAGGATTCAAAGGGATATTGGCATCACATCCATCTATGTCACCCATGACCAGGAGGAGGCCTTGACCCTCTCCACTCGAATTGCAGTCATGTCGAAGGGCAGGGTAGTTCAGGTGGGTACGTCCAAGGAAATTTACGAAAGCCCAAAAAGCCAGGAGGTCGCTGATTTCGTAGGGACCTCAAACTTTTTTAACGCCCAAGTGGTTGAATGGATAAAAGATGAGATTCGTGTAAAGACTGAAGAAGGATTTCTTCTGAGCATAGAAGGACAGGAAATAGGTCCTCTTCCCATCGGTACAAAAATTCTCCTCAATATCCGACCAGAATCGATTCAGATCTCATCCTCTAATGAGCCTTTTAAAAAAGGAAATCGTGTAAATGGAATTATTAGAACCTCTGCTTATCTTGGTTCACTGGTTCAATATGAGGTGGAATTGTCAGAAGGAAAGAGGGTAAAAGTTAACGTGGTCAACCCGAGAAAGAAGGTCCTCTATGAAGAAGGAGAAAAGGTTTCCCTTATCTTCTAAGCAGAAGATATCGTTCCTATTTCAATCAATCGATAAAATCAAAGGAAAAATTTTTTAAATTTCCCCTCACCCTTCCCCTCTCCCCAACGGGGGAGAGGGCTTCGTCGTGAGCTCAGCCGAACGGAGGGGGTGAGGGGGCAAAATGTTAGAAGAAAATTCTTAGGTTTAAACATGTAGGAATTCAAAGGAATCGAAAAAATTTTGAGCTTAAAAGTTTCGGTATTTGTTTGTAACAGGAAGTCTACGGTCTTTTCCTAAGGCGCGGTGGGTAATCTTCACGCCTGGCGGACTCTGCCTTCTTTTGTATTCATTTCGATCAACCATCCGAATTACTTCTTTAATTAAACTTCCTTTGAACCCCATCTTGGCAATCTCTTCAACTCCCTTATCTTCTTCAACATAAGCCTGGAGAATCGGATCAAGGGTTGAATAGGGTGGAATGGAATCCTCATCCTTTTGGTTTGGCTTAAGTTCTGCAGAAGGTGCCTTTAAAAAGATATTTTGGGGGATGATGGCTTTTCCTTCTTTTTTATTTTTGTATCGGGCTAATTCGTAAACTAAAGTTTTAGGAACATCTTTTAGAATGGCATAGCCTCCTGCCATGTCTCCGTAGAGCGTGCAATACCCAACGCTCATCTCACTTTTGTTACCTGTGGTGAGGACAAGCCAACTAAATTTATTGGATAGTGCCATCAGGATGTTTCCTCGAATACGAGCCTGAATATTTTCTTCCGTTACATCTGGCTTCAAACTTTTAAAAGAGGGAGAGAGGGTTTTTAAGTAAGCCTGGAATATTTCTGTGATTGGGATGGTGAGGAATCGGATGCCAAGGTTTTTAGCTAAGAGTTTAGCATCTTCTAAGGATGCTTTCGAGGAATATTGAGATGGCATTGCTACTCCCACCACTCCTTTTTTCCCTAATGAATCGACTGCGATGGATGCAGTCAGTGAAGAGTCAATCCCTCCGCTCAGGCCAACCAAGACTGTCTGAAATCCATTTTTTCGAATATAATCTCCTGTGCCAAGAACCAAGGCGGCGTAGATCTCAGAGAGGCGATCTAAAGGTTTTGAATCCTTTCTTGGAATAGAGGGCCTTTTCTTATCAGGACGACTTTGGTGTGGAAGGTCAATTTTTCTTAACCCCTTTTCTTCGTCGAATAATTTCTCTCTCCGGATTCGAGGATCGTGAAGCCGCATCCGAAAGACTTCTTCCAGATCGAGGTCTGCCAAAACCAGATCTTCCTCAAATTGTTTCCCACGAACGATCAACTCACCTCTTTGATCGAAAATCATGCTCCCGCCGTCGAAGACTAATTCATCCTGACCGCCTACCAGATTGCAGTAAGCGACAATAGCGAGATTGTCTGAAGCCCTCGCTGAGATCATCTTCTCACGAAAAGCGGTCTTTCCAGCATGGTAAGGTGAAGAAGAGATATTGATAATCAATTCTGCCCCTCCGTATAGGGTCTGAGTACGAATAGGATCTCCAGGGTACCAGAGATCTTCACAGATGCTTAAGCCAATAGGGATAGATCCAAGGGTGAATATAAAATTCTCCTTTCCTGCTTGAAAATATCGAAATTCATCAAAGACACCATAATTGGGAAGATACATTTTAGAATAGACATCGATTAACTTCCCATTGTGAAGAAGGGCTGCTGAATTGAAAATATCTCCATCTTTATTTACAAATCCGACGATGGCAGTGATGGAGGAGGTTGCCTTGGCGATATGCCTTATCGCCTTCAGATTGGCCTCGATAAATTTCGGCATGAGCAGTAGGTCTTCAGGAGGGTAGCCCGTGACCGCCATTTCCGGAAAGGCCAGGAGATCTGCGCCCATCCTTTTCCCTTTTGAGAGGAAGTCTAAAATCTTTCGTGTATTTCCTTCGATGTCACCCACTGTAGTATTGATCTGGCAAAGACCGACCCTGAGTGTTCGCATAATTACCTCACAAAACCTATGGCCCAAAAGATTAAATAATAAAGTAGAAGATAAGATTATTTTTTATGTAATTTGTCATGACAGCTTTGTCACACACGAACAATGAAAATTGATTTGTAACATCAGCTCTATGTTGTCATTCCCGCGCAGGCAGGAATCCAGAAGAATATCAAACCCATGGATTCCTGCTTCCGCAGGAATGACAAGAAAGATTGGTAAATCTTTTACCATCTTATTTTTTATGTAAATAATCAATTTTATTAATAATGTCAATCATTAATAATTATTTACATTTTTCGAATAATTTGAAAGAGGTAATTGAATTCATTGGAAAGGGGATAGGGGTTATTCTGATTTGCCCTGGCATAATCTTTTAATGAAGTCGAGGTAGTGGTGGAGGAGAAAATATTCCTCCATGAGGTTTGCAGAGGGAGAATCCTTTTCCATTTCTCGTTGTGAGATTCGATTTAAGCAATCCAGCGCACTTTCCGTCAGATGACCTGCATGGTCAGGTTATTTTAGGAGGGGGGAAATTTATAAAGGAGGTAAAGAGAGTGGTTCGTGAGGAAGGGTTTAGCCATGAGATTATTGGACTGAAGAGATTCATGGGGTATTCGAGGGTAGAAGAGGTGGTGGGCGTAATTGCGAGGGCCTTTGGGATAGGGGAGGAAGTGATTCTGAGGAAGAGCTGTAGGGCGAATATAGCCAGGAAGGTGGCCCTTTATTTTGCGCAGCGATCCACGGGGCTTAGTAACGGGGTGATTGGGGGATTCTTCAAAGGTATTTGGGACAGCGGTGTGAACAAAGCGTCTGCAAGGTTAAAGGAGGAGATGGTTTTTGACAAGAAACTGTCAAAACTTATTGAAGAGATTGATTCAAGTTTCAAGGCCTTAACTGCCTTAACTGAGCAGTTTGGGCAGGGATTTTGGAATATGTATTTCCAGAAGATTTCTTTTGAATTTAAAACTGTGGATTTCGGGTTTTTCTTGTCTTAGACCCAGCCCCGCAACTTGCAGGCCTCTGCCACCCTTGCCACAGAAACGAGGTAGGCGGCCTGTCTCATATTGACCTTTTCCTGTAAATACATCTGGTAGACTCCGTGAAAGGCTCGGGACATTTTTTCGTCAAGCCTTTCGTGAACTTCCTGCAGCGGCCAGTAAAAATTATACGCATTTTGAACTTGCTCAAAATAGGAAACGGTTACACCCCCCGCATTGGCGAGAAAATCAGGTATAACGAAAACCTTGTTCTGAAAAAGGATCTCATCGGCCTCCGGTGTGGTTGGCCCGTTGGCCAGTTCACAAGAAATCTTGCACCTGATTCGATCTGCATTTTCAACTGTAATCACATTTTCAAGGGCCGCTGGGAAAAGAACTGTTACATCCAGTTCCAGGAGTTCTTCATTGCTAATGCTCTCAGCTCCTGGAAATCCTTCGAGGCTACCAGTTTTAAGCTTATATTCCACTACCTGTTTTGGATCAAACCCATTTCTGTTAAAAATTCCTCCTTTGGAGTCCGAAGCTGCCAACAATTTAAGTCCAAGAGTCTCACAGCCTAAGAGAGCGGCGTATTGGCCGGCATTGCCAAAACCCTGAATCGCCATGGACTTATCCCTGAGATCGATGTTCAATATTTTTGCAGCCTCACGTGTGACATAGACGCCACCTCGTGCCGTAGCATCTCCACGGCCCTCTGACCCTCCAAGGGGAATTGGTTTACCCGTGATGACACCGGGATGATGTTGTCCAACCAAAGTCTCATACTCGTCCATCATCCAACCCATAATCTGAGGAGTCGTATAGACATCCGGAGCGGGAACATCTTTTGAGACTGATAACATTGAAGCGACTGCCCGAATATATGCCCGAGCCAAACGCTGCTTCTCAGCCTCCGACATCCCTTTCGGATTACAGGTTACACCCCCCTTTCCTCCTCCCAAGGGAATATCCACCACAGCTGTCTTCCAAGTCATCCAAGCAGCCAGAGCTCGTACTGTGTCAATAGTTTCTTCCGGATGCCATCGGATGCCACCTTTGGCAGGCCCCCGGGCAGTGTTATATTGGACCCGATACGCATGAAAAATTTGAATGCTTCCGTCATCCATTTGAACTGGAAGCGTCACCTGGAGCTCTCTTTGAGGCCACCGGAGCAGATCATGGGTGGCTTTGTCTAAACCTAATCTCTCTGCTGCAGCATCCAACTGTCTCTGTGCAATCTTAAAGGGATTCAACTCTGACATGTCTTATTCTCCTTTTTTGGGATTCATAACAAAAAAGGCGTCAAATTTCTTTGACGCCTTCGTCTTCAATACATCTTTGTATTGATCGCTAAATTACATAATATAAGAATTTAACTTTGTCAAGAATATTTTGAGGTGTAGAGTTCTACGTTAAAGAAACTTTTTGTAAATCCTTCTTTAAGATAATTTATCCTCATTTTTTTCTGTGATTAACGAAATCAAACAATTCGCATAAAAAAGGAGATACCAGCTAAGTATAGGTACCCCCTAAACTAAAATAATCTAATGTTTATGATCTAAGCCCTTAGGGCTTTGGATTTGATGAGGGCCTCTATATTTAGGTTTAGGATCTTAGAGGGAATTTTTTCTCTTTTCCCATTGCTTAGAATTTTCTCAACCTCATCTTTATCACCATCCAACACATAAGGGATACCCGAGATTTCTGAGGCTTCACGGGTTAAGGCACAAAGATCATCCCTGGAGATATATTTCAGGGCAAATTTTCTTGCTCCGGCCATGAACTGTTGAAGCCCTGCATTCAAACGATCGAAGTAGGTGATCATTCCAATCGTCCCTGTAGGAATGCGTTCAAAATCCTTCCCATATTTCTCCCGCAGTTTGGTAGCTAAGATAAAGACATGTTCAACATTCGTCCCGTATTTGGCAATATCGGCAGGAACCTTTCCTTTTTTGATCATCTCACCGATCGTATTCCCTACCATCGCTGCAGTCATCGATGCCCTTCCAAGGCATGTCGCTTTGATGTAAGGAGCGGCCAATGCTATTGCTTTGAAGATATGATCCTCAAGGGCAAGCCCTCCTGCCATGGCACAAGAAGGGATGAAGGCACCTTTTTGATCTAAACGTTTCAGGAATTGGTAGAGAAGGCTTTCAAGGTAAACAGTGGGGATACCCCATTCATTCATCATTCGCCAGGGGCTCATCCCTGTTCCTCCTCCAGCGCCGTCCACGGTTAGAAGATCAATTTTAGCATCAGAGGCATATTTGACTGCCCGGGCCAGATCAGCAGGCCTGTAGGCTCCGGTTTTAAGGGAGATATATTTTGCCCCGATCTTTTTCAAACGGTCAACTTCCTTATGGAACCCTTCTTCATCTACCATGCCCAGTCTGGAATGTCGTTCGAACTCTTTAAAATCTCCTTGTTGGAAAGCTTCCTGAATCACATGGTCTTCAGGGTCGGGAAGGACGATATACCCCCGGCTCTTCAGTTGAAGTGCCCTTTCTAAGGTTGGGAGTTTGACCTCACCACCGATATCCTTTGCGCCCTGTCCCCATTTCGGTTCAATGATCTGAACGCCCAATTTTTCTACTACATATTCCGGGACACCCAGTCGTCCATCTTCTACATTATATTGGACAACGATCCCGCCATACCCATCATACCACTTCTGAAATGTCTTTACCCGGCGCTCCATCTCCGGGGACCTGAATATATGGCCGTTTCTGAATTCAGCATTGGGATCCATGCCACAGACATTCTCTCCCACGACGACAAGAGTCCCCGAGATGGCTGCGGCAGTGGCCATCGATTCCCAATGGATACGGGCGATATCCGTAGAACCCAAAGCTCCTGTAAAATATGGGACTTTCAGTTTAATCTTTTCCTTCGCCCCAACCTCTGTGGAGACATCGACAGCCGGAAAGGTGGCATGATCCGAATCAGCAGGGACACCGATCGCACCAACACAGGTGCCCTGGATGTTGAAGTGAGAAAAATCGATAGGGTAATCCTTTTCAGATCCTGCAGTTACTTTGGCAAAAGGCTGTGGATAGAGAATCTCCCTCCCTCTTAAGGCCGAGCGACCCACTTCACAAGGGCCAGGACAACCATCCAAGCAGGTGACGCATATCCCTGATCCTGGGGCGGGTTCAACTCGATTCCGGGTAAATGTTGCCGGGCTTCTGTTAGGTTTGGTGAAAGTCATTTTTTTCCTCCTTTTTGGTTAGTTGATAATAAAAAAGGCGCCAAATCTCTTTGACGCCTTTGTCATTTATACATCATTGTATTGAAAAAAAGGGCGTCTTTTTCTTCTGACGCCCTCGTCTTAAATACACCCTTGTATTTATTTAACTAATTAATATAAAAATCTATTTTTGTCAAGAAAAATTTTAGAAAAATTTTAGTCGTGTCATCCCCCCATTTTGTTTGCAAGGAGGATGGCTTCAGCAATTTCTCGCATCGTCTTGCGACTGTCCATACTCGTCTTCCGGATTCGTTTAAAGGCCTCCTCTTCACTTAATCCCTGGCGTTTCATCAACACCCCTTTGGCTCTCTCCAATAATTTTCGAACTTCCAACTCTTCCTGGATCACCTTGGTCTTTACCATTAACTCTGTGTTCTCAATGCAGATTGCTGCCTGGTTGGCCACCATGGTCAGGAGAGCCTTTTCTGTCTCGGTAAATTCGTGAGGATATGAGGTATAAATATTGATCACTCCGATCACTTTATCCTTCACAACCATTGGGACGCTAAGCATGGAGACCAGACCTTCTTTTTTAGCCAATTCTTTCTCTTTATAACGAGGTTCCTTTAGAACGTCCAGGATAGCCATTGGTTTGTTATGCTGGGCGACATAACCCACTACACCCTCGTCTAATTTCAAACTGCGCTCCTTCAGGTATTCTTCACTGATAGCCTGTGTTGCTCGGATTTTCAAGACTTTCTCTTTTTCATCGAGGATCCAGAGGCTACAGATTTTTGAATCCATAACATTAGCCGTCACCGTCACAATTAGCTTCAAGATATCGTCCAGGTAACGGTCAGAAGAGATGACTTTACTGATCTCTGAGAGGGCTTGGATCTGTTTTTTATAGGATGTTTTTTTGTATAACAATGGCAAATGCTCCTTTCACTTTGCGGAGGTTAATTTAAAGAAAAGATCCGATGTTGTCAATAGGCCACTATAATAACATACATTCTTTCGGCGCTGAGTGCCCCGTCCACGCAAACGTAAGCATACCGATTGGCTGTTTTTGGGTTGTTGAGTAGCTTTTTTCGCCATTCGTTACTTTCTTTTCAAAACGTCTTCTTAACTACCTTATCTAAAAAACATACGGCATGATGGCGTCGGGGATCAGCAACCACCTGAGCAAATGCGCCACCTGTCGTTTCAGGTACATCGATCAAACGCATAACAGATGCGTACTCGCTGGCATGAGGCAATAACTCCAAGAGGACATTCGGTGCTGTTTCAAAAAATTTCCCTTGAAATTCCGAAGCGGCATCATCCGGATAAACCGGCAAGTAAATGATCTGTCCCTCCACCAAATCATGGAAAAAGTGCGTGCCATAAGATACTTCAGGCACATGACCTGCTTCTTCCAAGGCCATTTCTACCAATACTGCTGCATTACCAATATCAGCATAACTCACGTTCACTCCCAAAGCTATGTTACTGGTCCCCCACCGCCCGGGTCCCATCATTATGATCTTGTTGCCTTGTATCGCAGGATGGCGATTGATTTGTCCTACCAATCGTCCTAACGATTTTTTCGCCTCGGATTCCAACCGATTATAACGTTGGGGGTTAATGTAAAGAATGTAACGGATTTGCTCCACAAAGCCACCACTAATCATGCGATGGGCGCGAAATAGAATCTGTTGGCGCTCCAGGGAGGTTGGTACCGAGACATCCACAAGCGAACCGGGTAAAAATAGGGGACGACATTGGAGCAGATTGATGTGTATACGCTCGCCCGCATCCACAGAGGCGGTAAACTCTACATCAACGGGCTGTCCGTACGCCTCTTCCAGTTTGGTTAAAATGTTCCCCATGAGGGGAACAAAATCTGTGCGGCGGATAAGGTTGTTAAAGGTAAGGATCCATTGATCCACTCTGCCGTTAACTTTCTCAGAGAAGGGGTCGTAAGGGTAATTATCGCTCATGACCGAAAGGAGCAAGTGAAGATTGGGATAGTCACCATCGACCAACACGTCGGCCAAGAACCGGCTGTCGAACTGGTTGGTTTCCAGGTCTAGCAGATCGACATGGTGCTGAGAATATTTGGAAATCTTAGCTCCAACTTCCGGCCGTAAGTGTGGATGGCTGATGGCTATCATGCGAGGGTAATCCGAACCGACCCGCTCCACCGCGCGAGTACCCAATCCAAAAACGAGTCGGATGATTCCTTGCCGAGTGTCAATGCGATCATTCCAGGCATAAAGATTACGCGAAAAAGCGACCCCGGCTAGTGTCGGAAAGAAATACTTCCTGTACGGCATGCCTGAAACGCGCTGTACCAAGATCGCCATCTGTTCGTCGTATTCGCCCAGGCCACGTTTGCTGCGGTAGCACAGGGCATCTGGATTGAGAGCGCTGGCATAGACCAATTTAACGGCCCGCATAAAGTCAGCCAGCCTAACTTCTGGATTTCCCTGATTTGCGCAAAATATGCTCCGATATTTCCCAGCAAAGGCATTGCCGAAACTGTCTTCCAATAAACTGCTAGAGCGTACGATGATGGGCGCTTGTCCATAGTAGTCGAGCATGGCTCGAAACTGCTCCTGAATGGTTGCCGAAAAACGCCCGGTTAAAAAGCGCTGTTCTATTTCCTTAAACTCTTCGTGGGAAGTGGCCGAATTGCAGGTCAGGTGCAAACGGAGCCGGAAAAGGTCGTTGTTTACAAGGAAGGTAAAAAAAACATCTGAGCCAATATAAAAAGAGTCGTGGTCATCAAGCCTCTTTGAAATGTAAATACCCGTTTCGTCCCTTTCTGTCAGGAGGATACGCCGCGCCAGCAACATGCCGGCAGCCTTACCGCCAATACGTCCCCCTCCAATCAGGCGATTGCGAATCGCAAACAGATCGTTCAGCGTGAAATACCGGTCCGAAAGCCGGACAAAGACCGGATGATGACCTATGAGCATGCGGCCCAATTCTTGTTTTAAAGCTAACTGCTCCGGATCTGTTTCGTCAAAGCCAGATGGGGTGTCCCTGTAGTTGAGAAGTTTTTGGTAAACGCTTTCCCAGGGTGCAAGCGGTCGTGTCGTGTTGAGCAAGGGCGATTGACGTGCCGAAGCTAATACTTCTGCAGCTTCTCGACTGTGCGAAAGAGGTAACCAGTTTTCGCCAGCAACGAGATGGGGCAGAAACATCTGTGGCGAATAACGGTCCCATACCTTGATAGGGTGGATGTGCATTTGGCCTTTGGCATGATATACATCCACAAGGATTTGTGTTGTGTCCCGAATGCGGGCCACAGCATAGTGGGCGTGTTGGCCGCGCGTCAAGGCAAAGTAGGCTATTGTTTTCAACTCAGATAATAGGGGGCAGGTGATTTGGAAAAAATTGGCGAGCAGCTCATCGGTAGCCCATTCCACCACCAGGGCCGACAAGTTGTCAAAGACGTATAAGACTCCGGATCCAAATGCTTCAATGAGACGGTGAGCTTCGCGTGTAAAATAATCGAATCCCAGACTGGGATTCAACTCAATCGTTTCCAGCCCCTGGCGAGGGGTAAGCACAGGCAGGTGGGATGCGAAGCGCAAATACACCATACGACGGCGTGCTGCAATGGCAGCCTCGGCAAATGGCTCAGCAAAGTAACGGTAATCCTCTAAGCGGTCAACCTGCCAAACGACATTGTCGCCTAACCGGATTCCTTGCAACACCTCATCTAAGGCTTGAATCCCACTGTGAATCGCAGAGGTATCCATTTTATGATTAAAGGCATTATGCGTCTATATGAAATTTTGTCTGTTGTATTTTGATCAAAATATTCATTCCGAAGCTAACAGATAAAATCATACAAACCTGGCCAACCTTCTTTCATATACTGGTGTAACTGTTTGTGAAAAAATTTTATAATTCTATAAATAATTTAGCAATTGTGGATTTCATAAAAAAATGTACACCGTTTAGAAAATCTTGTCAATTATTCTCTCAGGACTATTGTAACCCCTCAGAAGATGTGAAAAAATTGGCCTTCTTTAAATTTGGCGCCAAAGGATGGGTCACTTTCCGAAACTTTAGAATTGCGATATTAGAATTTACGGGCACCCTTCCTTGACAGTAAGGCAACGAAATTAATGCGTTTTGGCTCTTTCGCTTAAATCTATAAGGTTTCGCTCTAAAGTTTCTCCAAGTGACCCATCTCGTAGGCCTTTAAGAATATGGATTCCTTGACTCTTGCCGGTCTTTTGAGAAGGGAAGAATGGATAGCTCTTAAATCTTTTAAATAAATTACTAAAGTTTTGCACTTTTTTATGTCCATAATTCCTCGAGGTAAGTATCGAGAATATTTTGTTTAAATTGGATTTGCATC
>Ga0194111_10007808_pt1 | contig 11870 bp, 7 predicted proteins | sample TA2KigC300mmetaG_FD_146194 | JGI IMG/M metagenome (GOLD analysis project Ga0194111, IMG submission 146194) | Freshwater microbial communities from Lake Tanganyika, Tanzania - TA2015033 Kigoma Deep Cast 300m | ecosystem: Environmental > Aquatic > Freshwater > Lake | place: Tanzania: Lake... | reverse complement strand
CACGCCCAGCGGCACGCGCATCGCGTGGGGAAACGGCGACGGACGGTTCCTGTATCCGCCGGAGTCCGCCGCGGACGGGCGTCCCGCGGCGCCGGTCCTGGACGGGCCGGTCGACTCGATCCGCCTGGAGATGCTCCGCGACGGCATCGAGGACTATGAGTACCTGGCGATGTTGTCCCGGCTCTTAAAGCAGCGTGAAGCGACCCTTGCGCCAGCGGACCGTGAAACGTACCGCGAGCTGCTGAAGGTGCCCGCCGAGATCACCGAGGACATGACGCGTTTCACGCGGGATCCCGCGCCGATCGAGAGCCGCCGCGAACAGATCGCCCGCGCCATCGAGCGGCTGGCATCGCCAGAAAAGCAACCTTGAATTCACGGTGACATGCACACGTCAGCAAAGGCGAGCCGGCCGCGTCATCTGCCGGGTCCGCCGGGAGCCGGCGATTCCCTGTCGCGGCCCCACGCCGCGTCTGGGAAATGCGATGTTTCCATTCGACGACAGGAGAACGCGATGATCGCGTGCCCCTCAGACGGCGCCTTTGATCGCGTTGCACGCCTCGACGGCCAACTGGTCGCAGAGTTCGTTCTCCGGGTGACCGCTGTGGCCGGCCACACGCGTGTAGGTGATCTGGTGCTGCTGAGCCAGTTCGTCGAGGCGTCGCCACAGTTCGTCGTTCTTGACGGGCACCCAGCGTGAGCCGTCACGGCGTCGCCAATCGTTGCGTTTCCATTTCGGCATCCATTCCTTCAGCCCCTTGCCGACGTAGACGCTGTCGGTGAACAGCTCGATACTGCAGGGCCGCTTCAGTGCTTCCAGGCCGCGGATGACGGCCATCAGTTCCATCCGATTGTTGGTCGTGTCCGGCTCGCCGCCCGATTCGATCTTCTCTTTCTTCGTGGCGACGTGGCGGAGGACAAACGCCCACCCGCCGGGTCCGGGGTTGCCGCTGCAGGCACCGTCGGTGAACAGGTGGATTTCCGCGCGTGGGCTGTTTCGGTTCATGGTGTCTCCATCGCGATCTTGATACCGGATCTCTCGCAAGTGGAAATCAGCGAGCTGCCAGCAAGGCGGATCATCGTTCGGCGGTCTCGCCGGTTGTCGTCGAGCGGAGAGCCGTCGGTGGGTCGCCTCCGCCGACGCCGGCACCGGCTTCCTTGGGCTGCGCGAACTCGTCGGCCTTGGGGGAAGCCAGGTCGTGCAGTCGGACGCTCAACGCACTCGCGTGCGCTGGCCGGTCGGCGCAGACCCACGGCAAGACCACGCGGAATGTGCTGCCTTGCCCCAACACGCTCTCGAAACCGATCTCGCCCTGCAGCAGTTTGCACAACTCCTTCAGGATCGAGAGCCCAAGCCCCGTGCCCGAATACTCGCGTGTGAGTCCGTCGTCGCCCAGGATCGAGGCGCTTTGCCGGAACTTCTCGAAAATGATCTCGCGGTCTTCCTCGGCGATCCCCACGCCCGTATCGGCCACGGTCAGCACGAGTTGGCCGGCGAGGTCGCGCGTGACGTTCACGTCCACGCGCCCGCCTTCCGGCGTGAACTTGATGGCGTTGGACAGCAGGTTGGTGAGGATCTGCTGGACTTTGGCCTGATCCTGGTAGACCGACGGCAGCCCCTCGCCGACCTCGACGACGAGATCGATGTTCTTGTCCTCCGCCATGGCGCGCACCAGGTCGCACTGGGCGTGCACGACCGCGTCGATCGGGAATTCCGAGGCGCGGACCTCCATCTTCCCGGCCTCCATTTTGGCCAGGTCGAGAATGTCGTTGATCATTTCCAGGAGCACTCGACCGGACTTCTGGATGTTCCGCGCGTAGCGTTTCTGTTTTGCGTTGAGCGTGTCGATTGCCTGCAGCACTTCGGAGAAGCCGATGATGCTGTTCAGCGGCGTCCGCAGTTCGTGACTCATGTTCGCCAGGAAGTCGTCCTTCAGGCGGTTCATTTCGTAGAGCCGCATGTTCAGTTGGGCCAGTTCGTCCACCTTCCCGTCCAGGTCCGTGTTCACGCGCCGCAATTCGTCCTGAGTGTCCGTCAAGTGCCGCAACATGCGGTTGAACGAGTGGGCGAGGTCTTCGAATTCGTCGCTGGTCTGGATGTCGGCGCGGACTTCCAGCTTGCCGCGGCTCACCTCGTCGCTGACCGCGCGCAGATGCTTCAGCGGTTTCACGATCACGTACCGCACGATGAGATAGAGCACGATCATGGCCATGAACACGGTGAGGATGGCCACGGCAATCAGCACGGCGCGGGAGCTGCTGATGGCGTCCTGGGTCATGTCGTAGGGGAACATGACTTTCACGGCGAACAGAGGAGGCTCGTCCGGCCGCGGGCCGCCGATCTCGGCCGCCGACATCATGCCGACATCCAAGGCCGTGTAGTGGCAGTGCGTGCACGTCTTGGTGAGGACGACGGGCTCGAAGTAATGGTATTTCTCCCCTTCCTTCTCCGGGCGCCGATCCACGAAGACCGGCCGCCTTGACCGCGCGCTCGATCGGGGGGCAGGTTTGTCGGGCGAAATCGCCGCTTCCTCCGGCTCGGCCGATCGCGACGTCAGCTCCTGCTGTTCCCGGTATTTGTTCTTCAACTCGATCACCAGCTGCCGTTCCGTCTCGTCCCGGGGCGGCCGGGCCTTGATGTGACTCAACCAGTAACCGGGTTCGAGCGTGACGATTTCGTAGGAGTAATCCCGGCGTTCTTCAAAACCCGCGATGACCTCCCGCAGCCACTCTCGCTTGTTCTCCATTTCGCTGTCGTCGGGATTGTCCTCGACGCCGCGTGTTTCGAACTTGAGGGAGTGGACCTTGATCATGATGATATCGATCAGGCCGTGACCGTGGTTGCGGGTCGTGTTCATCACGAGCCTGCTGGCGATCTGATCAACGCCCCAGAAAGCGCCGCCCACCAGCAACAGCAGGCAGGCGCCGAACAAGAGGCGGCACTTCCGCTCCAGGCTTGTCTCACCGAGCACGCGTTTGATCGAGCGATAACTCATGAGCGGCGACTTGAGGACGATGCGCGGACGGGACCGGTCACGTACGGCTTGAGGCCATTTATTCTAGAGGGATGCGGTGTCGGGAACCATAGCAACTGCGTTGATTCCGCGGCCCCGCATGAGGGCACGCGGTGCGAGGCAAAGGCCGGCGGGTTGCGGCGGTGAAGTCGCCCGGGGCGCCCGCGCGTCGCGCCCGCGCGTCGCGCCCGCGCGTCGCGCCCGCGCGTCGCGCCCGCGCGTCGCGACCGCGCGACGCGAGCGCCGAGCGGTTGCCGGCCGGCGGCGGGCTGCACGAGAGCTGGCCAGGTTCGGTCGCCGCGTCGCCGCGGTTCAGAGCATGTCAAGCGGATCGACATCGACGATCCAGTGGATACCCTCGGGCGGTTTAAGGTCCGGCACGGCCGCCCGCACGAGGTCGCGGAGCGACTGGCCGTCGGTGTGGTAGAGCAGAATGTGGAATCGGTGGTTGCCTCGCAGTTTGGGGATGGGCGCGATCACCGGGCCAAGGATGCGACCTTCCACGCCGCGGTGCGCCGCCTGCTGCCTCATCGCCCGGGCCACCGACTCCGCGAACTGCTCCGTCGTTGTTTCGGATGGTCCGCGGACGACGATGCGGATCATCGCGGTCATGGGCGGATAACCGAACTCGCGCCGCACGGGCAGTTCGCCGTTGGCGAACGTCACGTAATCGTGCCGCTGCGCGGCGATGATGGCCGGATGCTCGGGGCTGAACGTCTGCACGAGCACGCGCCCGCCGCGAGGGCCGCGCCCGGTGCGGCCGGCCACCTGCGTGACCAGTTGGAACGTCCGTTCCGCGGCGCGAAAGTCGGGGAAATGCAGCGCCGTGTCGGCGTTGATCACGCCGACCAGCGTCACGTTGGGGAAATCCAGTCCCTTGGCGATCATCTGCGTGCCGACCAGGATCTTGACGTCGCCCGCCCGGAACCGGTCCAGTGCCTCTTCGTGGCTTCCCGGTTTGACCATGGAGTCGCTATCCATGCGCAGACAGGCCACGTCGGGAAACCGCGTGCGAACTTCCAGTTCCAGTTTCTGAGTTCCCAAGCCCGAATAACGGATCCCCTCGAAACGACACTCCGGGCAGTCCGGCGGCGGCGGGATCGTGTAATCGCAGTAATGGCACACCGCCTTCTCGCCTTGCCGGTGGTGGGTCAGCGCGATGTCGCAATCAGGGCACTTCACGACGAAACCGCAGCCGGGACACTGGATGGTCGTGGAGAACCCGCGCCGGTTGAGCAGCAAGATCACTTGCCCGCCGTCCCGCAAGGCTTCGTGCACGGCCAGGTGCAGCGGTCTGCTGATCGCGCCGCGACTGCGCCGATTGTGGTACTGCGCCCGCAGATCGATCGTGGCGACGTCGGGCAGCGGGAGGTGAGACACGCGACGCGGCATCTCGACCAGGCGAAAACGGCCTTGCCACGCCTCGTGCCAGCTTTCCAGCGAGGGCGTCGCGGAACCGAGCACCAACGGGATGCTCTCGGCCTGGGCCCGCCGCAACGCGACGTCCCGCGCGTGGTAACGCGGCGCCGTGTCCTGCTTGAAACTCGCGTCGTGCTCCTCGTCCAGGACGATCAACCCGAGATTCGGAGCCGGCGCGAACACGGCGCTTCGCGCTCCCACGACCACCTGGACGTTGCCGCCGGCGATCTGCCTCCAATGCCAGTGCCGCTCCGCCGGGCTGAGATGGCTGTGCAGCACGGCCACGCGCTCGAACCGCGACCGGAATCGCCGCCGCGTCTGCGGCGTCAGACTGATCTCGGGAACCAGCACGATCGCTTGCCGCCCGTACTGGATCACCTCCTGAATCGCTCGAATGTAAACCTCCGTCTTGCCGCTGCCGGTGACCCCGTGGATCAGGATCGTCGCGTGCTGCCCCGCCCGGAGCGGCTCCAGGATGCCGTCAAGGGCCCCCTGTTGGTCGCTGTTGAGCGACACGTCGACCGGCGGTTCGATCGGCAGCTCGTCCACAACCGCCTGCTGCACGCGACGCACCTCCGCGACAATCAACTGCGCCCGGCGAAGGGCCTGAATCGGCGCCTGGGTGCAGCCGGCCGCGCGAGCCAGATCGGGCAGCGTCATCGGTTCCGGCGCCGCAGCCAACGTGCGCAATACCTGCGCCTGCTTCTCGGGCAATTCCAGCCGGGACATGCGGGCCACCACCGCCGCCGGCACCCGCACGAACAGCTGCTCCCGCGTGCCCGCCTGACCACGCACCCCCGACGGTACGACGGCGTCCAGCACCTGGCCCCATGGACAAAGATAGTGGTCGGACATCCACGCCGTCAGCCGCAACATGGCCGGCGACAACAGCGGCTGCGCATCCTCCACCGCCAGAATCGACTTGAGCGGCCGCGTCGGCTGCTTCCGGGTCTCCACCCCCACGCAATATCCAGTCCGGCGGCGATTGCCGCGACCCAGCGGCACGCCGACCCGCACGCCGGCCCTCACCGCCCCACGCAACGCGTCGGGGACCCGGTAGTCGTACGGGCCGTGAGGAGGCTCGGAAAAGAGCACGGCCGCCACCGCCTGCTCGCTCTGATCGTCCAGCTCCCAAGGGGCGGGCTGCTTGTCAAAGAGATCCTGTTGATGATCGCCAGTCATAAGTCACCAGGCACGCGGCGCGAATCCGTTGCCGCCGAATGGCTCACGCGGAAGCCCGCCTGTCGCCGTCTCCGTCGTGCGACCGGCGGCCGCGCAATAGCCCACGCCTGTCGCAAGGTCCTTTCTCACCACCGTGCCACCGCATTAAGATAACCTCTGACGTCGCTCATTGACCCGGCGGCTCACCACCGCACCGCCAGTTGCCCCAGGCGGAAAACGGACATTCTGGAAGCTGCGTGTATACGGCGCCATATGACCACAAACCAGATGACGTATCAACCCATTCATCGGCTCGGCGTCCTCGGCGGCACGTTCGACCCCGTCCACTACGGGCACCTGCTGCTGGCTGAATCAGCTCGTGAACAGTGCCGGCTCGATCAGGTCTGGCTGCTGCCCACTGCCTCTGCCCCTCACAAACAGCGGCAGTCCACGTCCACGGCCCACCACCGTATCGAAATGCTGAAACTGGCCGTCGGCGGGCATCCGGCCCTGCATGTCAGCAGCCTGGAAGTCGATCGTGGGGGCGTGAGTTACACCGTCGACACGCTGTCGATCATCCGTCAGCAACATCCAGACGCGGAACTCTTCTTCCTCATGGGCGGCGATTCGTTGGAAGACCTGCCTCAATGGCGCCAACCGCATAGGATCCTCGAATTGGCAATCCCCGTCGTCGTTCGCCGGGCCGGATGGCCGGAACCGAACTACGACACGCTCAAGAAACTCGTCACCCCGCAGCGACTTGCCCGCATCCGCCAGTGCCAGGTCGTGATGCCCGTCATCGAATTGGCCAGTACCGAGATCCGGCGACGAGTGGGCAATCGGGAGAGCATCCGCTACCGCACGCCACGCGCGGTTGAGAAGTACATCGAAACGCACGGGTTGTACCAGTAGACCGCGCCGACACGCGCCGAACCACGGCACGGTCCACCAGCGGATCGTCAACGCCGGATGTCGAGGCTGAACGCCGACCGCCGATCGCTGACCGCTGATCGCTGACCGCCGATCGCTGACCGCTGATCGCTGACCGCTCGTCAAGCGGCCTTGGGAACGCCGAGGAACTTGCGCATTTCCGGCGAGAGGTCGACGACGTAGATTGCCGGGTCGCGACGAATGGCCGCGGTGACCTGGTCAAGTTGCTCTACGACGTTGAGCGCCAAGTCGACGAAGATCCACTTGTGGCCACCGAATTCGCACGCGCCGCCGCCCGATCCTCCGAGCCATTCCTGACGCGTTCCATAGCCCAGTTGCCGGGCAACCTCCATTGCCTGTTCGAGCAATTCGACCGTGTGCATCCCAGCTCTCCCGTGTTGCCTTGATTCCGTGGCTGCCGCCTGTTCCAGTCGCACGGATTATAGCGGCTTCGGTTTCAGTTGCCCAGCTCGGTTCGTCGATACGTCAGTAGATGCTAACCGTTTACCGCAGAACAAGTTAACCAGCGTGTACGAGGTAAGGGATTACGGTCGCCGCGAGCGCGGCAAGCCGGTGAAGATGGAGCCGCCCTGGGCAAATGTGCGGCTCGCGTTTGTGAAGGTGCGTGGAAAGGATGACTCCGTATGTGCAGTGGCTCTCCGGATTTCGTGCCGCTTGAAGAGCAGGTTCAGGTCCTCAGACAGCAGCTCGAACACGCGCAGAAGCTTACATCGCTGGGCGAACTGGTCAGTACGACGACGCACGAGTTCAACAACGTGTTGATGACCATCATCAACTACGCCAAGTTGGGTCTGCGTTGCCAGGACAAGGCCACGCGCGACAAGTCGCTGGAGAAGATCCTCGCCGCCAGCCAGAAAGCGGCCCGCATCACGAACACCATTCTGGGGGTCGCCCGGAATCGATCCGATGCGTTCGAACCAACGGACCTGGGCACTCTGGTGGACGATGCACTCGTGCTGTTGGAGCGCGAAATGAACAAATATCGCATCGTCGTGGAGCGACAGCTGGAGAAAGTCCCGCCAGCGCCATTGAATGCCAACCAGATTCAACAAGTCCTGCTGAACCTGCTGATCAATGCCCGGCAAGCGATGCCGCGAGGCGGCAGGATCTTCATCAAGGTGGAACATGATCCGGCGGATGATACCGTCGTGCTGTTCGTGCGGGACACGGGCGAAGGGATTCCTCCGGACAAACTGCGCCGGATTTTCGATCCGTTTTTCACCACGAAGCTCGGTCCCGATGACACGGGACGAGGCGGCACGGGATTGGGTTTGTCGGCCTGCCGCAACATTGTGGAAGCCCACCAGGGACGCATTCGCGTACAAAGCACGGTGGGCAAAGGTACGGCTTTTACCATCAAGCTGCCGGTAACCAGGAGCAGTGCGCCGGCGGCTAACCCCGCGGTTGGTGACGTCAGCCCGGCGGCCTCGGACCAGGAGTCGGCCTTGGGCACGCCGTGATCGCTCAACCTCCGTCGGCGACCCCCAGTCGGCCGCGCAGTTCGGCGAGGATTCGCTGTTCCAGCGGCGTATCGCGACCCACGGCGATCCAGCCGAGCGTATTGGCGCCGTAACGCACGTCCTTGGCCGGCCGCACGATCGTGCCATCGTAGTGCGGCGTCTCCGTGACAATCGTCGAATACTCGGGCTGGTTCACGTCCTCGAGGTCCTTGTAGACAGTCACTTCCACAAGGAACCCGCCATCCGCCTGAGGCATCACGCGCGCCACCGCTCGCCGCCGCATGGATTGAAGCGTGCTGTACTGCCGCTCAAAACCGGGCGTCGAGTCTCTCCGCCACGGCTCAAGAAGCGTCGCACCCGGCTCCGCGAAGGTCGTGATCTGCCCCTCCGTGAGAACGCCTCCCACCAGTCTCACCCGATCTTCCTGGTCAATCCGGAAGTAGTTGTCCATCGTGTCCACCAACTGGTTCCACACGAACTCGCGGTCCGCCATCGGCACGTACATCGGGTTCTGTGCCAGAGCAGCTTGAGGACACTCTGAGTTCAGACCTTGCAGTCCGTGGTGCCACCCGCACCCCACGAAGGTGCTCAACAAGAACAGCCCCAGACAACTGCGAGAAATGAGGCGAGTCATGGTTCTCCGCGGTACGACGTGCAAAGGTCCGCACACGTAGCGCGCTCCTCGGGCACATCAACGCGTCTTTGTCCCGTATTGCCGTCGCGTTCAAAGTCCGAAATTCGAAACGGATCCAACTGACCGATATTCAATAGCTCGAAACGACCCGCGGCCGGGTTCGTGGCACGGTTGGCATTCCCCCGAGAGTTGCCGCGGAAGACCTTTGGTTTTTGGATCTTGGGCCAGTTTCGCTGGTGGCCACAGGCCGTGTTCGGAGCCCAGACGGGGCGGTAGTGTCCTTGAAATCGCCGTTTGCCGCAAGGGCATCTCGCCTCCCGGTCCACCTCGGCTCTTGTAGCCGAGGGCAGGGCGGGGACTTAGGCAATAGGAGAATCTCGGGATCTTGTGGCAAGCTGCGCGGGACGTGGTTGGTTGGAGAACGGTTTCCCTTCAGAAAGGATGCGTGTCATGGACGACACAGGGGCCCGCTCGGCGAAGAATTCCGCCAGCAACGCCGCCGCCCCTCGCTCTCCCCCGACTTCATGTCGGGGGAAGCACGACTGACCAGCTACAGGGCCAACTGCCGCACCTCCACCGATTCGCCTCCCCCGGCTCCCCCGACTTCATGTCGGTGGAGAGTCCGCTGTAGCTGGCCAGTCGCGGGCCCACCGACATGAAGTCGGTGGAGAGCCCGCTGTAGCTGGCCAGTCGCGGGCCCACCGACATGAAGTCGGTGGAGAGCCCGCTGTAGCTGGTCAGTCGTGGAGCCGCCGACACGAAGTAGGTGGAGCGTTGACCGTAGGTGGAGCCCGTCTGCTGCGGTCGGTTGGGGTATTTGGGGGTAATGCGTGACGTGAGCGTTAATGACGCCCATACGCCGCGCGTGCCTCCGGCATTTTGCCCTGTTGATTGTCGCTCCGAGGGGACTGCCGACCGGTGGCCGAGTGTGGCTCGTCGTGAAACTGGACTGTGGTGCACGGAACTTCTTGACGGGGCCGGGCGTCCCATGGATTGTGGACCCGTTGATCTCAGGTAGGGTGGAATGGTCAGCGTGGCGGCCGTGATGGGTGGCGACCGCCACCCGAAATGTCCGCTCAACGTCGCTTTCTAAAGGGGTTGTGTGATGTGCCGCCTGTTTCGTTCGCTGTCGACTGCCGTGATCATGTTGGTGCCTTCACTGGTTTTGGCTCAGGGCTTGTTGGTCGACGTACGTCCGGACCACCGTTACCGGCTCCCGCGCCCGATCATCATTCCGCGTCCCGATCCTCAGCCCCCCCAATCCTACAAGATCCAGGAGTTGGCCGTTCAGGCGCGGCTGACCGACCAGGTGGCGCGCGTGCAGGTGTCTCAGTCGTTTGTCAACACGGGGAGCAGCCAGATGGAGGTGTCGTTTGTGTTCCCGTTGCCGTACGACGGTGCGGTGGACCAGATGACCTTCATGCTGGACGGCAAGGAGTATCCCGCCGAGTTGTTAGGTGCCGCGGAGGCTCGGCGGATCTACGAGGGCTACGTTCGCCGCAACCAGGACCCGGCCCTGTTGGAGTGGATGGGCACGGGGATGTTCAAGACGAGCGTGTTTCCGGTTCCGCCCGGGGCGAAGCGAACGGTGACCATGCGATACAGCCAGGTGTGCCGCAAGACGGACGGTTTGACGGAGTGGCTGTTTCCGTTGAGCACGGCAAAGTACACATCGCATCCGGTGGAGCGCGTGGCGGTGGATGTCACGGTGCAGAGTCAGGTGCCGATCAAGAACGTGTACAGCCCAACGCACTCGATCGAGATGAAGCGGGAGGGTGACCGGACGGCGATCATCAACTTCGTGTCGACCAACGAGATTCCCTCGGCCGATTTCCGGCTGATGTTCGATGTGGGCGATCAGAAGGTGGGCGCGAGCGTCATGAGCTATCGGCCGGACTCGAACGACGAGGGTTACTTACTGTTACTGGTGAGTCCCGAGATCGCGCGTGCCAGCAGTTCACCGATCCGCAAGACTGTGATCTTCGTCGTGGATCGATCGGGCAGCATGAGCGGGGCGAAAATCGAGCAGGCGAAAGGGGCGCTCAAGTTCGTCTTGAACAACCTGAATGAGGGCGACCTGTTCAACGTGATCGCGTACGACAGCACGGTGGAGAGTTTCAAGCCCGAACTGCAGCGGTACGGCGAGCAGACTCGCGGCGAGGCCTTGGGATTCGTGGAAGGCATCTACGCCGGAGGCAGCACCAATATCAGCGGAGCGTTGGACGCGGCGCTGAGCCAGTTGCAGGACGATTCGCAGCCGGCCTACATCGTCTTCCTGACCGACGGGCTGCCGACGGCCGGCGAACGGCGTGAGACGAAGATCGTGGAGAACGCGCGCGCGGCGAACAAGGTCCGCGCAAGGCTGTTCAGCCTGGGCGTCGGATATGACGTGAACAGCCGACTCCTGGAAAGCCTCGCTCGCACCTGCTACGGGCAGAGTCACTACGTGCGTCCGAACGAGGACATCGAGGCGCACGTGTCGGCGTTGTACCGCCGGATCGGCGCGCCCGCCCTGGTCGACCTGAAGATCGCGTTCGACTTGGACGGCTATCCTCCTGAAAAAGGCCCGCCGGTCAGCCGCGTCTATCCGAAGGACGCCTACGACCTGTTCGCCGGTGACCAGCTAGTGGTGGTCGGACGCTACAAGCAGTCTGGCACGGCGAAGGTCACGATCACCGGCAAGGTCGACAAAGTGGAACAGTCCTCTGACTTCCCGGCGGAACTGGTGGCGTCGTCGCCGGACGACTCGAAGGCGTTCGTCGAGAAGCTGTGGGCGGTGCGGCGCGTCGGTGAGATCCTCGACGAGATCGACTTGCAGGGCAAGAACGACGAGCTGGTGAACGAACTGGTCGCGCTCGCCACGAAACACGGCATTCTGACCCCCTACACGTCGTTTCTGGCCGACGAGATGGCGGACGTCCGCGACGTGGCCGAAAGCCGCCGGCGGGCCGACCTGTCCCTCTTCTCCCTGCAGGAGACGAGCGGTGAAGCGGCAGTCGCTCAGCGGATGATGAGGAACTCTCTGAAACGTGCCGGCGGAGCTCCGGGCAGTGGCTTCCCGGGCAGCGGGGCCGACAGGGGAGCCATGGGCGGCGGCTACGGGGCACCTTACTCCGGAGGCGCTATGGCCGGTGGACCTGGGGGTGGACCTGGCAGCGGTGCCGTTACGGCTCCGGACCGGGAAAGTGAGGCCGGCAACGCAAAAGCGGGCCGCACCGTGTTGAACGTCGGCCG
>Ga0194111_10007805_pt1 | contig 11875 bp, 10 predicted proteins | sample TA2KigC300mmetaG_FD_146194 | JGI IMG/M metagenome (GOLD analysis project Ga0194111, IMG submission 146194) | Freshwater microbial communities from Lake Tanganyika, Tanzania - TA2015033 Kigoma Deep Cast 300m | ecosystem: Environmental > Aquatic > Freshwater > Lake | place: Tanzania: Lake... | reverse complement strand
CCGCGCGCCCTCGCGTTGGAAAAGCTCGGCCGTGGCGCGGCCGATGCCTGAGGCGCCGCCGGTGATCAGCACGCGGCGTCCGGCCATGCGGCCGGCTTGGGAGAGCGTCACAGGAAGGCTCCATCGTCAGGAAGGCCGACGCCGTTGACGTAGCTCGCGGCGTCGGAGCACAGGAAGGCGACCACGGCGGCGACCTCGTCGGCTTCGGCCGGCCGGCCCATCGGCGCGGCCGCGACGATGCGCTCGCGCAATTCCGGGGTGAGCCCTTCCCAGCGCTGGCGGATGCGCGAGCCCTGCTCGGACAGCGTCAGCCAGGGCATCAGCGCGTTGACCGTGATGCCGAAGGCGCCGACATCCTTGGCGAGCTGGGCGGCGAAGCCGAGCAAGCCGGCTTTGGCGGCGGCGTAGGGCAGACGCGCGCCGGCGGTGCCGACCGGCCCGGTCTTGCCGCGCGCGATGGTGCTGGACATCAGCACGATGCGGCCGTGACGGCGCGTGCGCATGCCCGGCACCACGGCGCGCGCCATCAGATAGGCCGAGCGCAGGTTGAGATCGATGACCTGGTCCCACAGATCGGGCTCGATCTCGTCGATCTGCTGCACGTTGCGCGGGCCGGCGCCGCCGGCGACATGCACCAGCGCGTCGATGCGGCCGAAAGCGTCCTCGACCGCGGCGCGCAAACGCTCGACGGCGGCCGCGTCGCCGACATCGGCGGTGAAGCCCGCGACGCGCGCGCCGTTCTGCCCCAGCTCGCTGGCGGTAGCCGCGACGCGCTCGGCCTGGATATCGGCCAGGGCGACGTCGAAGCCCTGCGCGATCAGGCGCGCGGCGCTGGCGCGGCCGATACCCTGGGCGCCGCCCGTGATCAGGGCGACGCGACGCATGCCGCTCATATGATCGGCGTGCGCCGCAGGGTGCGCGGCTGAGCGGGATCGAACGGCGTGCGGGCGTGCTGCAGCAGGCGGTTGTTCCAGACCAGGATGTCGCCGACGCGCCACTTGTGGCGGTAGATCAGGCGTTCCTCGCCGTAGAGGCAGCGCCGCGTCTCGGCGATCAACGCCTTGCTCTCCTGGGGCGTCGTGCCCTCTACCCGCACCGTGGTGAGGTGATTGACCCAGAGCGCTTCGCGGCCGGCGTCGTCGCGATAGAGCATGGGGTGGACGGCGTTGCGGGCGTTGGCATCGCCGGCGGCGTGGTCCATGCGCTGGGTGTAGTCGGCCTTGAAATCGTAGGCGTGCAGGCAGGAGAGCGTGCGGGCGCAATCGCGCAACGCGGCCGGCATGCGCTCCAGCGCCGCGCAGGAATCGACGAAGTGGGTGTCGCCACCCTCGGCCGGGATCTCGATGCCGTAGAGCATCAGCGCCTTGAGCGGATCGGGCAAGAAGAGCTGGTCGCTGTGGAAGTCGAGCTCGCCGGTGCCGAGAATGCCGTCGTCGCGGGTGTTGGAGACGTATTGCGTATCGGCGTCGCGATTGGGCGCAGAATCGTAGTCGGCGCGGATGGCGATAGTGCCGAACAGTCGAGCGAACGCCGCCTGGCGTTCCGGCGACAGCGTCTGGTCGCGCAGCAGCAGCAGGCGATGGCGCTCGAAGGCGGCGGCGAGCGCCGCGCCGCTGGCGGGATCGATCGGCCGGGAAAGATCGACGCCGCGCACCTCGACGCCGAAGGTATCGGCCAGCGGCCGCAGATCGAGCGCGGCCGGAGGCGGCGCGCTCTCGCCGCGCGCGGTAGCGAGGCCGGTCATGCGGATCTCCTCGAACGCCAGGACTCCGGCGAGTGTATCGACGCCGCTCGCGCGACGTAAGGGGCGGGAAACTTCGAGGGTCGTTGCGCCACGGCCGGATTGAGGCAGGATGTCGATGCGGAACACCGGGGTGCGTCGATGCGTGTTCTTCTGGTCCTGTTGAGTCTGCTCACCGCATGGCCCGCCCAGGCCGGCGAGATGCGGCGCCTCGTCGTCAACGGCGTCGAGCGCACCTACTACTTGCACGTGCCGGCGACCGTGAAGCCCGGCGCGCCGCTGATCATCATGCTGCATGGCGCGACGGCCGATGGCCGCAACGACGTGCGGCGCTACGGCTGGGAGCATTGGGCCGACAGCCGCGACTTCATCATCGCGGGGCCGGACGCACCGACCTTGCGCGCCAACGAGCCGGTGAGCGACAAGAACTTCCGCACCTGGAACCACGGCGGCCATCGCGCCGCCAGCAACGTCACATCAAGCGACGATGTGGGTTTCGTCGCCGCGATGATCGACGACGTCGCGCGACTGAGCGCGATCGACCGCCGCCGCGTCTATGTCGCTGGCTTCTCCAGCGGCGGTGCGATGGCGCATCGGCTGGGCATCGAGCTTTCGGGCCGTATCGCCGCGATCTCCGCCAGCGCCGGCGGCCTGCCGCCGGCTTATGGACGAGGTGTTCGCGGGATGCCGATCCTGATCAGCGCCGGCGATCGCGATCCGGTCACGCCGGTCGAAGGCAACGGCACCTTTGTCGCCGACTCGCATCGCACGATCATCGACAAATGGCGCGCGCTGAACGATTGCCCTGCGGCGCGGCGGCCGCCATCCGCGCCCGACCTGCTGGTCGAGCTGTCCGCACCCTGCCGCGATGGCAGCGAGGTGCGCTACGTCAGGATGCTCGGCGTCGACCATGTCTGGCCGCGGACCAATCAGATCGACCTGACTATCGCGAGCTGGGAATTCTTCATGCGCTTCAGGCTGCCGAACTGAGCGGTCCCAAAGAAAAACGCCCGCCCCGAAAGGGGCGGGCGCGCTTCAGCCGCAGACGAAGGGCTACTTCATCACGGCGTATTTGAAGTTCGGCGAGTCGGTGGCGAAGATCGGCGTCGTCACCTTATCGCTCATCGACCAGACGATCACCTGGTGGTGCAGCGGCAGGTAGGCGTTCGAGCCGCGCGCCAGCTTCCACGCCTCGGCGATCATCTTGTCGCGCTTGGCGGCGTCGGTCTCCTTCGACATCGCCACCACGAGGTCGTCGAGCGCCTTGTTCGACAGGCCGGTGAAGTTCCAGGCGCCGTTCGCCTTGCCGTCGTGCGTCTGGTAGAGGAACGAGAAGACGTAATGCGAGTCGAGCGTCGGCACGCCCCAGCCCAGCAGGTAGAAGCTGCTGTCCTTCTTCTGCAGCTTGGGGAAGTGCAGCGTCTTGGACCGCGCCTGCAGATCGATGGTGATGCCGATCTGCGCCAGCATGCCGACCGCCGCCTGGCAGATCGCCTCGTCGTTGTTGTAGCGGTCGTTGGGGCAGTCGAGCGTGACCTTGAAGCCGTTGGGATAGCCGGCGTCGGCCATCAGCTTCTTAGCGCCGGCGATGTCGAGTGCCGGGCGCTGGTCGAGTTCCTTGGTCCAGCCATGCACCGCCGAGGGCGTGATGATACCGGCGGGCGCCGCGAAGCCGCGCATGACCTTGCTGCGGATGGCGCCGATATCGATCGCCTTGTACATCGCCTCGCGCACGCGGGCGTCGGCGAAGGGGTTCTTGCCCTTCACGTCGCTGTACTTCAGCTCGGGCGAGCCGACGTCCAGCCCGAAGAAGATCGAGCGCACCTGCGCCGTCTCCAGCGTCTTCAGGCCGGCGGTGGCCTTGATGCGGCCGATATCCTGCAACGGCGCGTCGAGCAGGAAGTCGATCTGGCCGGAGATCAAGGCGGCGACGCGCGTCGAGGGCTCCTTGATCGGCGTGTAGACGACCTCATCGGGATAGTTGGGGAACTGCGCCTTGCCCCAGTAATTGGGATTCTTGACCAGCACGGTCTTCACGTCGGGGTCGCGCTGCTTGACCGTGAACGGTCCGGTGCCCATGGCGTTGCGCACCGCGAAGGTCTCTTCCTTGTCCTTGTAGCTGGCCGGCTTGACGACGTTATTCTTCTCCGCCCAGGCCTTGGACATGATGTAGATGCTGGTGAGCTGGTCGGGCAGGATCGGGTTGGGCCCGTTGGTGTGGATCACCACGGTCAGCGGATCGATCGCCTTCACCTCCTTGATCGAGGCGATGTAGGTCTTGAAGTCCGAGCTCGGCGCCAGCGCGCGGTTGATGCTGAAGACCACGTCCTCGGCGGTGAACGGCGTGCCGTCGCTGAACTTCACGTCGGGCCGCAGCTTGAACTCCCAGGCGTCGCCCTCGAGCGGCTTCCACGACAGCGCCAGGTTGGGCACCTTGCGCAGCTGCGGATCGCGCTGGATCAGTGGATCGTAGATGTGCTGCGACATCGCCCCGGTGGGGCCCTCGTTCTGCGAATGCGGATCGAGCGTCAGCGCGTCGCCGACACTGGCCCAGCGCAGGGTCTTGGCCTGCGCCAGCGGCATCGCCAGCGACATGGCTATCGCCGTCGCCGCGATGATGCGTCCCAGTTTCATGAAGGGTCTCCGTCTGTCTTGCGTTCAGCCAGCCGCGGTGCGGCGGGCGCATGGGCGGATTAGCGCGTGCGGGTGAAAGAGAGTCAACAACCGGAGCGCTTCGCCGGGCAGGGAATCCGCTAGCGCTTGAACGGATCCTTCTGATCCGGCGGCTGGCCACCGCGCGGCGCGAAGGGGTCGCCGCCGGTGGGCGCGCCGGAGCCGGGCGCGCGGCCGTCAAAGGAGGTCTGGCAGGCGAGCAGCGCTTCGCCGGCGGCGGCGCTGCTCTGCAGGTTGAGCAGCGCGATCTGCTGGCCGCCATAGGTGACGCGCATGCGGTTGCCGCGCATGAACTCGCCGAGGAAGCGCTTCCAGACGGCGGCGTCGGCGAAAGTCGCGGTGAGCGCGACCGTGGCGCCGCCCATCGCCTTGCCCTTCATCGGCCCGGTATAGGGCGCGCCGTTGTCGAAGGAGACGCTGGTCACATAGGCCTTGCCGTCCTCCAACGACTTCCAGTCGTCATGCGCCAGGAACCAGTGCATGTCGCGCTCGGCGGTGAAGCCCAGGCGCACCACCGTGCCGCGCGTGCCCTTGAACAGGATGAAGCAGCCATTCTTGAGGCTACGGTCGACATTCACGTCCCAGCCGCCGACCTGCTTCCACGATTCGATCTGCGCGTCCGCCGGCCCCGCGAGCAGGGCGGCGGCGACGAATGACACTAGGAGCCGCATTGTCTTCTCCCCGCGACGCTCTGCGACGGTGCCGATGGCGATCGGGATTGGCAAGAGCCACCACCTTTCCTCCTCCCCGCCTTCGCGGGGAGAAGGGAAGAGTCGACTCAGAGCTCCGCGAAGATATCGTACTCGACGGCGTGACGGCCGATCGGGGAGCCCAGGGCGTTGCGTTCGACCACGGCGCGCTGTTGCACCCGGAAGGCGAAGGTGAGCGCCAGCGCGTCGGCCATGTCGGGCGAGGCGAGGCCGCGCTTCTTCATGTCCTCCTTGCGCTCGAGCTGGATCTGGTCGCGGGCGTTGAAGCCGTAGCGCGGGCCGACCAGGTCCTCGGCCAGCTCGGCGTCGTCGGGGATCGCCGCGTCGGCCAGCCAGGTCTTGAGGTTGTCCCACATCTGGGCGCGCTTGTTGGCGTAGTTGCCGGCGACGTTGTTGACTCCCGGCGCGCCGTCGCCGGCCGAGCCAAACTCGATGCCGTAGACGTCGGGCACGCCCATCTGGCGCAGCCGGTCGACGACGCCGGCGCCCATGCCCATGTCGACGAAGATCGCGTCGACCCGGTGCTGGCGCGCCTCGTGGGCGACGCGCGCGGCGACCTGCATCAGGTCGGCCACGCGCAGGCGGATCGGCGGGATGACGCGCGCGTCGCGGCCGCGGCGCAAGACGATCGCCGTGCGGTCGTTGCCATGGCGCGCCACGTCGACACCCATCACCAGCGGCTCGTGCGGCTGCGCGGCGACCACGCGCTTGCGCGCGGCCTCGACCACGTCGGAGCCGATGAACTGGTTGTCGCCGACGCGCGGGAACTCGCCCTTCACCCGCACACGCACGAAATCGCTGTCCTCGCCGGTACTCGCGCACCCATTGCTCGAGCTGCGCCTTGTTGACGCCGGCCACCGAGCGGCTGTCGATCTGCCGCCCGCTCCAACGCGCGCGCGACTTGCCGAAGCATTCCCGGAAGCGGCCGCCGTTCTTCGTCGGATTGCCGAAGACGATCCAGATGATCTCGGTGTCCGCGTCGGTCAGCGCGCCCTCGGCGACCTCCCAGATCGGATCGGCGATGGCGCTCGCCTCGTCGAACAGCAGCACGATGCGCTTGCCCAGATTGTGCAAGCCGGCGAACGCCTCGGTGTTGTGCGCGTTCCAGGTGACGCGATCGCCGCGCCAGGTCTTGGTGTGACCCGGCGCGCGGCTGACGATCGCCGTCTCGGTCAGGCTGAACCAGTGCCGGCAGTTCATCAGGTTGAACCACTTCACGACCTGCGGCCAGGTCTTGGTGCGCAGCTGCTGATCGGTATTGGCGGTGATCATGCTCACCGAATCCTCGAAGGTCGCCAGCGCCCAGAGCTTGATCCAGGCCATCAGCGCCGACTTGCCGATGCCGTGGCCCGAAGCGACGGCGATGTGGATCGGCTTGCTCCTCTTCAAGGCGGCGTTGATCTCCAGGCGCTCGCCGATCTCGACTAGCACCGCCTCCTGCCAGGGGCGCGGGCCCTTTTCCCAGGATAGCGGCGCGCCCTTCTTGGTCCACGGAAAGACGAAGCGCACGAAGGACAGCGGATCGCGCGCGAAGCCCTGGATGGTGGCGCGCAGGTCCTCGTCGGCGACGGGATCGATGGTGGTCAAGCTCAATCCTCGTCCGCGAAGCGGCTGTCCCAGCCGGCGATGCGCTCGCGCGCTTCGCGCAATTCCGTCGCCAGGTCCCGCCCCGCGCCGCCGCCGTCCTTCTGCGTGCGGGCCGTCACCGTCGCTATCGCCCGCGGCGCGAACAGGCCGAGATGGCGCGACAGCGAGTCGAGGGCGTGGAGCTTCGACGCCAGCTTCAGCCTGACGATCCGCGAGCGTCCTCCCTCGGGTGACGTGTGCTCCTCGACGCGTACATCGGCGATGGCCCCGCGCTTCTCCGGCGGGACCTTCTCGAGGTCGAGCCGCACGCTGCCGTCCTCGCGAATGTCGAGATAGTCGTCGACCGAGGCGAAGGCGACGCGCACGTATTCGGCGATCACCCGCTCGGCGCTGACCTTGGCGGCGGCGGCGAGCTCCTGCTGGCCGGCCTCGATCGCCGCGCGCAGCGCCGGCAGGCGCATCAGCCGCCAGGCCGCTCGCCGCGAATTCCTCGGCGAGTAGCCGGCGCGCAGGAAGGCCTGCGAGGCATTGGAGTCGATGAGGTACTCCGCGACGAAGCGCCGCTGCCTGGGCGTCAACGTCCGGGTGGAGGGGGAGAGCGGGGGATCGTCGAGATGGTCGGTCATGCGGGTAATTTTAGCGACGCCAACACGAATCTTCGATTTCCGCGCCTACGCGCGCGCTATCGGGGCATCCGAGCCTACGGCCATCGTGTTTTGTCTCGCCCCTACGGCGGAGATCGTGGCGCGGCGAGGGGGCCGTCGCTACGCTCTCGAGGACGGGGTGTCTCGAGTCGGGAGAATGGCGGCGTGATCACGATCTACGGCATCAAGAACTGCGACACGATGAAGAAGGCGCGCGTCTGGCTCGATGCGGCGGGCGTGGCCTACGCCTTCCACGACTACAAGGCGGCCGGCATCGAGCGCGCTCGGCTGGAAGGCTGGGCGCGCCAAGTCGGCTGGGAGCGGCTGCTGAACCGCGCCGGCACGACGTTCCGCAAGCTGCCGGACAAGGATCGCGACGGCCTCGACGAACGCCGCGCCATCGCGCTGATGCTGGCGCAGCCCGCGATGATCAAGCGGCCGGTGCTGGAACTGGGCGATCGCCTGCTGGTCGGCTTCAAGCCGGACGACTACGCGGCGGCGGTCAAGAGGAAGTGACGTTTCCCTCCCTCTCCCCGCTCGCGGGGAGAGGGGGAGCTGCGACGCCCGTTACGCCGGGCCGACCTCGACGGCGGTGTCGTTGAAGCAGGCGCCTTCGGCGAGGTCGGCGCGTTGGTCGGCGGAGACCAGCGCGGAGATCGTCTGGCCGGTGCGGCTGGTGGATATCCAGGCGCCCTTCTCGCTGGAGACGACACCGGGCGGCACGGCGTCGGTCACCTCGAGCGGCAGGATCACCTCGCCGAGGTCGTTCCAGACGCGCGCTTCGCGCGCGCTCGTGAGGCCGCGGCGTGCGGCGTCGGCGGGATTCATTTTCAGCGGTGGTGCGGCGCTCGAGGCGGGCAGATCGCCGAGCGTCGAGGAGACGCGCTTGTCGGAGGCCGGCGAGATCAGCATCAGCGGATGCGAGCCATCGCGCGGGCGGAAGTCCGCCAGCAGCGCGCCCGCGCCCCAGCGCTTCGCCAGCGTCTCCGATACGAGCTCGACCTTGCCTGACGGCGTCGCCGGCATGACGTTGTCGAACAGCGACATCGGTGCGCCGTCCGGGCCGGTCATTCGCAGCGCCTGGGTGGTCGGGATCTGGCTCGGCCGCAGGCCCGCCAGCCGTCGGTCGGCGCCATCGACGGCGTCGTCCATCAGCTCGGCGTCGTTCGCCTTGAAGCAAGGCTCGTCGAAGCCGAAGCGCGCGGCCAGGCGACGGAATATCTCGGTGTTGGGCAGCGCCTCGCCGATCGGCGCGATCACCGCCTGGGCGCGCTGCAGCCAGTGATGGCCATAGGCGGCGTAGAGGTCGTCGTACTCGAAATGCGTCGCCGCCGGCAGCACGATGTCGCAATAGGCCATGCTCTCGGTCATCGAGAGCTCGATGCCGACGGTGAAGATCTCCGGGCGCGCAAGCCCGCGGCGCATGCGGTTCTGGTCGGGGTGCACGACCACGGGATTGTGGTTGTAGATGAAGAGCGCACGCAGCGGCGGGTCGAGATCGTCGTTGGCGAGATGGCGACCAACATCGTTGATGTTGAGCGTGCGCGTGCCCGGCGGCGCCAGGTCGGGCCGCTGCAGCTTGGCCGGCGTCTTGGGAAAGGCGTTGCCGGCGCCCAGCACGATGCCGCTGCCCTTGCCGAGCTTGCCGAGCAGGGCGGGCAAGGTGATCGCCGCGCGGATGCCGCTGCCGCCGTTGCGGCCGCGCTCCAGCCCGTTGCCCGGCGCCATGACCAGGCGCTTCGACTCGGCGAGCCAGCGGGCGAAGGTGAGGATCTGGTCCTCGCGCAGGCCACAGGCCTGGGCCGCGCGCGACGCGGGCCATTGGCGCGCGCGCGCCATGAAGTCCTCGGCGCCCAGCACGTGCTTCTCGATAAACGCCGTGTCGAAGGCACCCGTGCGCTCAAGTTCGCAGGCCAGCGACCACGCAAGCAGCACGTCGGTGCCGGGCAACAGCGCCAGATGCAGGTCGGCCTGCTCGGCGATCTTGGTACGCAGCGGATCGATCACCACCAGCCGGCCGCCGCCGCGCTTGGCGATGCGCGCACCGCGCACGACGTGGAGATTGGCGACGGTGGCGTTGTTGCCCCAGATCACGTTGAGGTCGGCGTGCTCGACGAATTCCGGCGGGCAGCCGGGCACCGCGCCATAGGTTCCCGCCCAGGCCTGGCTGCGCACGCCGCCGCACAGCGCCTGCCGGTAGAGCTGCGTGGCGCCAAGCTTGTGGAAGAAGCGCGAGGACATGCTGTCATAGGCGAGGAAGCCGTGCGGTCCGGCGTAGTTCAGTGGTATCACCGCCTGCGCGCCGAATCGCGCGACGACCTCGCTCACCCGCCCGTGGATCACGTCGAGCGCTGCCTGCCAGGTGATGCGCTCGAACGTGCCGGAGCCCTTGGGGCCGACGCGGCGCAGCGGATGGCGCAGGCGCTGCGGCCCCTGCACGAAGGCGGCCGTGTCGTGCGCGACCTTGTTGCAGATCACGCCCGCCGTGTAGGGCAACGCCTCCGAGCCACGCACCTTGACGATGCGGCCATCCTCGACGCCGACCGTAAGGCTGCAGGTGTCGGGGCAGTCGAACGTGCAGACGCTCGCGTGTTCGGTGAGGGCCATGGCTTGGTGCTCCTGAAACTCGGTCATTCCGGGCGCGGCGATGGATCCAGGGACGATGCCTCGATCCATCGCTCCGCTCAGGATGACAGCGCTGGTAGTAGAGCCGGTCTGGGCGCGTGCCGGGGCGCGACTTTGTATCGAATGGCGCGGTACGGGCTCATCCTCGAATTGTCAGATCACGAATGGGCCCTTAGCGTTTTGTCGGGGTGGCCGGCGCACGCCTGGGCGCGGCGTCGATGAAAACATCGATTACCTGGCCTGGGCGGAGGCCCGCGGTCGGCGGACTTACGGCGTAGACGACCTGCAGCACCCGCGTATCGACGCGATCACTGCTCTGTCCCGAGAGGGTGCGCTTGGCCTTTACCAACGGCTCGGCGCGCACATATCGCAAGGCGATTCGTTGGTCGGGTGCGCCGCGGGGCAGGCCCACCGCGTTGGCGCCGGAAGCGAACCGCGGGATATCGGCTTCGTCGATATCCACCCGCACATGGAGGGGATCGAGCCGGCCCAGCAGAATTGGCGGTGTCGACGCGCCGGCGGTCGCGAATTCGCCCGGACGGATGTTCACTGCCAGGACGGTTCCGTCCGAGGGCGCCCTCACGGTGCGTTGATCCAGCTCGGCTACGGCAAATGCCAGTGACGCCTTCGCCTGGTTGACGGTCGCCTCCTCGATGCGGAAAGACGAGCCATTGGTTAAAGGGTTCAAAAGCGCGAACTCGGCCTCTGCACGGGCCAGGCGGCCCCTGGCCTCGGCAAGGCGCCCCTCGGCGGTGCGCAACAGGTTGCGGCGACGGACCATTTCGCGCTCGGTGATCGATGACCCGCTCTGCAGCTGACCGGCGATCCGGACCAGATCGCTGGCTTCGTCCAGATCCGCCTCGGCCGAGGCCGCAACGCCGCGCGCGATCGCAACGTCCGCGGCAAGCACCGCCGCCCTCTGCCTGATCTGGGCGAGGCGCGCCTCGGCGACCTCGAGTTCGCGTTGGCGTTCGGCGACGGTGACGGTGGCCAGCGCGGTATCGATGACGAAGAGCACGTCTCCCGCTCTCACCTTGTCACCATCGGTCACGCGTACTTCCGTGACGACGCCCGGAAACCGGGTCGCGACCGCGATCTCTCGGTCGGCGGGCTCGACCGCGCCGAGTGCGCCGATAACCGCCGGCGCAGTGGTCGGCGGCGGCGAAGACGAGGCTGGCGTCGACGGCGCCTGCGCTCGCGCCGTCGGCGGCATGTTCAGGGGCGCGACCGTCGTGTCGGGCGAATTCGAGTTGATGATCGACATGACCGCGGCGGTGAGGGCGATACCGGCAAGCGCGGGCAGGCCGAACATGAGCAGGCGGGAGCGGGCGGCCATCAATGCTTCTCGTCGCGGGGATGCTCTTCGGTCCGGATCACCCTGCCATCGGCCATGAAGGCGATTCGATCCGCGAAGCGGAAAATTCGCTCGTCGTGTGTGACGACGATCGCCGCGCGATCGGGTCGCACCGCGTGGCTGCGCAGGAGGTTCATGACCGCATTCCCCGATGCGCCGTCGAGCGAGGCGGTCGGCTCGTCGCACACGATGAATTTCGGATCATGGACCAATGCGCGCGCGATCGCCACGCGCTGCTGCTGGCCTCCCGAGAGTTCGCGCAGAAACTTGTTCATGTTCTCGGCGAGCCCCAGCAAGTCGAGCAGTTCACTCGCCCGACGGCGGGCGCGTCCAGAGGGCATGCCATGCACGATCAGCGGTACCGCCGCGTTCTCGGCGGCGTCGAGGGCGGGGAGCAAATTGAACTGCTGGAAAACGAAACCGACGGTCTCGCCGCGGAAGCGGCTGAGCGCCCGGCCACCCAGCGTCTTGAGGTCCGTGCCGAAAACCGTGACCTCTCCCTCGTCGGCCCGAAGCACCGCGGACAATATAGAGATCAACG
>Ga0194111_10007799_pt1 | contig 11880 bp, 7 predicted proteins | sample TA2KigC300mmetaG_FD_146194 | JGI IMG/M metagenome (GOLD analysis project Ga0194111, IMG submission 146194) | Freshwater microbial communities from Lake Tanganyika, Tanzania - TA2015033 Kigoma Deep Cast 300m | ecosystem: Environmental > Aquatic > Freshwater > Lake | place: Tanzania: Lake... | reverse complement strand
GATGTGCACCACGCTCCCCGGAGTGTGGGAGCCGTACGAGCAGACCTGGGAGTCAAACCGCTCGATCCGCATGGAGAACGTCGGCCCGTCCAGCGTGGCGAACCCGTGGCTGACCATCGGCCCAATCGACTTCTTCTCCCAACAGACCATCGCGGACTCGGTGGTGAGGGGGCTCTCGACCGACCGCGAGAAGGCCCTCGCGATCTTCTACTTCTACATCACGCATCGCTATCACAAGGGGAATGGCGACAACACCGCGCAGGGCGACGTCTCGCAGGCCATGAACGTGTTCGGCTTCAACACCTGCGGGAACAGCACGCTGTGCCTGTCGGACCTGCTCGACAAGGTCGGGATGCGTGACTGCATCTTCAGCCACTGTCCCGGCCATGTCGTCCCGCAGGTCTTCTTCGATGGGCGCTACAACACGCTCGACGGGGACATGGCCACCTTCATGCTCCTGCGAGACAACCACACGCTTGCCAACGAACTCGATCTGGTGCGCGACCACGATCTCATCAAGCGCGTGCATCAGTATGGCATCATGAGCGCCACGGACCCCCTCCGAAACAACGAGGACTACGCGCAGTACTACACGTGGGAGGGCGATACGACCCAGCAGCTTGACGGCTGGGCGTGGTGGACGATGGCCATGGTCCTGCGGCCGCACGAGGCCATCGAGTGGCGATGGGGCCACGAGACGCCGGTGAAGTACTACGGCGACATGACCGGACATCCGCCCATTGCTCCCGACACCATCTACAACGGCCTGTGGGAGTACGCCCCGGACTTCAAGGACGATGCGCAGTGGCGGGCGGGAGCGACCGCGACCAACATCACGACCAACGACGGCGTTCTCTCGGCCACGGACGGCGGCACCGGCACCATCGAGTGGCACATGAAGACGCCGTATGAGTTCATCGGAGGCACGCTGGCGACGGAGGCTGACGGGTGCACTTTCGAGATCGGCTTCCTGGATCCGAAGGACTGGAAGGCCGCCTTCACGCCGCTGGCGACGTTGGCCGAGTTCGGCGGCAAGTTCGCGGGCCGCACGGCCTGCGGGAACGAGTACTGGCTGCGATGTACCCTGACGGGCCAGGCCAAGCTGAGCGGCATCAGGATCACGAACGACATCCAGATGGCGCCGCTGGCGATGCCCTCCATGACCGTGGGAGACAACAGGTTCACCTACGTCGAGCACACGGACAACAACACCGGCCCCAATGCTGCCAGGCACTTGCGGATCACGCACACGTGGATCGAGAGGTCGAGGACGCGCCCTCCGAGCGCCCCCGCCTCTCCCCTCTTCCCTGCCCAGGGCGGCAGGAGCGATGGCACCGATGTGGTGTTCCGTTGGAGCGCGGCCAAGGACCCGGATGGCGACACGATCACGGACTACCACTTCCAGCTCGCAGACCGCCCCGACATGAGATGGCCCTTGTCACCCAACTTCGAGAAGTACATCTCCCGGACGCCCGACAAAGGCAACGCCCGCTACACGCTCCCGCGGCCCGGCCTGCTGACGCACGGCCAGACCTACTACTGGCACGTGAGAGCGAAGGACTCCAACGGCGTCTGGGGGCCGTGGAGCAGCACGTGGAGCTTCACGGCGGAGGGGCCGGAGTACCCGATCGACGTGGAGATGAGGTACGATCCGGCCACCGGGATCGGCACGTTGACATGGAGCGCCAACTCGACGGGCAGGGCGCCCGCCAAGTACAGGGTCTACGGCAGCGACGAGAAGGGGTTCACGGTTCACGACGCCCCCTATGAGGTGAAGCTCGGGGATACGAAGGAACTCACGAACCCGTTCCCCGCGAGCTTCGTGGCCGAGGTCGCGGGTACTTCCCTGGCGGTTGTGGGTGTGGGCAATGCTCTGCCGAACGCCAACAAGGCCTACTACCGCGTCGTGGCGGTGGACCGCAAGGGCAAGCGAAGCGGGGATTCGGACTACGTCGAAGCGCCCCGGCCCTTCATCTACAGCGCGCCGGTCACAGGCGCACCCGCGGGTCAGCCCTATCGCTACCAGGTGCAGGCCATCCGCTCCATCGGCGCCCTCACGAGAAGGGACAACACCAAGCCGAAGCCGGGAACGAGGTTCTGGAAGATCGAGCCCCTGAAGTTCGCGCTCACGCAGAGCCCGGGCTGGATGAGCATCGACCCCGACACCGGTCTCATCACCGGCACGTCCGACGGGACGGGCGGCACGGTGATCGTCAGCGTGACTCTCACGAAGGAGCACCGGCTGGTGCACGATGCGAACGCCATCGTGTGGGGGAACGAGTGGGAACAGAGCCGGACCTACGAGACCGTGGGGCCGGTGACTCAGGAGTTCGTGGTCAGGGGCGCATCGGCGCAGGCGCTACCCACACCCGCTCGATCGCCTCGGGCAGCGGCTTCGTGGTCTCCACGTGCAGCGCCATCGCCCAGTCCTGGTCTGTGGCCGTAACCCGGACCTCCTGCACCGCCTGGCTCCCCGGTACGGAGGCCAGCGTCTGGTCCACGTTGGGGGGCTGCACTTTGATTGTCACCAGCGTGACCTTCGCCTGCGGGTCCTTGAGCACGGCGCCGACGCGATACGTGAGGCCGGGCTGCACCGGGATCGAGCGGCTGACCCAGCGCGTGTTCTCATAGCAGGTCCAGCGGTCCGGCTGGGGGCTGAACACCGCGATGTCGCCGTGCGGGTTGCGGATGATGTTGCCCGGGGGATCGTCGGGCGCGAGGACGATGTCGGCCGTGACGGTCTGACCGGCGACCAGGGCCACCGGAGCCGAGACCCGCGCAAGAGAGCCAGGACGATAGGCCCACACCCGATAGACGCCCGGGGGCAAGCTGCGGAACTCGTAGCTGCCATGCCACGCACCGTCGGCGGGCTGGGGCGTGACCGCGTAGGCGTTCGTGGCGAAGTCCGTCAGCCCGGGGGCCAGGCAGGCGGGAGCGGGGCCGAGGGCCCGGAACTTGGCGTCGTCCAGGAGCATGATTCGCGCGCTCTTGTCCATGTGCTTCGGGGCGCCGGTATGGAAGAGCCCGGTCGTGATCGCGCCGCGCAGGCCGGCACCCGGGGGCTGAGGCGCTTCGGCCAGCGTGAACAGCGTATGCAGGGCGTCGGCCAGCACGCGGGCGCACTCCAGGGCGCTCTCCAGGATGATCGGCTCGACTTGCGGCCGGGCGGCCTCGCCTTGCGCGGCCAGCGGCTTGGCCCGGGTCGCCCGCTCGACCGAGAAGGCCACCAGACCCTCCAGGCGCGCCGTGAGCCCGGCCACGGCGGCCTCGTCGTCTTGCCCCAGCAGTTGCGGCGCGTATCCGGGGGTGGCGATCTCACTGGCCGGGACCCAGTTCTCCAACGGGCCATGCAGGTCGCCGACGATGACGGCGGCATGCGGCGGGGCGCCGGTGTCCTCGATCCAGTGGACGATCGGCGCCAGCTGCCGGGCAGCGTTGACGGGCGTCTCAGTGCGCAGGCCCTGCAAGGCGCGGAGGAAGAACGGACGCCAGGTCTGCCTGACCTGTGGGTCGCCGTGGAGCACGTAGTGCGGCAGGGCGCGGATCAGCAGGTAGTCATCCGCCGAGTAGTCGCCCAGCTCCAGGCCTTGCCAGTCAGGGATCCACGAGTAGTTCGTCAGTTGGCCGAACTCCCCGCCCAAGACCCCTTTCCAGTGGTCGGCTTCGGGGAGCGCCTCCAGCGCCGCACGAGTGATGTCCGGGTGCGGGCCCCAGGCGCGGGCGGCGCCGGGCACGATTGCCAGTAGCCCCACGAGGGCGAGAGCGTGAAGTCGACGCCGACGCATGGGTTCCGCTCCTTGGGGGAGATCAACAGAGAAGAGCTGCCACAACTCCCTGGCGGGGTGGTTCCCCCGATGCCTGCGCGCTTCCTGCCCGGCCGGACCCGAGGAGCTTCGTTGAGGCGTGGCTCGGGGAGGGGCCGCGCGGCGTGGGGGCGAAGGCAGTGTGGAGGCCGGGGAGAGACGACCCGTGAGTGACCAGCCCCCAAGAGAGCCTGAGGCCGTGAGGGCCTTGCGCGAGCAGTACCTGCACGCGGTGGCTTCGTGGCGCCGGCTCGGTCTGCTTGTGAAGCGCCTCGCTGACATCCTCGGGGCGGCAGTAACGCTGCTGCTGTTCGGTCCGCTGATCCTGTTCCTGGCCTGGCTTGTGAGGCGCGGCTCACCGGGAGGCGCGTTCTTCGCGCAGGAGCGGCTGGGGCAGTTCGGGCGCCCGTTTCGGATGGTCAAGCTGCGCACGATGGTGCAGGATGCCGAGCACAAGGGCGCCGGGCTGGCCATCGAAGCGGATGACCCGCGGATCACGCGCATCGGCAAGGTGCTACGGGCCGCGAGCCTCGACGAGTTGCCGCAGCTCTGGAACGTGCTGCTTGGTGACATGAGTTTCGTGGGGCCTCGGCCGCTGCCCGTGGTGTACTTCGAGCGCTGGAACGACCGCCAACGCACGCGGCTGCTGCTGCCACAGGGCGTCACCGGCTGGTCGCAGCTCATCGCGCGGAACGATGCTCCGTGGCCGGAGCGGCTGGAGCTTGATGCGTGGTATGTCGAACACTGGTCGGTGCTGCTTGACCTGCGGGTGTTCTTCAGGACGATCCTCTCCGTGGTCGCGCGGCGGGGCATTCAGGCGGCGGATGGCACCGTGAGGGAATTCACCGGCAGTGAGCCCGGCGACGCGGAGTAGGCCATGCATGAACTCCGGGAGGGTGAGTGATGTCGCGACCCCGTTTGGTGATCGTCGGGGCCGGCGAGCATGGTCGGGTCATGGCCGATGTGCTCCGCGAGCAGGAGGAGGTCGATCTTCTGGGCTTCGTGGACGACGATCCCGAGCTGCTCGGCCGGGAGGTTGACGGCGTGCGGGTGCTTGCCCGGGCTTCGGACCCCGAGTGGCCCGGGAAGCATGGCGCGACACATTTCCTGGCTGCGATTGGGAACAACGCCATACGGGCCGCCCGATTCGCCGAGATGGAGAGCAGGGGCCTTGCGGCATGGTCCGCCATTCACCCCTCGGCAGTGATTGCCCGATCGGCCGAGGTGGGTGCGGGAACGCAGATCGTCGCCGGGGTCGTGATCAACCCGGGGGCCGTCATCGGTCGCAACGTCATCCTGAATACCTCCTGCAGCATCGACCACGACTGCCGCATCGGGGATCACGCCTTCATTGCCCCCGGGGTGCATCTCGGCGGCACGGTGACGGTCGGCGAAGCAGCCCTCATGGGGATTGGGGCGGTTGCGCTCCCGGGCGTGACGATCGGCGAGCGTGCGATCGTCGGCGGGGGAGCCGTCGTGACGAAGGACCTGCCTCCCGGCGTTGTCGCCATAGGTTGTCCGGCAGGAGTCAGGTCCAGCGGGGAGTGAGGTCCGCGCCCTCAGCCGTGTGTCGGGGCGAGGGAGCGTTCGCCAACCCGCGGAGGCGCGCGCGCCCCACGAGATCCCTCGTTGTTCCGCAAGGTATGCGCGACTCAATAGGCCTCGCTGCTCTCGACACACAAGCAGCACCGTGAGGTGCGTCACATGCCCCGCCACTGAGGGAGGTCATCCTGGTGCACCTGACCAATCCGAGCGTGGTAGTTCTTCGTCCAGCGGTCTGTCAACGATCACAGTCCGGCCGCATGACGTTGTGCGCCGTGCAGGGGGGTATGGGGCCGTGCGGCAGGCCATTAGTCCCTACCGAATCGGGCTAGCTCTTGCGGACTGCTTCCTTGTCAGCGGCGCGCTGTTGCTGTCCGCGGTCGCCTTCCACAGCGGACAGGTCCCGCCCGGTGAATGGCAAGGCCTCAAGGCGGCGTGCCTTCTGGCAGCGCTCTGCCTGATGGCCACCAACCTGCTCTTTGGCCTGTACAGCCGTGTCTGGGAGTACGCGTCGGCCGACACCGCCCTGGCGGTGGCCAGCAGCGTCACGATCGCGCAGATCGCGGCTGCCGCGCTCGACAGGCTGTTCCCTCACCCCACCTCGATCCCGATCTGGCTCACGGCCTGGCTGGCGACGCTCCTGTCCATTGGCGCGGTCCGGTTTGCCTGGCGCTTCATCCGACCCCTGTTGGCCTCGCATCCTGCGGGCTCGTCCGACGAAGTGAAGCGTGTCCTCATCTATGGGGCGGGCCGCGCGGGTCACACCCTGATGGCTCACCTCCGCAGCGAGGGCAACGGCAACTACCGCGTCGTCGGCCTCGTGGACGACGATCCGGCCAAGCTTGGAGCGTTCGTGAGGGGCAAGAAGGTCATCGGGAGCGGCGAGAGCATCCCCGCCCTGGTGGCGGAGCACCGCGTCCAGGAGGTCATCGTCGCGATCCCGTCCCTGGACCGCGCGGAGGTCCGTCGGATCTACGGAATCTGCCGAGATGCCGGCGTCCGGATGAAGGTCCTCCCCTCCTTTCTGGAGTCCATGGAGGCGCCGGAGAGCCGGAGAGTCCGCCCCATCCAGGTGGAAGATCTCCTGGGCCGTGAGGTGATGCTCGAGAGCATCGGTCTGCAGGAGAACTACCTCGAAGACAAGACCGTGCTCATCACGGGGGCCGGAGGCTCGATCGGCGCCGAGCTGTCCCGGCAGGTTTGTCGCTACCGCCCGCGCCGGGTGATACTCCTGGGCCGCGGCGAGAATCGAATCCACTGGGTCTACTCGTACCTGAGGAACCAGCACCCTCACATCGACGTCATCCCGGTGGTTGCCAACGTGACGGTGGAGAGCAGTGTCGAGCAGCTCCTCGTCAGGTTCCGTCCCGAGATTCTCATCCACGCCGCCGCCCATAAGCACGTGTACCTGATGGAGTCCGTTCCGGTGGAGGCGGCGCGTAACAACGTCCTCGGGACCGCCTCTCTCGCCGATCTGGCAGAGCAGTACGGGGTCGAGAGGTTCCTCTTCATCTCGACCGACAAGGCCGCCTCGCCCACCAACATCATGGGCGCGACGAAGCGCATGGGCGAACTGGTTCTCGCCCGTCGCCCCCACGCCGGCACGTGCTTCATGTGCGTGCGGTTCGGGAACGTCCTGGGCAGCGAGGCCAGCGTGCTCGAGATCTTCCGCCGCCAATGGGCCAACCACGAGCCGCTCACGGTGACCCACCCGGAGGCGACGCGGTACTTCATGAGCATCCCCGAAGCGTGCTTCCTGGTCCTGCAGGCCGGGGCTCTGGGCAACCACGGCGACAAGTTCGTCCTGCAAATGGGCAGCCCGGTGCGGATTGTCGATCTCGCACGCGAGTACATCGCCCTCCAGGGCGGCGATCCCGAGGCCCCCGACGCCATCCGAATCACCCAGCTGCGTCCCGGCGAGCGCCTGCATGAGAAGCTGACGGGGCGGGGCGAGCAACTGCTGCCGACGACGTGTGAGTACATCGACAAGGTCAAGCCCGACCTCAGCGGCGCTCGCTGGCCCGAGCTCGTCAGGCAGACGGAGCAACTCCGGGCGTGCGTGGAAGCCGAGGACGAGCGAGGGGTCTGCCGGGTCCTGGGCGAAGTCACCGGCGGGGAGCTGCTTCCGAGGGGCGGTCCTGAGCTGCGACGAGGACTGCCCCATGACTCAGTGCGGGATGAGGCCGGGCCTTCCTCGTGGAGGACTCCTCCCGAAGACTGACGAATGGATGTTGCCTGTGTGGGAATTCGCGACACCGGTTCTCGGGCGCCATGAATGGCGCCCCTACATGAGGGCGGCGAGGACGAGAATCGCGGGTTCCCATCTGGACTTGGGGGATGGGTCCTGCATCCCACCTGAGATACCGAGACGCCTCGGGCATCTCCACATCATCTAGATTGGCTCGTGATGGAACACCCTCGCACGCCTGGCGCCGTTGATGCCTCGGCCCCGATACCCGGCCAACGCAGCCTCTGGAGCATCCTCACCCGGCGGCCCTGGATCATCGGCCTCGTGACGGTCTGCGTATTCGCCAGCGCCGGAGTTGTAGGTTTCATACAGCCGAAGATCTACCGGGCGACGACTGTCATCCTGCTGTCTGAGGCACGCCAGCAGGGACCGTCAGCGATGGACATCGAAACTCCGGCCGACATATTCTCGATGGGCGAGGGCGAACTGCCGGTCCAGTTGCGCCTGATCAAGAACCCCGACATCGGGGACAAGGTCAGGGTGGCACTGAAGATGGCGGAGGGGGCGCCGCTGCCAGCCGTCAGCGTTGAGCGGGTCTCCGGCACGCAGAAGACCAACTTACTGGCGCTGAGCTGCGACGGCACCGACCCCAAGCTCTGCCGAGACGTCGCCAACGAGTGGGTCACTGTCTACGCCGATGAGTCGAAGGCACGAAGCGGGCGGTCGCTGGACACTGCGCTGCAGTACATCACCACTCAGTTGCAGACGATCGAGGAGCAGTTGGACGACGTCGAGATGCGGTTGGCCGGGGTACAGAACCGCAACGGATCGCTCCAGGGCGAGAGCACCGGCGGCTCTGGCTCTCCGGCCTCCGACCTTGAGGCGAAACTGGAGGACAACCTGGCCCAGCAGGCGGCCCTGCAGGCCAAGATCGGCGAGGCAGAGGCCCTCCTGGCCCACGAGCCCCGCCTGACGGCCGAGACGCGCGAGGAGCCTACGGCCTCCGCCCAGGCGCTGAAGACGGAACTCGCGCGGCTGACGCTTCAGCGGCAGCAGATGCTCGAGTCGTACCGTGAGAACACCCCGGAGATCCAGGCGCTGGATGAGCGCATCGGACGGCTCGAGAGGCAGCTGAAGATCACCGGACGTGAGACAGAGACGGTGACCTCGAACGTGCCGAACGACGCCCGCGCGGCCCTCCAGGGCCAGATCAGCGGTCTCAAGACCGACCTCGCCGCCGCTCAGGCTCAAGGCGCCCACCTCCGGGAACAGATGGCCCAGGAACAGGCCACGGCCCAGACGCGAACGGATGCCCAGGTCCGGTACGCGGGGTTGCAGCGCAGCCGGCGCGTGCTCGAGGAAACGCACTCGATGCTGTTGAGCCGCCTGTACGAACTGCGCCTCCAGAAGGAGATGGAGACTCCCGGCGTACAGATCGTGCAGGCGGCCGATGTACCCAGCCGGCCGATCAAACCGCAGATGCAGACCTTGCTCGGCCTCGGTCTCATCCTGGGGCTCCTGTTGGGCATCGCGGCCGCCGGGGCGATCGACCAGATCGCCGACACCTTCGCCGATGTGGACGAGATCGGCACCTACACGGGACTGCGAATCCTGGGTGTGCTGCCCTACTTCCGGGACATTCGCACGTCACCCCTCACCGCCGCCGAGCACACGCGCGCCGGCTTCGCGAACGCCGCCCGCATGTTGGTATCCAACCTGCGGTTCCTCCGCGAGAAGGAAGGTAGCTCCAGCATCGTGGTCACCAGCGCGGGGAAAGGGGAAGGCAAGACCACCGCCACGATCAACCTGGCGATCGCACTGGCGGCGGCGGGCGAGGACGTCCTGGTCGTGGATGGCGACCTGCATCGGCCCACCGTCCATCGGGCCTTTGGGCTGTCGAACGAGGTCGGCCTGTCCAGCGTACTGATCGGCGTGCGCCCCATCGAGGAGGCGACCCAGCCGACCTCCCTGGCGCGCGTCTCCGTCATGGCCTCCGGACCTCTGCCTCCTTCCCCCACCGACATCCTCGCCAGCGAGGGCACCGCCGAGGTCATGCGCCGCATCAACCAGTCGGCGGACATCGTCCTGTGGGACACCCCGCCGGCTGCTCTGCTGCCGGATGCCTCGATCGCCGCCGCCAACGCGGATGCCGTCATCTTCGTCCTCGGTCGCGATGCCCGGCGGCGCATGGTGCGCCAGTCGCTGGTCCATCTCCGCGATGCCGGCTGCGAGGTGCTCGGCGCGGTCGCCAACCAGACGCGCCCGCGGGGCGGCTACTACTACTACTCCTACCACTCCTACTACGGGGACTACGCGGACGAGGACGTCGAGACCGACAGGACGGCTTGAGCCACGAAGACATGTCGAGCGCGAAGGAGCATCGACCACAGCGAGGATTGCCTCGGTCTCCGGCCGGCCGTCGAGGCCGCAAACCGAAGCCCTTGTGATGAGAGTCCTGCAGGTTGCCGCTCGGATGGCTTCCCTCGCCGGCTTCGCGCTTCCCCTGATGGAGCGCCTCCGGGAGGCCGGTCACGACGTTGAGGCCCTCGGCCAGTTCGACGGCTTCGAGAGCCGCCTGCGAGACGCGGGCTTCCCCGTTCACCCCTGGCGTTGCGGCCATACGCTCAACCCCCTCGCCATCTGGCGCGCCCGCCGCGAGCTGGCAGCCTTCCTCGCGGAGCGTCAGTACGACCTCATCCACACCCACGCCTCCTTCGCCGGGATCATCGCAAACCCCGTCGCCTACCCGCGCACCCCTTGTCTGCTCTACACGCAGCACGGGTTCTACGTGCACGAGGGGCTGAACCCACTCGCGCGCCGGGCGTGGCTGGCCATCGAGAAGATCGGTCTCCGCTGGGCCCATCACGTCCTCTGTGTGAGCCAGGCCGAGAAGCAGTTGGCCGAGACCCTCGGCGTCGGCCCGCCGCGCAAGTTCCACCTCATCCCGGGCGTCGGCGTGGACCTCAGCCGCTTCCGGCTCTCACCCGAGGAGCGCCAACGCAGACGCACCGCAGTCCGCCAGAGCCTCGGGGTCGGGCCCGACGAGACCGTCATCCTAACGCAGACGCACCGCAGTCCGCCAGAGCCTCGGGGTCGGGCCCGACGAGACCGTCATCCTCACCGTCTCCCGCCTGACGTGGGACAAGGGCTACCGCGAGATGATCGAGGCTGCGCAAGCCGTTGCCTCACCCCCTGCCCCCTCTCCTGAAGGGAGAGGGGGTCAACAGCACGGCGCGGCCTCACCCCCTGCCCCCTCTCCTGAAGGGAGAGGGGGTGAACGACGCACGGCGACGACGTTGACGTTTCCCCCTCTCCCTTCAGGAGAGGGGGCAGGGGGTGAGGCTAACATCCGCTTCCTCGCTGCCGGTTCCGGCAAGGATGAACGCGCGATCCGTGCCGCCATCGACCGCGCCGGCCTCGCCGATAGGTTCACCCTCCTCGGCTGGCGCGATGACGTGGCGGACCTCTATTGCGCAGCCGACCTCTTCGTCTTCGCCTCCCACCGGGAAGGGCTGCCGGTCTCCCCTATCGAAGCGATGGCGAGCGGCCTGCCGGTCATCGCGTCCGACATTCCGGGCTGCCGCGAGGAGATCGAACACGAGCAGAGCGGACTGCTGTATCCTGCGGGCGATTCAGGCGCCCTGAGCGACGCCATCCGCCGTCTCCTGTCCACGCCTGACCTGGCTGCTCGCCTGGGCGCCGGCGCTCGCACTCGCGCCGCCGTTTTCAGCCTGGACGCAGCACTCAGCCGCCAACTCGAACTCTACGCTCAACTAAGCGCCTGACCGGCGAACCGCGTACCGTCATCCTGCCTCATCCTGCGCATCCTGTTCCACTCATGGGCCGTCCGATACCCGCCATCCCGATGCCCCTCAGCGTGGCCGACGTGGTCGCGGCCTGCCGCGCCGGCCCGTCTGCCCGCACCGAGTTCGAGGAGGCCGTGCGCGCTTACCACGGCTCGCAGGCGGCCTTCGCCGTCTCCAGCGGCCGTGCGGCGCTGTGGATCGCCCTGCGCGCGCTGAAGGCCCGCCATCCCGACCGCAACCGCGTGCTGCTGCCCGCGTACACCTGCCCGACCGTCGGCCGCGCCGTGCTGGCCGCGGGGCTCGAAGGCCTTTGTGTGGACGTGTCGCCCGACGACTTCAACCTCGATGCCGAGCGAGTCGAGAGGTACCTGAGCGAGAAGGTCCTCGCCGTCATCGCGGCCCACATGTTCGGCACGCCCTGCGACCTGGCGCGCCTGACCGACGCGTGCGAACAGGCCGGAGCCGTGCTGATCGAGGACGCGGCTCAGGCCTGTGGGGCGCGGTTCAGCGGTAGGACGGTGGGTTCGTTCGGCAGGCTGGC
>Ga0194111_10007797_pt1 | contig 11882 bp, 4 predicted proteins | sample TA2KigC300mmetaG_FD_146194 | JGI IMG/M metagenome (GOLD analysis project Ga0194111, IMG submission 146194) | Freshwater microbial communities from Lake Tanganyika, Tanzania - TA2015033 Kigoma Deep Cast 300m | ecosystem: Environmental > Aquatic > Freshwater > Lake | place: Tanzania: Lake... | reverse complement strand
CCAACATGACGGACTCAACTTTCGTCACGAGCTTTCCGTTGGCTTCCGTCTTCGTCCGGACTTCCTTCCAATCGGGGTCGGCGAAGAATGCCTTCCAGGCCGCGGCCTTGGCTTCCGCACTCGGATAGCCCAGCACGTAGACGAGCTTATTGTCCGGGTTGTCGATCGGCGTCCAGTAGCCGATGTTTGTCATACCGTGCTTCTCAAACAGCCGGAGCGTGTAATCGCGGAAGCGTGCTTGGAGATCGTCGAGCCGGCCGGGCGGGGCGAAGTAGGTTCGCATCTCAAACACGCGTGTGTCCTTCTCTTGTGCGACGAGAACGCACGAAAGACCGAAGAACGCAATTGCCGCTAGAAATGCTCGTGTCGTCATAGCTGTGCTCCTGTGAAGATAATGAGTCTGCATCCGAGACCATGATAACGCATAACGCACGCCGCGTGTGTCGTGCAACCGGTCAGTGCGCACACGTTGGTGGCGAATTGCGGCTGGACCGGTGACAGGTCCGACCGGGTCAGGCATCAGGCATCAGGCGCCAGGCCACAGGCACGAGGTGGTGGAAGCCTCCGCGTTCACGCGGCGGGAGGTTCACCTTCACCTTACGATCGGCGGAAGCGCCCGCGTTCAGCCTGGTTCAGGCAATTTCCTTGGCCGCGGGAGCGGCTATCGGTTTCACGAACAGTCGCTGGACGAACCGCAACAACTCGCCCACCAGCAAGGCGCTGGCGCCGAGGAGTACGATTTTGAGCCAGACCACGAACGGCAGTGGTGCCGTGTTCAGGGCGACGCCGCCGAACTGCACCAGGGCGATCTGCATGACAATCACGAATCCCATGATCATGAAGAAGCTGCGGCTGCGGGTGATGTTGGCAAGCGCCGATTGTCCCGCCCGGACGCTTCTGGCGTTGAACATGTGGAAGATCTGGAACCAGATGTAGCAGTTGAACACGAGGGATGCACTCATCAAGGCATAATTCTCGCGGTTTTGGTAACTGCTGAGTCCGAGCAGATCGGTTGCTTGGACGAGGAGAATGAGCGCGACGAAGTAGATGCCGAGCACCAGGATGTTGGACATCATAATCTTGGTGAGGAAGGGTTCCTTGGGATTTTTGGGCGGCTGGTTCATGGCTTCCGGGCGTGGCGGTTCGAGTCCGAACGCGATGGCGGCCAGCGTGTCCATGATCAGGTTGATCCAGAGGTACTGGAGCACGGTGAGCGGTTGGATCTGGAACCCCGCGTTCGGGAACAGTGTGGCCACGATCGGGCTGACGAAGGCGACGCCCAGGGCCGAGAGGTTGACGGTGAGTTGGAACTGCAGGAACTTCTGCAGGTTTTCGTAGAGCGTGCGGCCCCAGTGCACGGCCCGGATAATGCTCCCGAAGTTGTCGTCCGTCAACACGATGTCACTCGCCTCCTTCGCGACGTCCGTGCCTTTCAGGCCCATCGAGATGCCCACATCCGCCTTTTTCAAGGCCGGCGCGTCGTTCGTTCCGTCGCCGGTGACCGCCACGACGTGCCCCTGTTCCTGAAGCAATCCGACGAGTCGTGCCTTGCTCTCCACGGGTTTCGCGCGGGAGATGATCCTCAGCCGTGGCAGCAGCTTGCACGCCTCCTCGTCCGAAGTTGCCTCGAAGTCCTCGCCGGTGAGTTCCACGTCGTCTGTCTGGAGCATGCCGACTCGCTGCGCCACCGCGTGGGCCGTGAGCGGGTGATCGCCCGTGATCATCTTCACCTCGATGCCGGCCCGTTCGCACGCGCGAATGGCCAGCGGGACGTCGTCGCGAACCGGGTCCGTCATTCCGACGATCGCCAGCAGCGTCAGGTCCCGCTCCAAATGCCTGGCGGCGTCCTCTCCCCGGGGAGTGTCGCCGACGTCGTGTGCCCGGAAGCAGATCGCCAGTGGACGAATCGCCTGCTCGGCCATGGCCTTCACCGTCTGTTCGACTTCCGCCCGATACTCCGCGATCGGCTTGCGAGTGTGCTCGTCGACGTAAACGTGCGAGCACAGCGGCAGCACCTTCTCGGGTGCTCCTTTCGTGAACACGATCCGGCACCCGGCCTGTTTTTGGAAGATCGCTGACACATTGACGCCCACATTCTCGATCGGGCAGGGGGGACAATCGTCGCAGGCGTCGTTTCCCGTGACCGTCGTCATCATTTTCCGATCGGCGGTGAAGCAGACGCGGCTGTGAACGGGCATGCGTCCGCGGACTTCCCGATAGCGAATGCCCTGCTTTTCGAGCCACACGAGAAGTGCCCCTTCCGTCGGATTGCCGACGAAACGCACCTGGCCGTCGAGGTGTTCCACTTCGGCCGTCGAATTGATTGCGCAGCCGGTGGCGAGCAGATCGAAGCCCGGCAGGCTTCTCAAGGAGAGCACGTCGGGTCCCGTAATGTGTTTGCCCCGGAAAAAGACCTCGGCTACGGCCATCTGGTTCTTGGTCAGTGTTCCCGTCTTGTCGGTGCAGATGATCGTGGCGCTGCCGATCGTTTCGGCCGCCACCATCTTGCGCACGAGGTTGTTGTCCTCGCGGATCTTGCGCATGCCGAGTCCCAGCGCGATGAAGATGGCCATCGGCAGGCCCTCGGGCACCGCAACGACGATAATGGTGACGGCGACCATGAAGTACCGAAGCACGTCCGTCACGGCGTCCTGACCGCCCGAGGTCCAGGCGGCTGTTCCTACGCCGACGACGCAGATCGCCCAGAGACTCATCCAGAGTTTCTTGTTCTCCACGGAAAGGATTTTCAGCCCCAACACGCCCACGACGGCGAACACTGCCAGCGGCCACACTTTGGGTGTGCCCATCTGCTCCCATATCCCGCCCAGCGAGGAGACCTCCGCGTCTCGCATTAAGGCAATCACCTTGCTGGCCACCAACGCTATGAAGATGAACACGGCGGCAAACGTGCCCCACACGCTGATCTGGTCGGCCAGTCCGGCCAGACGGCGCTGCAGGGGCGTCTGGCCTTCCGCCCGCTCCTCCAGTTCCTGACCGCAGTCGGGCGCCTGGCACGTGCCGGGATCGCGATACACCCGGAGATGCTCCCGGTTCGGGCAGATGAAGCCCTTGCCCAGGGCGCTGGCCAGGATGCCGACTTTCGTCTTGTCGCCCACCGCCGTGACCACGGCACGCCCGCTTCCCGTGTCCGCATGAGTCCCACCGATGAGTTCTTCGTTGCCGGCCCGTTTGTGCACCGGCCTGGACTCGCCAGTCATCAGGGACTGGTCCAGCATCAGGTCCACGCCGTGGATCAACAGGGCATCCGCCGGAATCTTGTCGCCACCCTCGATCTGGATCAGATCGCCGACCACCAGCTCGTTGTTCGTGATCTTGTGGAATTCACCGTTCCGCGTCACCTTGACGGGGATGTTGTCGCTGTCCTGTTTGAGCAGTTCGAACGCCTTGTCGGCCTTGTACTCGCTCCATGTCCCGCCGGCGGTCGCCAGGCTCACGGCAATCAGAATGGCGACGCCGTCCCACGGTATCTCGCCGCTCAGAACGCCCACCAGGATGGCAATGCCCGCGCACACGCACAGGATGATGATGGTGGGGTCCTTGAACTTATCCAGCCACTGCTTCCAAAGCGGGTCCTTCTCGGGCGGCGTCAGCTGATTCGTTCCATACTTGCGACGATTCTCCACGACCTGTTCGGAAGTCAAGCCGTTCACCGGATCGGTCTTGAATTCCTTCAGGAAGGCTTCAGCCTGAGGGTACACGTTCTGCAACGACATCGTTTTCTCCCTAGAGGGTGGCGCGCTCGTGCCGCGGCACAGTCTTGCGACCGGAAGTGGATCTCTGGATTCCCGTGGTGCTCTGCCTGATGCCAGCCACTGCCGCCGACGACTGTTTCGCCATCAGGTGAAGAACCGGGCACTGCATGCCGGTGGGTACGCCGGGCGGGGTTCCTGGCAGAGCACGACAATCGCCCCATATTCCGAAATTGGCCGGCGATCGTCGCGTGATGAGGATCGCCACGTGCAGGCGTCGTGATTCTACCACGGGCGGTAGGGTGTTTGAATCCGTCGGCGAGAAATTGCCGGGCCTGGCAGTTCGACGATTCGCGGCTTCGTGGAGCGGGTGGGCCTGACCGCGGTCGGGGGCGACCGGTGGGCCGGTTGTGCGGCGTGAGCGGATTTCACGGGAGGTTGACACCGGCGGCTCGCCGCCGGCGTCGGGGTACTTCCGTGAAGGGCTGTTTGTGATATTTTGAGAAGACCGGTGGAACGGTCGGATTGCACGCAGTACCGACCGATGATCGGGCGGTCATTTCAGAAGCTGTCGCAGGTTGTGGCCCAGCCCTATGCGGACTCGCGGACACTGGGCGTAGTGAAGTCGCCGCGACCCTCCGCTCAGTTGGAAGGAGGCCTGTCCCATGACCGAAAACGAAGCCGCACGGGCCGATCGAGTTGAGAAGCGGGAGTTGCGGATTTCCTACATTCCGATCGTCTGCACCGCTCCGCTCCTTTATGCCCACAGCCACGGTTACTTTGCCAGGAACGGGTTGGAGGTAACGCTGCAACCGGCGATGAGCTGGAGCGGCGTCCGAGGGCTGATGGTCCACGGTGTGGTGGATGCGGCCCACATGCTCGTGCCCATGCCGTTCGCGTGCCAACTCGGTATCGACGGGATGCAAGCGGACATCCGTCTGGTAGCGGTCCAGAACGTGAACGGACAGGCGTTGACTTTGGCCAGCAAGCATTTGGCGGTGCGCGGTGTGCACGAGATGCGAGGGTTCACGTTTGGCGTGCCCTACCGGTTTTCGATGCACTACTATCTCTTGTGCCACCTGCTGGCGGAGAGCGGCGTTGATCCGTTGCGGGACGTGGCGATCCGCGAGGTTGCGCCCGCGCGGATGCCGGACTACCTGGAGAAAGGCTGGCTGGACGGAGTCGTTGCTCCCGAACCGTTCAACCAGATCGCGGTGCAGCGAGGCACGGGGTTCCTGTTTGTTCTCTCCAGGGACATCTGGCCGGGGCATCCTTGTTGCGGCCTTGCCGCGAGCCGCGCGTTCATCGACAGGTATCCCGGAACCTATCGGGCCATGTTGAGGAGCGTGCTGGAGGCGGAGCTGGCGCTTCACCAGGCGGGGATTGCCGAGCGACGGGCCATCGCACGCGAGCTGTCGTGTTCGAGGTACCTGGACGCCGATCACCACGGTGCCGTGGAACAGGTGTTGACGGGCGAGTTTCCGGACGGCCGAGGCGGGCAGTGCCAGGTCAGGGACCGGATTGATTTCCTCCCTGCGGTGCACGACGAGAGCGTCCGGTGGATCCTGTCGCAGATGCAGCGTTGGGGGCAACTGCGGGGGAGGATTGACGACCGGCAGGTGGTTGAGAGTGTTGTCGGTCGGGAGACGCGAGAGCTGGCCGCCGCGGTCGGGTTTTCGGGTGAATCGCCGCCGGACGTGGCGCGCGTTGGCTGGCGGCCGGGCACCGATCCGTTTGACGCCATGTGTCGGCAGCCGTTTTGTGCCTATCGGGAGCGGGGGGAACCGCGCCGGGACTATCGTCTTTCGGATGCCGCTCGCGAGCGATTGGCGGAAATCACGCGCGGCATGGCGGAAGTCGCAGGCGGGGAGTCGGACGTTGACATGGAGGTCACTGCGAATGATGAGATCGGCGAGTTGGAGCAGGTATTGAGAGAGACCGTGGTGAACATGAAGTTCGTCCGGGAGGCCGTTGCCGAACGCGCCGAGCGGCTCAACCAGCTGATTGAAGAGAGGACCGCCGAACTGGCCGAGGCCAATGACGTGCTGAAACGGGAGGTGGCGGATCGGTTCCAGGCGGAGGAACGCACGCGGCACCTGAACGCCGTGCTCCGCGCGATCCGCAACGTCACGCAGCTGATCTCCCGAGAGCGGAATCGCGATCGGTTGCTTCAAGGCGCCTGCGACAGCCTGACGGAGGCACGCGGGTATCAGAGTTGTTGGATCGCGCTGTTGGACGGTTCGCGCAAGTTGATCGCCGCGGCGCACGCGGGCGTGGGCGACGATTTCCAGGCACTGCTCGAGAATCTGAAACGCGGCGAACTGAACAACTGCGCGATGCGCGCCTTGTTGCTGTCCGGAGCGCTGGTGATCACGAACCCGTCCTCCGCGTGCGGGGCATGTGCGCTGGGGAGCGGGTGCAAGAGCGGCAAGGCCATGGCCGCGCGGCTGGAACATCAGGGCGAGGTCTACGGTTTGATGGTCGCGTCCATCCGCGCGAACGTCGCGGTGGACCGCGAGGAACCGTCCCTGTTCGAGGAGGTTGCCGGCGACCTCGCGTTCGCCCTGCACGGTATCCGGGAAGAGGACGATCGCAAGCGAGCGGAGCAGGGGTTGCGCGAAGCGCACAAGGAGCTTGAGCGGCGAGTCGAGGAACGCACCGCGGAATTGGAACGCGCCAACGCCGAACTCCAGCGGGAATTCACGGAACGGAAGCAGGCCGAGCAGACGTTGCGGGAATCGGAAGCGGTGTACTTGTCGTTGGTCGAAAGCCTCCCGCTGAACGTCCTGCGCAAGGACATGGATGGCCGCGTCGTCTTCGGCAACCGGCGTTATTGCGAGAGCCTGGGGCGCCCGTTGGAGAAACTGGTGGGAAGGACGGACTTCGATCTCTTCCCGCGTGAACTGGCCGAGAAATACCGGCGAGACGACGCGCAAGTCGTCAGCAGCCGGGAAGTCATGGAGATCATCGAGGAGCACGTCAAGCCGGACGGGATCCGGATCTACGTCCAGGTCCTGAAAGCACCGGTGTGCGATGCGGACGGGAACGTCGTCGGCATCCAGGCGATGTTCTGGGACGTCACGGCTCGCGAGCAGGCGGCGGAGGCGGTGCGGGTGGCCAAAGAAGCCGCGGAAGCCGCCAGTCGGGCGAAGAGCGACTTCCTGGCCAACATGAGCCACGAAATCCGCACGCCCATGAACGCGATCATCGGCATGACCGAACTCGTGCTGGACACGGAACTCTCGGCCTCACAGCGGGATTACCTGAGGATGGTCCGCGAATCCGGCGAGTCCCTGATGTCGGTCATCAACGACATCCTCGACTTCTCGAAGATCGAAGCAGGAAAACTGGAGCTTGAGTTCGCTCCATTTGACCTGCGCGAAGTCATCGGTGACACGATGAAGTCACTTGCCGTGCGGGCACACGGCAAGTGCCTGGAGCTGGCGTGTCAGATCCGACCTCACGTGCCCGACCAACTGGTGGGCGACGCGGGACGATTGCGCCAGATCGTCTTGAACCTGGTCGGCAACGCCATCAAGTTCACGGAGGCCGGCGAAGTCGTTCTGGTCGTCGACTGCGACGTGCCGGTCGGTGACGAAACGCTGCTGCGTGTCTCCGTTTCCGATACGGGCATCGGCATCCCGGAAGACAAGCTGGCCGTCGTGTTCGACGCGTTCGAACAGGCGGATACCTCGACGACCCGCAGGCACGGAGGCACGGGTCTGGGACTCGCCATCTGCACGAAACTGGTGCAGCTGATGGGCGGGGAGATCGGCGTCAAGAGCAGCGTTGGTTGTGGCAGCACGTTCCACTTCACGGCTCCGGTCGGGCTGCTTCTCGGTGAACCCACCGAAGCGGCCGCCCTTTGCCCTACCGTCGTCCAGGGAACGCGAGTGCTGGTCGTCGACGACAATGCCACAAACCGCCGCATCCTGGAAGAAACGCTCCGCAGTTGGGGCATGGAGCCCGCTACGGCCGCAAGCGGCTGTGAAGCGCTGCGGCTGTTGCGGGAATCGCGGGCGGCCGGAGCCCCGTTTCGCCTCGTCCTCAGCGATGCCCACATGCCGGAAATGGACGGGTTCATGTTCGCGGAGCAGATCAAACAGGATGCGGAACTCGACAACACCATCATCATGATGCTCACCTCCGGGCATCGGCCGGATGACATTTCCAAGTGCGATAGGCTTCGCATTGCTTCCTATCTGTTGAAGCCGATCAAGCAATCGGAACTTTTCGACGCGATCGTGATGGCGATGGGCGCCGCGTCCGCGGAAGGCGGCCCCGCCGGACCGTTCGTCGCCGAACCACTTTGCGAGCTGCAGCCGCTGGTCATCCTGCTGGCTGAAGACAGCCTGGTCAACCAGCGGTTGGCCGTCGGCTTGCTGGAAAAATACGGACACTCGGTCGTCGTGGCCAATCACGGCAGAGAAGCGATCGCCGCGATGGACTCGCGGAAGTTCGACCTCGTGCTCATGGATGTCCAAATGCCCGAAATCGACGGGTTCGAAGCCACGGCGATCATCCGCCAGAAGGAGATACTCACCGGAACACACGTCCCTATCATTGCCATGACGGCTCATGCGATGAAAGGCGACCGCGAACGCTGCCTGAAAGCCGGCATGGATGATTACGTGGCCAAACCAGTGCGCGCCAAGCAGCTGTTCGAGAAAATCGCAGCCATGCTGGGCGCGCCGCCGCCATCGAACGGCGGCCCGGATCAGCCACGAAACGAGCCGGGGGTCGTGAATTGGACCCAAGCGCTCCAGACCGTGGAAGGCGACGAGGTGCTGCTGCGAAGCATCGTCAATGGGTTCCTGGACGAGTCGCCCAGAATCATGGCAGCGCTGAGGCAGGCGGTTTCCGAAAACGCCGCGGAGGAACTGCGTCGAGCGGCCCATGCCCTCAAGGGAGCCGTCCGTTGCTTTGGCGAAGGGCCCACCTACCAACACGCCGCGCAGCTCGAACTCCTTGGGCAGGAGCAGGACCTCGCGCGCGCGAAAGATGCCTTGGAGACTTTGCAGCGGGACATGACTGCCCTGGTTGCCGCTCTGGAGCATCGCGTGCGGGGGGGCGGATTGCCTTAGCGTGGCTCGTGGCGACAACCTTGGCAATTTCCACATCAGCGGAGGTCAGCATGGCACACGTCGATCGCGGGGTCGTTTTGGGGCTGATGCTATGGTGCGCGTTCGTATCGCGAGCCACGAGCGAGGACTGGAGCACGTTGTACGGATCGGCGCGGGAAGAGGCGCGTCGCATTTCGAGTACGTCCCTGGCGGCGCCGCTGCCTGAGGCCGCATGGCAGGCGACCGCCGCGCAGCGCCGCGAGATGTGGCGTGAGATGCTGGGGTTGTCCCCGCTGCCTCCGCGCACGCCGCTGGAAGCCACGGTCACCGGTGTGCTGGAACGTGACGGATACGTCGTCGAGAAGGTCCATTTCCAGAGCCTTCCCGGCGCGTACGTGATCGGGAACCTCTACCGACCCAACAAGCCGGAGGGGCGGTTGCCGACCGTCCTCTATCTTTGCGGACACACCAAGGGAAAGGTGAACGCGCCGTACCAGGCCAATCCGCGTTGGTTTGGCCAGCACGGCTACGTCGCGCTCGTCCTCGATCCGATCCAGTTGGGCGAGTCGCAGGGGTTCCATCACGGCACCTACCGGGAGGAACGGTGGGACTGGCCGAGCCGCGGCTACACGCCGGCGGGGACGGAGGTCTGGAACGCCATGCGGGCATTGGACTATCTGGAGACGAGGCCCGATGTGGATGCCAACCGGTTTGGCGTGACAGGGCTGAGCGGTGGTGGCGTGATTTCCTGGTGCCTGGGTGCCGCGGACGAACGCGTGAAGGTCGTCGTCCCCGTTTGCCAATCCGGGAGCATCGAGCACGTCGTGTTTGATCGGGCGACCGACGGCCACTGCGATTGTGCTTTCTGGATCAACTACTATCGCTGGTGCTGGCCCGACGTGGGAGCTCTCATTGCTCCGCGTTCCCTGCTGATCGCCTCGGGTTCGGAAGATGTCCTGTGGCGGCCCTATGGATACCGCGACGCGGCGGAGCGCATCAGGAAGCAATATGCCGTGCTGGGGGCGAGCGGCAACTTCGACCTGGTGGAGGATCTGACGCCGCACGGATACACGCCCAAATTGCGCCGGGCCATCTTCACCTGGTTCAACACGCACTTGAAGAACGACCCGACTCCCGTCACGGATGACGTCACGGACTATGTGGAACCGGAAGAGAACCTGTTGGTGTTCGGCGGCAAGCTGCCCGATCAGGATGAAATGCGGCGGATCGACAAGCTGCTGGTGCGGCGCGATCCGTTGCCGGAGGTCGTGAATGAAGCCGGATGGCGCGAACGTCAACAGATCGCTCTCGCGCGGCTGAGGGAAACCACCTTCCGCCACACACTGCCTGATCGCGCGCCCCGCGTCCGGGATTTCCGCGCCGACGGCAGCGACAGCAATGCCTCCTATGCCACCCACGTGTTCGACAGTTCTGACGGGATGACGATCAGCATCAAGACGAGGCGGCCGCAGCATGTCGAGTGGCCCGTGCCGACGCTGGTTTTCGCGGTGCAGCCGGACGCGAACAGGACGTTCACCGGTGGCGGACCGTCACGGCCCGGCGTGCGAAGCGGTCTGGCGACCGCGGCTGTCGAAGTGCGAAACACGGGCGCGACATCGGTGGGCCCCGGCTATCTGTGGACCGCGCGCCGGACCTATCCGCTCCTGGGCCAGACGCTTCCCGAGCGCCAGGTCAGCGACCTGCTTGCCGCGATCCTGCTGTTGCGGCAGGAGCGAATGACCGGGCCGGTGGCCGTTTATGGAGACGGCACCACGGCCCTCCTGGCCATCTACGCCGCGTTGCTCGATCCGCAAGTCTCGGAAATCGTGCTCGCCAATCCGCCAACCAGCCATGAGGAGTCGCAAACGGCCGAGATGTTGGGCGTCCTGCGCGTGGGCGATCTGCCGCACAACCTGGCACTCGCCTTTCCACGACCGATTACCTTCGTGGGATCGATGCCGGAAGCGTATCACTGGACGCGTGACGTCTATGAGAAGTGCGGCGCCGGCGATCGCATTCGGGTCATTCCCAGCGTGCAGCAGTGGCAACCGGCCGACGCGGGTACGGCAACCGCCACCGACACCCGGATCGCACCCCGTTATTGAGACACGTCAATCCTCGACGCGGCCGTGGATCGCTCGATGCACTACGAAAACAGTTCGCGCACATCCAATCGGTAGCCTGCCAGCACATCGTTCAGGTCGATGAAACCGTCGGCGTCCACGCGAATGTCTCTTGGGGAGCGATAGGTGCGGATGGTCTTCGTCTGAGGGTCCACGACGAGAACAACCGGGACGCCGGCCGCGAGCCAACCCATCGATCTCTCTTCGACTTCGGAGGAGCGATCGTTGGGTGAGACCACTTCCGCGACCAGATCGGGAACGAGCGGCAGGTAACCGGGGTGGTTCGCGAGCTCTCCAAGCCGTGCCGCGGCGACAAATGCGACGTCAGGAGCGCGAACCGTGTCCGGATCCCGCTCCAGGAGAAAGCCCGTCTCGGCTGCGAAGGTTTCTCCCAGCCGATGTTCTTCGACGAAGTTGCCGATGCGCCGTAGCAGTCTCTGGGCAATGCGTCCGTGTCTTCCACCGGCTGGCGCCATCATGCGAAGTTCTCCTCGCACCAGTTCATAACGACTTCCGCTGTCCGGCATTGCCAGCAGCTCTTCCGCGGTCATAGTTCCGGTTTGGGATGGCATGGTTGCCTCGCCTGATCCAAGGAATGCCGAGGTTCTGCTTCGCGTGCGGCCGCCGTTTGCAGTGTAGCCGCGCGGCGATTGCCGTGTCCAGTGAGGCCAGTCTAGAATGAACCCTGCGTGTTGGTGTTGATTGACCTGAACGTGGTCACGCGTCGATTTCGAGCGTCTTGTGCCATGCCGATTCACATGAAGTGCGATTGCGGCCGCCTGCTGGTCGTGCCGGACACTCGCCGCGGAAAGCCGGTGGGGTGTCCGCATTGCGGCAGTGCGCTCGTCGTGCCCGACGGGGTCGCGGGCGACGCGACGCGTGTTGGGGTCAGGGCGTCGAGCGAGCCGTCCTCGTCGAGTGAGTCCCGCGTTCCCGCGCGGCCGGCCCCGCCGCCACCGCCACCACCATCGCCACCGCCGCCACCT
>Ga0194111_10007778_pt1 | contig 11899 bp, 7 predicted proteins | sample TA2KigC300mmetaG_FD_146194 | JGI IMG/M metagenome (GOLD analysis project Ga0194111, IMG submission 146194) | Freshwater microbial communities from Lake Tanganyika, Tanzania - TA2015033 Kigoma Deep Cast 300m | ecosystem: Environmental > Aquatic > Freshwater > Lake | place: Tanzania: Lake... | reverse complement strand
TTAAATAGATCTTTTATATCCTTTGTTTTTGTCTTTTGTGCTATCTGACGATAAAATGCTTCTCCGTTTTCCTCAATCCTTATAGCAAACTGGATAACCTCGCTTGCTCTCAAAGGTACAGCCATGATATCTTCCTTTTCCTGTATTTTTACCATACATCCATTTTAGGTCTTAAAACTCTCTTTATTTTAGCAAAATCCCTTTTGAATGCAAAGCATCTTCTGAAAAGATTTTTCCATCATTCATTTTCCTGTATTCTCACATTCCTTAAAAATTCTGCAGCCATCTCGGGTACAAGCGGATTGATATACATACCAGAGCCAAGTTCAAAGCCTGATGCGGTCACTACCCGGGGCACTATACTGAGATACCAGTGGATGAATTCGGAATCCACATGCCCTGGTTTTCCTGACCTTATTATATAATTGAAATCAGGATACGCAAGCCCGTAGTACAACATTGTCATGGTTGATTTAAGGTTTAATGCAAGGTCTTTTATCTCCTCTGGTCGGATGTCAGCAAATGAACCTGAATGCCTTTTGGGAAATATCCAGATATGGAATGGTGAGAGTGCAGCATAGGGAACAAATGATACAAAATACTCTGTATTAAATAGAATTCTCGTCCCGTCACTCAGTTCATCACTCACTGTTTTGCACATCAAACAGTCTCCGGTGTCATAAAAAAACCGCATCGCGCTTTCAATCCTGCTTCTTATTTGATGGGGTGTTACAGGAACTCCTACAACCTGTGAATGAGGATGTTCTACAGTAGTACCTGATGCTGAACCATGATTTTTAAATATAATCACATGTTCTATCCTTGGATCCTTATACATTTCGAGGAAGCGGTTCTTGTGTGTATGAATGACTTCTTTCAATTGCTCAATTGGCATGGTTGCTGTGGTGAGGTTATGCAGAGGTGTCTCTATGACAACTTCCTGAATTCCGACTCCGTTTACACCCTTTTTTAATCCCGAGTTTGTTCTGGTTCTTTCACCTTCCTTTGAGAGCACGGCAAATCTATTCGGGACAACCCTTATTCTCCAGCCATTTCCGTCATGAATCGTATATACCTCAGGTGGTGTTTTTGACTCATTCCCGGGGCAGAATGGACATGTTTCTTGAAAATCTGGATGTCTCTTCCTCTGCTTTACTTTTACAAAATCTTCAGGCATTTTCCCTTTTTCCCTGGCAATGATCACCCATTCCTGTCTTATCAGATTTAATCTAAGTTCTGGCATAGTAAACCTCCTTAAGCAGTCTCAGAAAAAACACAAAAATTTATTGCACGCTTTTTACAGCTCTATATTATCACAATATATCCTTACCCTGCGGTGAACTGGAAAATTTGTGAACATCAATCTTTTTTCTGTGTTGTAGTGGTCGCTCACAAAGTTTATAATAGAACAAAAATAAACATGGCATCCCAAAAGTTCTCTGAAAGTTTTTGGAGATGCCTTTATATCGAAAGGAGCGCTGGTTGATACGCCATACATTTTCAGTCCTTAATGGGATAGGTGAAAAACTTGAGCGTCACATCTGGAGGAGAGGGATACTAACGTGGGATGACTTCTGTAATTACAGGGAGATAGATGGAATAAGCCCTGAGAGGAAAAGGGTTTATGATAATCAGTTAATGCAATTCTCCTCTGAACTCAGCATAGGTAATGCAGAGTATTTTGCACAAATAATGAAAAGAAGGGAACACTGGAGACTCTTTGATGTATTTAAAAAAGAGGCAGTCTATCTTGATATAGAAACCAATGGCTACCAGCCAGGATACGGTGGGTATGTCACCGTAGTAGGGCTTTACGATGGATATGACTGGCGGTGTCTTGTAAGAGGAGAAAACCTCACAGAAGAAAATCTTAATCATGAACTATCAGGATATAAATGCCTTATAACTTTTTATGGCGCTGCTTTTGATATCCCTTTTCTTTTAAGATCTTTCCATGGTATGAGATTTGATATTCCCCATTTTGACCTCTGTTTTGCAGCACGGAGACTGGGATTCAATGGCGGGTTGAAAAAATTGGAGATGCTGTTTGGCATAGATCGTGATGATGCAGTGAAAGGAATGGACGGTTACGATGCAGTAAAATTATGGGAAGAGACAAAAAGAGGAAGCTTAGAGGCGAAGGAACTGTTATTAACGTATAACAGAGAAGATACCATAAATTTATTGAGTCTTGCTGATATGTTGTATCAGAAATTGAGAGCTTCCACCGGGATAGAAGAATATATTGCCTGTGGACGTATATAACAGCCAACCGCTATGCCAAGAGTCATCGATATCCATATCCACATCGGAGGTCCTGGAGATTCAGGTTCAGGATGCAGGATGTCCAATCAATTTATCTTCAGTCCTGCCTTTGCAACAATGCTCATTGCTCTTAAGGCTTCTCCTCTTGATCTGAGAGATGAGAAAATAAAAGAAATTATTCTCGATGCCATTACTACATCTGAAAAGATTGATTATGCTGTTGTTCTGGCACTTGATGGTGTATATAAGAGTGGAAAATATAGTGAATCCGAGTCTCATCTTGTCACCCCTAATGAATATATAATTGATATCGCAAGAACGAATAAACGTGTGCTCTTCGGCGCATCTGTACACCCTTACCGAAAGAAAAAAGAGATGCTCAATGAGATGAAGCACTGTATTGACAACGGTGCAGTACTCTTTAAATGGATACCCTCAAGCCAGCAGATAGACCCTGAAGATGAAAGATGCATGCCCTTTTATGAAACCCTTGCAAAGGAAGACATTCCTCTTCTCTGCCATACAGGAGGAGAACTCGCTGTTCCCACATCTGGCTTCACTGCCAATAAATTTAATGACCCGAGAAGGCTTAAGAAGGCACTTGCTATCGGCGTAAAAGTTATTGCAGCACATTGTGCCACACCCTATCTCGGTGGAATTCTCCCTGCTGATAAAGATTACTTTAAAGAGCTTATGGAAATGCTCAGGGTTGCAGAAAAGAAGAAATGGAATCTCTATGCGGATATATCAGCCTTTTGCACCCCTACAAGAATCGCCTATCTCAAAGAATTAAACGAAGAGATCAGTAAGGGGTCTCTCAACCCCCACAGATTCCTTTACGGAAGTGATTTTCCTATACCGATAATGGATATTACTATTTTCAAAAATCTATTGAGTCTTAATGAACTCCTGGGGCATATCAAGGGACAGGGGAATCCGTTAGATAACAACTATACTATTCTTAAAGAATTTGGAATACATGATTCGATATTTACCAATGCCTGGGATATTTTAAAACTGAGCACCACGTAATAACTCTCTTACCCTTTCTCTCAACTCATTCACAAAGAACTGATACCCATCTATATCTCCTGGTTTTTTAGACATATCGAGGTCAGAAGGGTAAACAGGTTTTCCAAGGGTGATTTCTATCTCAGTAAATTTTGGCCACTTCGCACCTCTTGGTAACGCCTTAAAAGAGCCTTTGATAGATGCTGGAATAACGGGTATATTCAACTCTATGGAAAGTATACCAACTCCCTTTTTGAATTCCATTATCTCACCATCATAAGACCTCCCCCCTTCAGGGAATACCATGAGAGACTTTCCATTTCTAAGGACATAGGCAGCCATCTGGAGGGCCTTGTTGAGATAGGTTTCAGGGTCTATCGGAATGACATGAGCAAGTTTTGCAAAAGACTCCCTGCAAGTACCGGTAAAATATTTCTGAAAACCGAGAGAATATAAATCCCAAAATGATTTTGAGGGGAGAGCAGCAACAATACTAAATCCATCAAGGTAGCTCGAGTGATTTGGTGTGATGATATAAGGTCCTTTCTCAGGCACGTTCTCGAGACCATCAACCTTCAGTCTGAAAAATAGTTTAAAAAAGATTTTTAGTATCCTCAAACATGCAGAGATAATCAACCGTTCAAAAATACTGTAATGGAGTCCTACTTTTTTCCTGTCATCAAAAACCGGCTCTGTTTGCAATAGGTCTGTCCACCTTAGGATCTTTTCAAGACCAATAGGTTCAGGGATTCCATATTCCTTTATCTTTGTGACAAGTTCATCTACCGTCTGTATCTCTGATAAAAAAGTCTCGGGAAGCTTTATCGAAAAAGCTTTTTCAAGTGAAACAACAAGTTCCAACCTGGTGAGTGAGTCAAACCCGAGGTCAAGCTCAAGATTGTCTGTTGATTGTATTTGAATCTTTTCTTTCAGCAGAGGTGTTATACATTGAACAACTTTTCTCCCGATCTCGTCGGCTTTAAGTTTTTTGTCTTCTTCTTTCACTTTTAACTTTTCACTTTTCACTTTCACAAGGTCTTTGACCATAAACCTTCTGAGTTTACCGAGTGGAGTTCTCGGCAGGGGATCTGAATAAATGGTATACCCTTTTATTCTCATATAATGGGGCAAGTGGAGTGAAACATTATTTATCTCCCATTTTAGAGACTCCTGTAGATTTCCTATCTGTGCCTTTTTTGCATATTCGAGGTTCGGTACAATGATGGCATGGAGTGATTCAACAATACCCTTATCTTCGATACCCATCACACATATCTCTTTTATAAGGGGAATCTTTATATACAGTTTTTCCACATCCTCTGGATACACAGTTTTTCCTGAATTCAGGACTATAACTTCTTTTAGTCTCCCGGTTATAAATAAATAGCCGTCTTTATCCAGATAGCCAAGGTCTCCACTCAAAAACCATCCCTCTTGTATCACCTGTTCTGTAGCCACTATGTTTTTATAATAGCCCTTCATGACCATAGGTCCCTTTATTGCAATCTCCCCCTCATCCATAACACCTAACTCCTCGCGACGGGCAGGATCAAGTATCTTTATCTCTACAGATGGCAGAGGGATGCCTGGTGAACCTGCTTTTCTCTTTTCCATGGGTGTGAACGTAACAACCGGAGAGGTCTCGGTCAGACCGTACCCTTCAAGGACAGTAAATCCTAAGGCCTCAAGATCTCTTGCCACATCAGGGTCAAGTCGTGCACCTCCACTTGCAAAAAATCTGAACCTCTTACCAAGTGCTTTATGAGCTGATCTGAAAATTAATTTACCGGGGTTTACTCCTGTCTTTTTTCTCAGGATTCCGCTCAGTTTTAAAATACCAATCAGAAGCTCAGAGAGTGGGTGTCGCAATTGCCTAATCCTGTTTATGATTCCATTTCTTATCAGTTCAAGCAATTGTGGTACTCCAACAAGTATACTTACTCCCTGTTCTCTCATGGCTGCCATGATTTCAGGTCCTTTCATACTCGGTGGATAGGTAATGGAACCACCGACAAAAACAGGCAAAAGAAACGTGCACATAAAAGGATAGGTATGGTGCAACGGTAATACTGAAAGTATGTTATCGTTGCGTGTAACAAGCCTGATTTTTATAATGGCCTCTACATCAGAACAGAAGTTCTTATGAGTGAGTTCTACACCCTTGGGCATACCAGTCGTGCCCGATGTATAGATAAGGGATGCAACGTCTTCTTCAGAAACTTCCGGGTAATTATTCATTTCTAACATTCTGCAAATATCCTTAAACTCAGGTAAATCAAAGTTTATTTGAGTAATAAGATCTTTAACTGTCTTCTTTACATTTTCTTCAGTTTTTGAGCTGAAAAATATTACCTTTGGCTGAGAGTCAGCAATGTAAATGCTTATTTCCTCTGGTTTGAGCTGGGCATCTAATGGAACTGCACTACCACCTGAGAGGGATATAGCAAGATATGCTGCGCACCATTCAGGCCTGTTTTCCGAGATGAGTACAACCCTATCGCCTTTCTTGACTCCATTATGTATGAGATATGATGCGATGCCTTTTGTATTATTCAGAAGCTCATTGTAGGTAACTGTCTTCCATGTCTGATCAAAGTAATTGAAGACAATGTTATCTTTATATTTTTCTGCTGCTCCAAAAAATAAATTTTGAATTGTCTTTTTCACCATTATTCATTATCTAAAAATTAAAGCGAAATAGCAATGTCTTCTGAAAACTGTTTATTCTCTTTTTCACAGGAGATATTTTTTCTATGGTATAATTTTAAAATAGGGGTAGAGATGAATTTCATTGGTCTTGATGCCGGCTCTGTGAGTGTAAAAATTGTTGTCTTTGATGAAAAGGGGGGTAAACTTTTCAGTTGCTACGAAAGACACAAGGGGCTTCCTGTTCGTGTTGCCCTTAAACTCCTCCGGGCATACCCGTCACTCATCACTCGTCACTCTTCACTGTCTATTACTGGTTCTTCAGGAAAGTTAATCGCATCAATTCTTGGTATAAAGCCGGTCAACGAGATTGTTTCCCAGGCATATTCCACGCATTTACTCTTTCCACATATCAAGACTCTCATTGAAATGGGGGGAGAGGATTCTAAGCTCATACTCCTGGGAAAGGATAGTCGTTCTGTAAAAGATTTTTCGATGAACTCTGTATGTGCTGCAGGAACAGGCTCCTTTCTTGACCAACAGGCAGAAAGGCTGAGACTCACTATAGAAGAGTTCAGTGAACTTGCACTTATATCACAGAAGCCATCGAGGATTGCGGGAAGATGCAGTGTCTTTGCAAAATCTGACATGATACACCTCCAGCAGATTGCAACACCCATTGAAGATATCGTCGCAGGTCTATGTTTTGCAGTTGCAAGAAACTTCAGAGGTACCATATTAAGAGGCAGAAAGATAATCCCGCCTGTTTCATTCCAGGGAGGGGTTGCTGCAAATAAAGGCATGGTCAGGGCTTTTAAGGAAATCTTTGAGCTTGATGATCTGTTTGTCCCTGAAGATTATCTGTTTATGGGAGCTGCTGGTGCCGCATTAAAAAATATGCACGAAGGTACTGTACAGCATTTTGATCTCTCAAGGCTCGAAGAGTTTTTATCATCTCCCAGACCTATCGAGGCAGGTTACCCGCCACTTACCGACTCATATAAATCATATCAGCCATCATCACAGTTGACAGATGGGCTGTTTATTCACTCCGAGCTCCAAGCTCCGAGCTCTGGGCGCATTAGGGCCTATCTCGGCATTGATGTTGGTTCTATCAGCACTAACCTTGCGGTAATAGATGAACAGGGAAGACTTCTTTCAAAACGTTATCTCATGACAGCAGGAAGGCCCATAGAGGCAGTGAGACAGGGACTTACAGAAATAGGCGAGGAGGTCGGAGACAGAGTAGAGATTATGGGTGTTGGCACAACAGGTTCAGGGAGATATATGATCGCTGATTACGTCGGTGCAGATATTGTAAAAAATGAGATTACTGCACAGGCCACCGCAGCAGCTTTTATAGACAAGAATGTTGACACGATATTCGAGATAGGCGGACAGGACTCGAAATTCATATCACTCAAAGATGGCTTCGTCATTGATTTTGAGATGAACAAGGCATGCGCAGCAGGTACAGGCTCTTTTCTTGAAGAGCAGGCAGAAAAATTGAATATCTCAATAAAAGAAGAATTCGAAAAATCTGCATTATCTTCTCAAAATCCCTGCAGACTTGGTGAGAGATGTACTGTATTTATGGAGAATTCCCTTATTGCAAACCTTCAAAAGGGTGTTGATAAAAATAACCTTCTTGCAGGCCTTGCATATTCTATCGTCCAGAATTATATAAACAGGGTTGTTGCAGGAAAAGCGATAGGCGATACTATATTTTTCCAGGGTGGTGTCGCTTTTAATAAGTCGGTTATTGCTGCATTCGAGAAATACCTTGGTAAAAAAATAACTGTCCCTCCTCACCACGACGTCACAGGCGCAATAGGCATGGCATTTATTGCAATGGATTATATGAGAAACCGTGATTCATTAAGTGTAACTCGTGATCAGTTAAATAACTCATCACACATCACGGATTACACATCACGCATCACTACGTTTAAAGGTTTTGAACTTTCAAAAAGGCCGTATGAGATAACATCTTTTGAATGTAAGGGCTGTCCGAATGTATGCGAGATAAACAAGGTAAAGATTGCAGGAGAAGAAGACTTTCTCTTTTACGGGAGCAGATGCGAAAAATATGACGTAAGGAAGAATCAAAAATCAGCTCTTGATTCACAACTTACTGCTCATGATCTCTTTTCATTCAGAGACGAGATGCTCTGGAAGGAACACCTTCAATACAGTGATAAGTTAAGAGTGAAGAGTGATGAGTTAAATAATAACAGGGGGAAAACATCACCCGTTACTCATCACCCATCACCCATTGCTAAAATCGGCATTCCTTACATCTTCTTTTTTCAAGATGATCTCCCTTTCTGGACAACTCTCCTGTGGGAACTCGGATTCGATGTAGAGGTTTCTCCAAAGACAAACAGACAGGTCATTAACCTTGGTCTTGAGTCTGTCCTTTCAGAGGCATGTTTCCCGGTAAAGGTCGCACATGGGCATATCAGATATTTGCTTGATAAAAATGTTGACGCTCTTTTCATCCCGAGTTTTATTAACCTTAATACACCCGAAGACCACTTCGATAAAGGATATGCATGCCCCTATACACAGACTATCCCCTATGTATCAAAAATTGCATTTGAGGAGATAAAGTTATTAACCCCTATTATCAATTTCCGGCGTGGAAAGAAGTTTCTTGAAAAAGAGATCACACGCTCACTGAAGCCATTCGGGAAAACATCAAACGATATATCAAATGCACTTAAAAAAGCAGAAAAGGCTCAGGAAGATTTTTTCACACAGATCAAAGCAAAAGGTGCAGAGGTTCTCTCTTCTATAAAAAAGAGGACTATTGTGATTGTAGGGAGAGCTTATAATGCCTTTGATAGCGGTGCAAATCTCGAGATTCCTAAAAAACTTGCCGACCTCGGGGTCAATTCTATCCCGATGGATTTTCTGCCAATCGAGGAAACGAGCATATATCAGGACTGGCCGAACATGTACTGGAAATCAGGCCAGAAGATACTCCAGGCTGCAAAATTTATAAGGAATAATCCCAACCTCTACGCACTGTATATCGGTAACTTCTCGTGTGGTCCGGATTCTTTTATACTCAAATACTTTGAGGAGGAGATGAGGGGGAAACCATATCTCTCTATCGAGATAGATGAACATAGCGCTGCAGCAGGCATACTAACAAGGTGCGAGGCATTTATTGACAGCATTAAAAATAAAGTTACAAGTTACGAGTTACAAGTTACAAGTAAAGACAAAAAAATACCATCTCATCACTCGCCACTCATCACTCGTCACTCAAAACGCACTATCTATATCCCTCGGATGTCAGATCATGCATTTGCCCTTGCAGCTACATTTGAGCATTGTGGTGTTGATGCTGAAGTTCTTCCTGAGTCTGATAAAGAAACCACAGACCTCGGAAGAAAATACATCTCCGGTAAAGAATGCTATCCATGTACAATCACTACAGGTGATATGATTAAAAAAGTCTTACAGCCTGATTTTATTCCTGAGAAAAGTGCTTTCTTCATGCCCTCTGGCACAGGCCCGTGCAGATTCGGCCAATACAATGTCTTTCACAGGCTTATCCTTGATGAGCTGGGTTATGAGGATGTGCCGATATTCTCACCGAATCAGGATACCACCTTTTACAGCGATCTTGGAATTATTGGCAAGGATTTTACAATGCACGCATGGAAGGGCATCATTGCCTGTGAACTTCTCTCCAAATGTCTCCATGAGACAAGACCATATGAAATATATAGAGGGTCTGCAGATGAGTTATATGAGAGTTATCTTAAAACGTTATACCTCTCCCTGAGAAATAGCTCCGATAGTTTGGAAGGAATTCTGAAGAATATAAGAAGAGATTTTGAGAACCTTCCCGCATATAAAGACAGAAAACCCCTTATCGGGATAATCGGTGAGATATTTGTGAGATGCCACAGATTCTCTAATGAAGACCTTATAAGAAAGGTTGAGGCATTGGGTGGTGAGGTATGGCTTGCGCCGGTGGAAGAATGGATTTACTATGTAAATCTTATGGGGCTAAAAAAGGCGTTGTTAAAAAAGGACAAGTCTGCTATTATTAGCTTCCTTTTGAAGAAGTTCTTCCAAAAGAAAATAGAGCACAGGTTTGCAAAATATTTTAAAGGTTTTCTGAAGACATTAAAAGAGCCAGAGTCTAAAGAGATCCTTGAGAAGGCATCGCCTTATATACATAGCTCGTTTGAAGGTGAGACGATCTTGAGCATCGGGAAATGTGTGGACCTTGTGGAAAGAGGGGCCTCAGGTATTATAAATGCTATGCCTTTTGGCTGCATGCCGGGGACTATTGTGACAGCCCTCCTGACGGGTGTGGGGAGAGACTATGATACCCCATGCATCAGTATACCTTACGACGGAACAGAGTCTCCAACAATAGTAATACAGCTTGAAGCATTTATGGACCAGGCAAAGGAGTATAAAAAATCAGGGTCTTTCGCAAGATAGCCACGCCCTTCGGGCTCGCAATGACAAAGTAAAAGCATTTAGTGTATTAGCTATAATTGTAAATTACGAAAGAGGAGGGGGTAATTCAGTGGGTAATGTTGTAAAATGGCGTAAAAAGAAGATGAGCAAGCACAAGCACAAAAAGTTGAGAAAAAAGACAAAATTCCAGAGGAGAAAGAGCAAATAAGGTCAACGCCTTAATCAAATCTGCTCATTCTTACCCCTATAAATGGCATTGATTTAATATATTCAGAAAGCAAAACTTTTTTAACCACACCGTCTCGGTTTTTACTCCCGCTGGCGTGTATGAGGTATAAAACACCATCCTCTTTTTTTACAATACCAATATGCCCGACTATTTCATCCATGATTCTTTTATCAGGGGATTTGATGAAAAAAAGCATATCACCATTGTGAATTGATGAAGTCTTACATTTACATGGAGAATTTGTATTAAGTAAGGCTTGTAGGGATTCTTTTGAGATAATCTTTACCTTCTCCCTCCCTCGCGAACCTCTTATCTCCGTGAGTGGACCAATTTCTGCCGTAATCTCCCTCCCCCATTTACCACTATCGAGCATGTCTTCTCCGTATTCAAACCTGTTTTCATAATTAATAACCTTACCATTCGCAATTTTACCTTTATCAAAAAACCTTTTGTCCAGTGCAATCATTAAAGCCTCTGATGGAGTTTTCCCAAGGCTTAGCTCAAGCGTCCTGAAACTCAGATACATGCAGTCAACACGCTCATCAGCAACAATGAGATTTTTAGTCACATATTCACCAAGAGGATCAGGATCGTAGGGTGTTCCAACAAACTTATCTGCCCAGAATGCAATACGTTCACCAATAGGCTTTCCTTCAAGCTCTTTTTGAAATAATGCAATCTCAGCATCTGACATGAAGGAGTACGCAGGTAAAGAAATAAATAGAAAGATACAAATTAAGAATACTTTGAGCATAGTTTAGTATAACTATAATCGCTCAGAATTGATAATCTTCGGGAGGCTGTTGAGACCTGAAGAGTTAAGTTACATGATATCTAATGTTGAAAATCTTATGAAGAAGATAATATTTTGAAGAAGTGGTTTTTATCTCAAGAAAATCTGAAGCATAAGTTAGGAATTATGACAAGAAAATAGACCCTATTTTATGTATGTATTAACCTCTGTGCCTCTTCCCATGTGACTCCAAAGGACTTTATCGTCTTCTGCTTTACTTTTCCGTTTTCTCTGTAACTTTTGACAATAGCAGCGGTGTAATAAGTTTTACCTTTAGTAGTCTTCTTTGAGATTTTGAATGTTCCCTTCTTCATACGCCAATACTTATAACACATTAATTAAAGCATTATCAAGTTTAAAATGAATATTATATTAATATATACGCCACTACGTTAAAAACAAGAATCTAATAATTTCTATGGGTTAGGTGTAAAAAGTTCGAAAAAAGCAGTTGAGAAGTAATTTCCCATCGTATTTGAATAATCATACAATAAAATAAGCTTACT
>Ga0194111_10007773_pt1 | contig 11901 bp, 7 predicted proteins | sample TA2KigC300mmetaG_FD_146194 | JGI IMG/M metagenome (GOLD analysis project Ga0194111, IMG submission 146194) | Freshwater microbial communities from Lake Tanganyika, Tanzania - TA2015033 Kigoma Deep Cast 300m | ecosystem: Environmental > Aquatic > Freshwater > Lake | place: Tanzania: Lake... | reverse complement strand
ACTCCTGGTCGAGGTCGCGCGCGGTATCCGAGCCGGTGAGGAAGCCGTTCGGACTGGTGGCGGTCAGGCAGTGGCGCTTCGCGATGTGGCCCGGCTCCTCCACGCCGCCCGAGGCCACGCAGCCCTGGGTCCTGCCGATGTCCTCCACCCCCGCGATGGTCTTGCCGTCGCAGAGCGTGTACAGGGCCGAGAGGCTGTTATCGTACATGTGACACCGGCCGCCGTACTCCACCTCGGGCACCGTGTGGTTGGTGATGTCCCAGTACTTCATGCGCAAGCCCATCGCATCCCAGATCGCGCAGTTGACCCCGGCGATGGTGCTACACATCGTGTAGCCGTAGTCGTTGAACTGCCGGATGGGATCGCTGCAGGCCAGGCCGTGCACCATCATCGGCGAGCACTGCCGCCGCGCGATGTGGTTCCAGTAGAACATCGCCCACAGCTTCTCCTCGGGCGTCTGCCAGTTGGCCGTGATGCTGTGGATCATGCTGTCCAGGTCCGTGTAATCCGGCGAGGCGTCGGTGACCACCCGGAGGTTGTAGACGGACGCGACGGCCCAGGGCCCCACCGGCAAGAGGGTAAGCAACAGAACCGCGACGACGCGGATGCGCAGCATGTGGCGTCTCCCTTGTGAGCCTCACGATCCTCGCGCCCAAGTTCCCTTCGGCGGGCTCGGCGCCCTGCAGGTTGAGGGGCGACGGGGGGCAACGGGCGTGGTGGACTCAGCTATCGATAGCGGCCTCTCGGCCCGTCTCGGCCGAGGAGACGGCACATCCCTCAGGGAACAGGCCACTGTGGCGCAAGGCATCACATGGGGGTGGTGGGCCTGCCGTTGCTGGGAGCGCCGGCACCCTTGCCGGCAGCGGTGGCAGCCGTTGCCGGCGCTCCCGGCAACGGCAACCGCCTCGCCACGGGGACACGACCGATGAGGCACCGCATCCGCTGGGCCATGGTCTGGACTTGCTGCACAGGGCTGTTGTGGTGGCGAGGGGTGACCGCACAGCCCGCGCTGGAGGTCGGCTTCGGCGAGCAGGGACTGACTCGGCTCACCTATGGCGGCGAGTCCTTCCTACAGGACGGCACGTTCCGCGTATGGGGCGCGGCCTTCCGCGACTGGGACGGCCAGCGGCAGCAGGCGGACCTCGGCGCGGAGCAGCGCCACTTCGACGCCGAGGCGAAGCGCATCACGCTGACCTACCCCTGGGGCGAGGTGCGCTGCACGTACGGCGTGCAGCCCGACCGGCTGCAGCTCGACATCGAGGTGGAGAACCGCGGCCCGGCGATCCTCACTGAGCTGGCGCTCAGCCCGATGGAGACGCGGTTCCCCCAGCCGCCGAAGGGCTGGGTGCCGCACATGCCGTACCGGGGTTTCAGCCTCGGCTGGCCGACGATCAACACGGCGGTGTGCGAGAAGGCGACGCTCGCGGTCTGCAACGAGGACATCGGCCGGCCGCTGCAGGTCGGGTGGGCGGGCCGGGAGTCGCTGGCGGCCAGGCCGATGATCGTCTCGACGGTGAGCGACTGGGCGGGCGAGCTGCTGAACCCCCGGCTCTTCCGGCCGATCTACCCGGGCGGCGCCGACCAGTTCATCATCACCCTCCGCTTCGCACTTGCGGGCGCCGATCCGGCCTCCATCGCTTCCGACCTCGAGCAGCGCTTCGTAGAGGCGCACCCCTTTCGGCTGCAGTGGTCCGACCGGCGACCCATCGGCGCCTTGTTCCTGAGCAGCAGCCAGCTCGGCGCGCCCCAGAACCCGCGCGGCTGGTTCAACGACAAGGAGACGGACTTCACCGGCGAGGAAGGACGCGCGCGCTTCCGCCAGCGCCTGCTGGCCTTCGCGCGGCAGAGCCTGGAGGTCATGCGCGGGCTAGACTGCCAGGGGATGGTGACCTGGGACATCGAGGGCCAGGAGTACCCGCACGCCACGAGCTACCTCGGCGACCCGCGCTCGCTGCCGCCGGAGATGGAGCCGGTCGCCGACGAGTACTTCCGCGTCTTCTCGGAGGCGGGGCTGCGCACGGGCATCTGCATCCGGCCGCAGCTACCCGTGCGCGCGGCCTACACCGACGCCGTCCGGCAGATCGAGGCAACCGACCCCTTCGCGGTCCTGGATGCGAAGATCACCTACGCGAAGCAGCGCTGGGGGTGCACGCTCTTCTACGTGGACAGCAACGGCGACCCGAACGTGCCGCTGCCGGTCACGATCTTCCAGGACCTCGCGGCGAAGCACCCGGACGTGCTGCTCATTCCCGAGCACGAGAACGCCGTCTACTACACCTGCACCGCGCCCTACGTGGACTACGCCAACCTCAAGCAGCTCGGGACCCCGGAGAGCGTTCGCCGCCTCTACCCGGGCGCGCTCTCCTTCGTCTACGTCGGCCACGGCGACCCGGCGCCCGTCCGCGCCGAGCTGACCGACGCCGTCCGCCGCGGCGACATCCTGGTCGTCCACGGCTGGTACAGCTCACCCAGCCATCCTATCGTCCGCGAGATCTACGCCGAGGCGGGCAAGGCGCAGTAACCCAACCTCAAACGCACATCCACCGCCGTCAAGTAGGGGCACGATTCATCGTGCCCAGCCAAGTAGGGGCGCGATTCATCGCGCCCCCGCCCCGAGCTTCGCCAGCGCTTGCCCCGCCGCAATCCGCGCCTGGATGACCGCATCCGGGTTGGGCATGATGTCAGTGGACTCGCGGCCTCCCTTGTTGGGAATCGTGACCAGCGCCCGCACCCCGTCGAGCGCCTTCTTCGCGGCGGGATCGGCCTCGGCGCGTTTCGCGAGTTCGAGGAGGATCTCGTAGTCCTCCACACCCTCCCGCGCGGCCATTAGGCGGATGGAGGGCACGGGCTCCTTCCGGCCAACGGGCTCCCCCGGGTAGGTCAGGAAGCCGTCGCCGTTCGGATAGCGGACCCAGTAGAAGTTCTCCCCCTCATTGCTCTGGCGGATGTACGTGTGCCAGCCGTACTTCCAGGGGTCATAGGTCCACCACGAGACGCCCCAGAACTCGTACCCCTCCACGTTGTACTTGAAGCAGAACCACGGCAGCAGGCGCTCGATGCCCAGGTACGGCGTGTCCGTGCACATCTGCCCGTCGGTGGTGAAGCGGAACCGGTCGCCCTTGGCGCGGCGCTCCTCGACCTGCGCAATCGGGAAGCTGCCGTGCGGGCCGATGCCCCAGAAGTTCAGGTGATCGTCCAGGCCCTTGATGTGGGTCCAAGTGCTGGAGTAGACGCGGACGTCGGGCACGGCCTCCCGCGCCAGGTCGATGACCCGATTGAGGTTCTCGATCACCCCGGGCACGGCCTCGTGCGGCTCGTCGGAGAGGTAGTACGTGAAGTACTTGTCCCAGCCGCGCTGGCGGCAGTGGTCGTAGAAGTCCTTCAGGCCGCCCTGGAAGATCGCGTTCCACTCCGGCGTGAAGGGCTTCTGGCCGAAGTACTCCTTCGGCGGATACGCCCAGCCGAGCGCGTAGAGGAACCAGGGCGTGTAGGCCTGGTTGCCGTGCAGCTCGTCGAAGTACACGTGGCAGGCCTCATCGAAGCCCGTGTAGTCGATCACGAGCTTACCGTTCTCGTACTTGTACTCCGGGGCGGGGTAGATGTTGCTCGGTGAGATGTTGTAGCTCGCGAGCATCCGGTACCACATGGCGACCATGTCGGCGTGTTCCCCGCCGGCGAAGATGTCCCACCCCGGACCGTTGCCGAGGTCGTACATGGCCGTGCAGTTCTTCCGCTCAGGCAAGGTGTAGGGCCAGACGGTGAGCTTCACCGGCACCGTGATCTTCTCTCCCGCGAAGGACACCTCGACCGTGGCGCGGTACTCGCCGGGCCGGGCGTCGGCGGGGATCGCGGTATCGAGCCACAGGGCCTGCGTCTCGTTCGCCGGGACCTGGAATCCCGGCCCGGTCAGCGGGATGAGCGGATCGGGCCATTCCCCGGCCCAGCCGTCGTTGCCCGGGTTGTTGGGCTTCAGCCGATGGTAGGCGGGCTGCAGGCTGCTCGCGTAGCCGATGGGGAAGTCGACCGGCACATACCCGACCTGGTAGATCGTCGGCGCCGCAAGCTTCGCACCGCCCGGGCCACTGAACTCCGTCGCCGTCACCGAGGCCTCGCCCGCCTGGTTGGTGCGGAGAGCGAGCTGCAGCGGCTCCTTCTCATTGCGGCAGGCATACAGGTTGACCTCGCGCTCGCCGGCGAGCGGCCAGTCGTCGTGGAAGACCTTCACCATCGGGTTCGTCGGCCAGACGGTCAGCTTCCGGGCGGGCCCGGCCTGCGCACCCTCGATGGCGCCCGCCGCGCCTGAACCCGCCTGCAGGAGCACGACGCCGTCATGGCGCAGGACGCCGGTGGTGTTCATCGTCAGATGGACCTCGATGAACGCGCAGTCCGAGGGCGTCGTGACTTGCGTGGAAGTGAACGTCCAGTCCGTCGTGCCGTTCCTGGGAGCGCCGGCACCCGTGCCGGCTGCTGTGGCAGTCGTACCGCTGATCCCTGGCGAGGTGCTGAAGAAGGGGCTGAAGTCCGATAGCGAGCCATCGGCCTTGAGGAAGTGCCCGTGGACGCGTGCGTCGCCGCCGAGGTTCTCGCCGCTGATCTGAGCGCCGAGGAGATAGCGCAGGCCGGGCTGCACCGGGACCTTCTGGCGCGTGCCGACCCACCCGACCGGCTGGCCGTTATCCGGCACGTCCAGTTCGACGCACCAGTCTCCCGCCACGCCGCCCTTCACCCGCTTCACGGTGAAGCGCGGCGAGCCGGGCCGGCCCTCTTCGCCACTCGGCCAGTCGGCGGCCCCGTCGCCCGCAGCCTCCTCCATGCTCCCGTTCTTCGCGAGGTTCAGGCGGCCGGCCGCCCAGTCCGCGAGCGGAACGATCTCGCTGGCGCCCGGCGGGCTCTTTGCCGCCGACCAGTAGACCATCAGCGCCTTCTCGGTAAGCGCGGGGACGCTCGTGACCGTCAGAAGGCGGCCCTCAACCCAGGTGCACGACAGCGGCTTGTCCGGCGAGTCGGGGTCGATCACGCGGATGGGAAGGTCGTACCGCCAGCCCGCGTGCTTCGCGAGCAGCGTGCGCGGCCGGTGCATGTCCGCCGAGATCAGCACGGCATCGCTCGCCCGGTCGGTGAAGTTGCGCACCGTCACCGGCGTGCGCCACCCCCACTCCTTCGAGGCGTCCCAGCCGGCTCTGGGCGCGACGGGCTTCAGCTCCATGCGCTCGACCGGGCTGGCCGTCGCGCGGAGGGTGGACTCGCCGATCTCCTCGAGCTTCGCGTCGTCATACCAGGCCTTGCCCGAGCCGTGCAGCATCGTCCCGCACTGGAACTCAGTGCCGGTCGGCGGTATCTCGAACTCGATCGCAACCTCCCGCCAGTCGAACGTGCCGTCCCACGCGCCCGACTGGTTCAGGAGCTGCGGCTTGTCCCCGTTCACGTGGAAGTACCATCCGGCGCTGCCGACCACGTTCTCGGCCTTCACCCACGCGGTGAAGCGGTACTTCGTGCCCGGCATCACCGGGATCGGCCCCTGGTAGTACTTGATCCACGTCGGCTCCGCCCCGACGGCGACCTCGCACCGCGCACAGCGCTGCCCGGTCCGCGCGCCGCCCTCCTGCCAGAACATGCGATGCTGCTCATCCACGCCCCAGGTGGTCCACTTCGCAGGCCCCGTCGCACCCAGCTCAAAGCCCCCGTTCGCGAAGTCCCCGCCCAGGTACTCGGGCGGGACCCACGCCGCCGCGTTCCCCGCGTACACATACAGGTCGGCGCTGCCATCCGCCGCGACCTCCACCGGCAGCGTGATCACATCACCCGCCACCAGCGCGCCCTCGTGCTTCGGCAGGCCGTCCGCGCTCGTGCACTCGAACAGCAGCTCCTGCCCCGCCGCCAGGCACGCCCGCACGCTCTGCGCCGGCAAGCCGACGAGGTTCGCCTGGCCCGCCTGATCGCCCACCGTGATCTTCACCGGCGCGCCCTTCAGCTCGTCCGGGCCCGTATTCTGCACCATCACCTTCACCCTCGCGGTCCAGTACCCGTCACCGGGATACGCAAGGTCCGTGTGCCAGGGGGCTTGCGCCAGAGCCAATGACGCAGCCAGGAGCATGGTGAGACACGAAGCGAGAGTTCGCATGGGAGGCACCTCCGTTCAGGCAAGCAACATTTCGACCAGGAGGGAGGAGAGGCCTGCAACGGGGAAAGACGAGGCCTCACCCCCGACCCCTCTCCGTCCCGGAGAGGGGCGAAGACAACGTAGCCGCCGTTCTCCCCTCTCCCTTCAGGAGAGGGGTAACGACAACGTCGCCGCCGTTCTCCCCTCTCCGTTCAGGAGAGGGGTCGGGGGTGAGGCCAAGAAGCAGAGGAGCCCTCCGTGTCCTTCCGCGAAGCCTTCCGGGCGATCATGAGCTTCGAGCGCGCGGACTTCCTGCCGCAGTTCGAGTGGGGCTACTGGCCCGCGACCATCGAGCGCTGGCGAAGCGAGGGCCTGCCGAAGGGCGTGGAGCCGTGGGAGCATTTCGGGCTGACGTGGTACGAGCACGCGCCGGTGAACATGGGCCTGCTGCCGCACTTCGAGACCGAGCTACTCAAGGACGAGGGCGACACGGTCGTGCAGCGGCAGTGGGACGGCGTGATCGTGCGCCGTCGCAAGGACGACCTCTCGATGCCCCAGTGGCTCGACTTCCCCGTGAAGACGCGCCGAGACTGGGACGCCATCGTCGAGCGCCTCGATCCGCACACGCCGGGCCGCTACCCCGACGACTGGCCGCAGCGCGTGACCGCCTGGCAGACGCGCGACCACCTGCTGACGCCCGGCTGCTGCTCGGTCAGCTTCTTCGGCTGGCTGCGCGCGCTGATGGGCGTCGAGAACCTCCTGCTCGCCTACCACGACGACCCCGACCTGATCCACGCGATGAACCGCCACCACCTCGACTTCCTGCGCACCGTGATGGAGCGTGAGCTGCAGGAGGTCGAGTTCGACTTCGCGTTCATCTGGGAGGACATGGCCTACAAGGGCGGCCCGCTCATCAGCCCGGCGATGGTTCGCGAGTTCATGCTGCCGTACTACCGCGAGCTGTTCGACTTCCTCCGCGCCCACGGGATCACGCTCATCCTCCTGGACAGCGACGGCGACATCACGCAGCTCATCCCCCTCTTCACCGAGGTCGGCGTGGACGGCCTCCTGCCCTTCGAGTGCGCCGCCGGCCACGACGTCCGCCTCGTCCGCGAACAGCACCCTCGCCTTCGCATCCTCGGCGGCCTCGACAAACGCGCCCTCGCCCTCGGCAAAGACGCCATCGCCGCCGAACTCGACGCCAAGCTCCCCTTCATGTTCGCCCGCGGCGGCTACCTCCCCAGCATCGACCACCACATCCCGCCGGATGTCTCGCTAGAGGCGTTTGCGTACTATGTGGAGAGGGCGAGGGAACTGTACCGGCCCTTCCGCCAGTAGGTCCGCACGGTTCACCGTGGACAGAAGGAATGGGCCGTGCCCGTGGCGCACACTCAGGCTGCATGCGGGAAGTGCGTCAGGACGCTGGCAGGGGATGGACTATGGACGACCAGGTCGAGTACGTGCTGTCATTGAGTCCGGAAGCCTTCGAGGGGCTGATTCGAGACTGGCTGGGCTCCCTTGGGTGGCGCGCCGTAACCACGTCAAGGACGGGCGACGGCGGCGTGGACGTGAAGGCCGTGAACCCCGACCCGATTGCCGGGGGGAAGGTCGTCGTTCAGTGCAAGCGCTATGCCATCGGGAATGCCGTAGGCGTCTCGACGGTACGCGAGTTCTATGGGGTCATCACCCACGAGGGCGCGACTCGTGGCCTTCTCATTACAACGTCGTCCTTCACGAAGGACGCGGCGGCGTTTGCGGAGGGGAAACGTCTGGCTCTGCTCAATGGTGCCCACGCGTGCCAGCTCCTCGAGGAGGCGGGACTGCTCGGCGTGCATGAGCCCGCCGAGGGGGAAGCTGCAGGCCCGGCACTCACGCCCCTCGTTGCCGAGACGCATGGGGAGCCTGAGGACGACCCGGCAGAAGCCGAGAGGATCGCCGAGCAGGCTCAGCGTCTCAGACCCATCGACATCCCTCCGGAGTACTTCCCCACAGCGAAACCGTACCGCGAACGTCTGATGGAGATGAGGTTGGCGCACCTGCGGTCGCTAGGGGGGGAGAAGTACGCAGACATCGAGATGCTCACACTTGAGGCCATCGGTGTCCTGTCCCTGGCCATGAGCTTCGTTGATGAGCAGCCTCTCGAGCGGCTAGCCGAGGCCGAGCGGTTCCTCCAGCTTGCGGCTGCTCGATGGCCGCTCCCTGTTAGTGGCCCGGAGCTGTGGCTCTTGAGGGTATACCTGCGGTGGTTCGACAGGACCCACGACCCCCACTACCTGGAGCGGGCTGTGCAGTGCCTCCGGTATGGTCGGGCGGTCGCCTCACACTACCTCCCCCCTGGGCGGAAGGACATCTTCCGGGCCTGTGGAGGCCCTGTGCTCGGGCTGTGGAGGGATCGGTTGCTCTGGCCAAGCCACTTCGACGACGTGATGCGGGGGTGGGGCAGCGCGGATGAGGCAAGGGCCCGGTACTGGGGCGAGGCTGAGGCGCGGGTGGCCACCAAGGCGGCTGAGTGCCTCGCCACGGGCAAGGCGGCCCTGTCTGCCAGGAAGTGGGAAACGGCGGCGGACAACTTCGAGTACCTCTGCCGTGCCTCGCCGGGAGAGGCGAGCCAGTGGCACTGGCTCAGCGACGCTTCCGCGCAGGCGGGCCGGCCACTTGCGGCTCTTCGAGCGTACGCCGTATACCTGGCACTCGCCCCTGAGGCGGACGACTGGCCGCGGGTGGATGGCTTCTTACTTCGCGGCTGCGCGGAGGTGGGGCGCACGTGGGAGCCGATACATCCCTCCGAGCTGCCCCGCCTCGACGGCACCAATCCGCCGGCTGCGTGAACGGCTCGGCGTACCGTCTGGGGCGACCCGTGGGGATGGCCTGTCGTTCCAGCCCCCGCTGCACTCCCCCGGCTGTGGGTCTACCGGAGATAGACGTGAGTCGGCATGGCGTCCTTCTTGACCTCCTGGTGGTGGGGCTCCGGTTGGCTCCAGATGCCGCCAGGGCCAAGCTGGGTCGTGAAGCGGACGGCGAGCAGAGGTGACCGCCCACGGTCCCCCACTACTTGGCACACGCATGAGTACTCAAGGACGGTGCCTTCCTCGGCACGCCTGTCTACCCGCTCCCCCCCCACCCGCCCACGTTGGGTCTGGCAAACGAGGACGTGACTGCGTCCAGACGGCCGGCACGCGCGCACCGTCTCAAGCCCCATGACCTCGGTGGGGACCCCCGGGTGCAGTGTCCCCGGCGACATCGGGAAGGGAGCCGGATCGCCCGCGAGTCCGGGCCCCCACTGCAGAACCTGCAGGTCCCGGACGGTGCCAGGACCGAGGTTGGTGACGGTGAGCTTGGTGCAGAAGGCCACGTCCTGCTCCCCACTGCTGTCCGTCCCCACCACGTGCTTGATGACGGTCGGGGCACCGAACTGCAAGGCGGCAGGCTTGCCTCGAATCAGGGTCACGAGGTCGTCGTGTCGTATGTGCGCCAGACCGCGCGGGGTGGCGACGAGGTGCTTGCCCGCATGGCAGCCTTCCGCGACCTGGTGAGGTGCGGCGTCGCTCTTGGGCACGAGTATCCCACAGCCAAACCGGCACGGATCATCAGGACACGGGAAGGGCACTACCTGCAGACCGTTGAGGAATGTACTCCCGAAGGCCGGTTCGACGACGGGCCCCCTTAGGAGGCTGGTGATGCGGTCCGAGGAGATGTCGTGCTGTGTGCACCGCCACCCTTGCGGTATGTCCTCCCCGCGCGATCGCACCGTCTCAATGCCAATGACGAACAGGCCGCCCACCCCGTTTGCCAGCGCACTGACGTTGGCCGCCAGTTCGTTGCGCAGTCTATTGGGGTCCTCTGCTATGTCCCCGCTCTTGAACTGCAGGTCCCGCGCCTCCGGCTCGCGCTTGCCGACGAACCCGAGGATCGTGGTGACGGGGAACCCGTTCGGATCCCATCGCCCGTACTGGTGCGGCATCGGTGAGCCCTCCCGTGGAAGGGGGGATGGGGTGGGAGCACGGCCTCAGTGCTCGCTTGCCTCCGCGGAGTACTCGTCATGTTTCGCGGACAGGTCGCCGGTTCCGCTCCTGAACTGGCCCAGCATCTCCAGCGATGGCCGGACCAACTCCTCCCGGCTCGGCGGCCGCTGCTGCCGCAAGAGCAGGTTCACGCCTTCCCGGACCACGTGCGAGAACGAGAGGCCTTCCTTGCGGGCGATGTCGCGAAGGGCCGATGGTTGCTCCTCGGTGAACTGCACCTGCACGCGGAGCAGCGAGATGCCTCCCCGGCGCGTATCCATATCGGCATGGTACGACTGACTGGCCGCGCGGTCAACCCGAGATGGTAGGGCCAGGCCGGGTGGGCGGTACGCAGGGAGGGTGTGTGCCGACCGGAGAGGAAGGCAAGGGAGCCGCTCAGGGCGGCGACAGGCGGGGTCGCCCGTCCTACCCGTCCCGAGCCTACCGTTCTTGGCTCATCGCGTGATTCGGCCCCGACGGGTGAACGACCCGCGGTGACGGTGCAGGTACTGCGCCAGCACGACCGGCGCGCGGGTGTGCGCGGTCAGCAGGCAGACGCCGGGGAAGTACAGCGGGGAGTCGCCATCCACGAGCATCGGTTCGGCTGACCATGTGCGGCCCTCGTCGGTGCTGACCACGCACTTCACGGACTGGTCCAGCACCCCCTCGGCCGGGACGCCGGGCTGCGGGCGGTCCTCATCGGTGGTGAAGGCGACCAGCAGGCCGCCGCCGGGCAGGCGGACCATCGATGGCGCGAGGGCGTTGAACCGCGGATCGCGCGTCTGGCAGACGACCCGGCGCTCCTCGTCGCGCCAGCTCCACGTCACGCCCCCGTCTGTCGAGGTGACGGATCGCAGCACGCCGCGATGCGGCGGCTCGGTCCGCACGCTCTCCAGCACGCACAGCAGTCTGCCCTCCGCGAGGCTGACCACGGAGCACATGCCGTCCCGCGAGAGGTGCTGGGGGTCGTGGGCGCGGCTGACGGTAACCGGCCGCACCCATCCGCGCGTCGGCGGGTCCCAGGTACGCATGGTGAGCCACTGGTGCCCGGGGAAGCCCGCCTGCGCAGGCGAGTCCTCGTCGTCATAGTAGCATTGGAGGACGCCGTCGGGCTGCTCGAAGAGGAAGCTCGACCAGAGCCCCCGCCCGCCGCCCTGTGCTTCCGCGACGATGGAGTGGGGCTGCCAGGTTGCGCCGCGGTCAGGGCTGCAGGCGACCTCGATCCGGTAGCGACAGGCCTCGGGCGGCAGGGCGGGATGGTGGTTCCGCCGATACGAGCAGAGGAGCGTCCCGTCTGCCAGCTGCAGGAGATGCGCGTCGCCCAGGTCGGTGGCGGGATCATTGTCCCGCGCGATCTCGGACAGGTAGACCCAGCTCCGCCCGAGGTCGCGGCTGCGGTAGCAGACGATGGACTGGCCGCCCCGCTGCACCGGTACCGAGCGCCAGACGAGGACCTCTCCCGTCCGCAGTTGGAGCGGGGCCTTCATGCCGGGGCTGACGGTTGCCTCGGGGTCCCACTGCACCTGGAAGGAGGCCGATTCCCCCGACGCGTTGGCCTCGGCGTCAGACCCGCCAGCAGTCAGTGCCATTGTGCTGCACGCTCCTGCGAGCGCGGCGGCCGACCCGTGGATGAACTCGCGTCTGGTCTGCACCGCGCGTGCTTCGGTTCTCATGCGCTGTCCTCCCGGAATCCGGGGACACGACCCCAATTCGGTAAGGCTCAACTGGGTCATGTGAGCTAACTGCACAACGTCAACGGCAACAAGGGACAGTCCTCGTTTCCTGCCCTGACGGGCAGGA
>Ga0194111_10007767_pt1 | contig 11904 bp, 5 predicted proteins | sample TA2KigC300mmetaG_FD_146194 | JGI IMG/M metagenome (GOLD analysis project Ga0194111, IMG submission 146194) | Freshwater microbial communities from Lake Tanganyika, Tanzania - TA2015033 Kigoma Deep Cast 300m | ecosystem: Environmental > Aquatic > Freshwater > Lake | place: Tanzania: Lake... | reverse complement strand
AGCGGCCTCCCCGGTCATCTCGCCGGGTGCCTGTTCCGATAATGCGCCCACCTTTTCCGGGAGCGCCTCCGGCGCCTCTTCAAGCGGCGGGTAATGGGCTGGAATCAATTTGCCGATGATAACGTTCTCTTTGAGGCCAATCAGCTTGTCTATTTTCCCATATACCGCGGCTTCAGTGAGCACACGGGTTGTTTCCTGGAAGGAAGCCGCCGCCAGCCAGCTAGCCGTGTTCAACGAGGCTCTGGTGATGCCCAGCAGCACCGTGTGCGCTGTGGCCGGCTCACCGCCTTCCGCCAGCACTTTGGCGTTTATATCCTCGTAGACAAACCTTTCCACCAGTTCATCCGGAACCAGGTCAGTATCGCCGGCGAAGTCAATGCGCACTTTGGTCAGCATCTGATGGGCGATAATCTCAATGTGCTTATCGTTGATATTGACGCCCTGTGAGCGGTACACTTTCTGGACTTCATCAACAAGGTATTGCTGCACGGCTTCGCGCCCGAGGATGCGCAGGATGTCCTGAGGGTTAACCGAGCCATCGGTAAGCTGCTGGCCAGCACGTATCGTGTCTCCTGACTGGACCCTGATGCCGGCCGCCGTGGGGACAATGTACTCCCTTTCCTCGCGTTCTTCATAACTGATGAACAACTGCCCGTGGGCAATGCTGACCTCGCCGGCAATGCGTGCCACGATGGGCGGTGTCTCCTCGGCGGGCTTAACGGCCTTGCTTTTGGCTTTCTTTTGTGGGGCTTTGGTGGCGAGCACCGTGCCGATATCCACCCACTGTTTGTCCGGCACCGCTGCCTGCCAGCCGGCAGGGAGGGCATATTCATCGCGGTAAGTCTCGGAACTCGTGATCTTGATTCTCCGTCCCTGGTCATCCTGAATAACTTCGGCAGTGCCATCTATTTCGGAAATAATGGCCTGACCTTTGGGGGTTCGGGCCTCAAATAGCTCTTCCACTCTGGGCAGACCGCTGGTGATGTCCAGGCCGACAACGCCGCCGGTGTGGAAGGTACGCAGAGTAAGCTGGGTGCCCGGTTCGCCGATGCTCTGGGCGGCGATGATGCCAACCGCTGTCTTGGGTTCAACCAGCCTGCCATGGGCCAGGTCTCGTCCATAGCACGCCTGACAGATACCCCGTTTGGACTGGCAGGAAAGGGGCGACCTGACGTGCACCCGGCTGATTCCGGCGTTGATGATTTCGGCCACTTTCTGTTCATCGATTTCCTCATTTCGGTCGGCGATGATTTTTCCGGTTTTGGGATGGGCTACCGGGCTTGCCACCAGCCGGCCAGAAATGCGCTCAATAAACGGTGGCAGCAGTGTTTTTTCCTGCGGCTCTGAAATCCAGATACCGTCCACGGTGCCGCAGTCCTCTTCAAAAATAATGACGTCCTGGGAGACATCAATAAGTCGGCGGGTCAGGTAACCGCTTTCCGAGGTTCTCAGCGCGGTATCGGCCAGGCCTTTTCGGGCGCCGTGCGTGGAGATGAAGTACTCCAGAACGGTATGTCCTTCCCGCAGGCTGGATTTAATGGGGTAGTCAATGATTTTGCCGGAAGGGTCGGTCATCAGACCGCGCATGCCGGCCATCTGCGTTATCTGGGAAATATTACCTTTGGCGCCGGAAGTGGCCATCATGTGTATGCCGCCGTAGCGGTCAAGGGTATCCGAGATGGTGCTGGTGATGCGGTCCATGGTTTCCATCCAGACGCCAACGACGCTGTTATACCGCTCATCGTCGGTTATCAATCCGCGGTTCAACTGGTTCTCAATGATGGCTATCCTCTCTTCCGCTTCTTCAAGTAACTTGGCTTTGCCTTCCGGAACCTCAATATCATTCATGGCAATGGTAATGCCGGACTTGGTGGCGTAGCGGAAGCCTAACTGCTTGACGCTGTCAAGCACCCTGGCGGTCTTTTCGTCATCTAGTATACGACAGCACTCCGAGACAATCTGCTTAAGTCCGGCCTTGTCAATGATTTTGTTCTGGAAGCCAAGTTCCGGCGGGAGGATTTCGTTAAATATTATCCGACCTACGGTGGTCTCAATTTGTTGGCCGTCTTTCCCCTGGTCTCTGACCAGGATTTTAGCGCGGAGGTCAACATTGCCCATCTCATAGGCGAGCTTGGCTTCATCAAAGCTGCCGAATCGCCTGCCTTCACCTTTGGCGTCGGGCCTTTCCGTGGTGAGATAGTAACAGCCAAACACCATATCAAGGGTGGGGGTAACCGTTGGTTCACCGCTGCTGGGCAGCAGCATGTTGTGCCGGCTGAGCGCCAGCTCTCTCGCCTCGCGTACCGCGGCCCTGGAGAGCGGGATATGACAGGCCATCTGGTCGCCATCAAAGTCAGCATTGAACGCCGAGCAGACGAGCGGGTGAATCTGGATGGCGCTGCCATCAATAAGCACTGGCTCAAATGCCTGAATGCTGAGGCGGTGCAGGGTGGGTGCCCGGTTCAGCCAGACGGGTCGCTCCTTGACCACTTCTTCCAGGATATCGTACACTTCCGGCTTGGCCCTCTCCACCAGTCGCCGGGCGCTCTTGATATTCGGGGCGAGCCCCTGCATTACCAGGCGGTGCATGACAAAGGGCTTGAAGAGCTCCAGGGCCATGCGTCTGGGCAGGCCGCACTGGTTCAGCCTGAGCTCCGGGCCGACCACGATGACAGAGCGGCCGCTATAATCCACCCTTTTGCCGAGCAGGTTCTGGCGGAACCGCCCCTGTTTGCCACGGAGCATATCGGAGAGCGACTTCAATTTATGATTGCCGCTCACCGAGATGGCGCGGCCGCGCCGGCCGTTATCAATTAGCGAGTCAACAGCCTCCTGTAGCATCCGCTTCTCGTTGCGGATGATGATTTCCGGGGCACCGATTTCTATCAGGTGGCGCAGGCGATTATTGCGGTTGATAACCCGCCGGTAAAGGTCATTGAGGTCGCTGGTAGCGAATCTGCCGCCATCGAGCTGGACCATGGGCCGCAGGTCCGGGGGCAATACCGGCAGGACCGTCAGTATCATCCATTCCGGTTTGTTGCCGCTGTTGCGGAACGCCTCCACCACCCGCAGCTGCTTGCTCGCTTTCTTGCGCTTCTGTCCCGAAGAGGACTGGGTTTCCAGCAGCAAATCATTGCGCAGCTTATCCAGGTCAATGTCCTGTATAATCTGCAGGATGGCTTCAGCGCCCATCCCGGCTTCAAAAATCTCGCCATGTTTCAGCTTCATTTCATGGTACTGGCTCTCATTGAGCATCCCTTTCACATGCAGGTTTTTCAGCTGCTCCACCTCGTTGGTCAGGTTTTCCTCAAGCTGTATCTTCTCCTCGGTGGCATGGCGGCGCAGTTCGTTGATTTCCTCAACGCTGGCCCCTTCCTTCTCCATCTGGGCAATTCTTTCATCAACCACCTTCTGCCGTTCGGCAATTTCCGCGGAGGTACTTTCCTGCAGTTGTCTTATCGCTTCCTGGCGTGCCTCTTCATTGACCGAGGTTATCATGTAGTTGGAAAAGTAGAGGACGTGTTCCAGGCTGCGTGGTGAAAGGTCAAGCAGTAGGCCCAGGCGGCTGGGGGTTCCCTTGGCGAACCAGATATGGCTTACCGGGCAGGCCAGCTCAATATGGCCCATACGTTCCCGGCGGACCTTGGCCCGGGCCACCTCAACACCGCACTTGTCGCAGATTACGCCCTTGTAGCGAATTTTCTTATACTTGCCGCAGTAACACTCAAAGTCCTTGGTGGGGCCAAATATTCTCTCGCAGAACAGGCCGTCACGTTCTGGTTTCAGCGTGCGGTAATTGATGGTTTCCGGCTTGGTTACCTCACCGTATGACCAGCTCCGGATCTGCTCCGGCGAGGCCAGAGAAATACGCACCGCATCAAAATCATTAATCTCCAGCATCTTCTTCTGTTACCTCTCTTAAAAACGTATCTTCAATCTCATTAGACTCGGCATCCGGTACGGCGGGTTCTTCTTCAGCTTCAGTTAAATCGGCTTCCAGTTTGGGGGTTTCTTCAAGGGCAACTGGTCCGGCCTCCGGCCTGCTGGCCTCTTCAATCGCTTCTTCACCGGCGATAATGCCCGCTTCTCTTTCGTTGATTACCTCAAGGGCCAGACCTAAACTCTGCAGTTCTTTGACCAGAACTTTGAATGACTCCGGCACTCCGGGCTGCAGGATATCCTCACCCTTGATAATCGCTTCATAGCCTTTAGCCCGTCCGGTGACGTCGTCTGACTTTATGGTGAGCATTTCCTGCAGGTTGTGGGCGGCACCATATGCCTCCAGTGCCCATACCTCCATTTCACCAAAACGCTGGCCGCCGAACTGAGCCTTGCCGCCCAGAGGCTGCTGCGTAATCAGCGAGTAGGGGCCAGTGGAGCGGGAATGTACCTTGTCCTCAACCAGGTGAATGAGCTTCATCATGTAAATATTGCCCACGGTCACCGGCTGGTCAAAAGGCTCGCCGGTCCGTCCATCGCGTAACACCACTTTGCCGAACGTCGGCGGGACAGCCCTTCTTTCCAGACTGACCTTTTCCACTGCCTGCAGTAAATCATTCTGGCTCAATTCCCGGCTGGGTACGCCAAGTCCCTCCAGCCAGATGCGCAGGCAGACGTCTCTTGCCTCTCCGGGATAGTCGTCATTGAATACCTGCTCACCGTCATAGCCGTGACTGCCAACCCAGGCTTTGGCCACTTCCAGATGAATTGACGATGGCTCTCTGTCTGGTGAATAATCAACAGCGGCGGCTTCATGGGCGATCCAGGCTCTGGCCAGGGCGTCTTCAATAGAGATATCATTGGCACCGTCAAAGACCGGCGTGAGCACCCTGAAACCCAGTGTCTGCGCTGCCCACCCGAGATGGGTCTCCAGGACCTGGCCGATGTTCATGCGGGACGGGACCCCGATGGGGTCTAGGATGATATCAACCGGCGTGCCATCGGGCAGGAAGGGCATATCCTCTTTGGGGGCAATAAGGGCGATAACCCCCTTGTTGCCATGACGTCCAGCCAGCTTGTCCCCCACCGAGACCTTTCTTTTCTGGGCAATCCATACCTGTACCCATTCATTGACGCCGGCGGGCAGGTCATCACCGCTGTCCCGGCGGGAGTATATTCTGACATTAATAACTTTGCCCCACTCGCCGTGCGGCACGCGCAGTGAAGTGTCTTTAACATCGCGGGCCTTCTCACCGAATATCGCCCGCAGCAGTTTCTCTTCGGCGGAAAGCTCGGTCTCGCCGCGGGGCGTAATCTTGCCCACCAGGGTATCATCAGGGCCTACTTCGGCGCCGATTCTGATGATGCCATTTTCGTCTAGTTCGCGCAGGCTTTCCTCACCAACATTGGGGATATCACGGGTGATTTCTTCCGGGCCAAGCTTGGTATCGCGTGCTTCCACCTCATGTTTGGCGATGTGGATTGAGCTGAACTTGTCATCTTCCACCAGACGGCTGCTGATGATGATGGCATCTTCAAAATTATAGCCTTCCCAGCTCATGAAAGCGCAGAGTACGTTTTGGCCCAGCGCCAGTTCACCGTTTTCCGTGGCCGAACTATCCGCAATCACCTGTCCGGCTTGCACACTGTCACCTTTATTAACCAAAGGGCGCTGATTGATGCACGTGCCCTGGTTGGTACGGACAAATTTCATCAGGTCATATTCGTCTTTGTGGCCGCTATCGGTGGTGATGACGATGCGGTATCTGGCTTCAGCACCGGCATCGCTGACGCTGCCGATTTCAGTAACGACACCGGCATTTCTGGCAAAGAGGACCTGCCCGCTGTGTCTGGCCGCTTCTATTTCCATACCGGTGGCCACCACGGGCGCCTCGGGCGCGAGCAGGGGCACCGCCTGCCGCTGCATGTTGGCCCCCATCAGGGCGCGGTTGGCGTCATTATGTTCCAGGAAAGGTATCAGTGCCGTGGCCACGCTGACGATTTGCCTGGGGGAGACGTCCATCAGGTCTATGTTATCCGCTGTCTCCGGCAGGTAGTGGCTGCCTCGCCTGGCTTCTACTTTTTCTTCCAGGAACTGGTTATTTTCGTCCAGGCGGGCATTTGCCTGTGCGATGGTGAATTCCTCTTCCTCATCAGCGGACAGCAGAATGATTTCATCGGCGACAAAGGGCTTGACCTTGACCCTGGTATCCGCTAGTTCGGCCAGCCTGGCAGCAATCTTGGCAGTTATGGTGGCATTTGCCCTGACGATGGTATTCCCCTGGCTATCAACCACCTTTTCTCTGGCTTTCTTGCCGACCAGTCGCTTATCGGAGCTGTTCATCTCTTTAATGACTTTCCGATAGGGTGTCTCAATAAAGCCGTACTCGTTGATGCGGCTGTAAGTGGCCAGCGAGCCAATGAGGCCGATGTTCGGGCCCTCCGGTGTCTCAATGGGACATATCCGGCCGTAGTGGGAGAAATGGACATCGCGTACGTCAAAGCCGGCGCGCTCGCGGGAAAGGCCGCCTGGTCCCATGGCGGAGAGGCGGCGCTTGTGCGTGATTTCGGCCAGCGGGTTGGTCTGGTCCATGAATTGTGAGAGCTGTGAGCTGCTGAAAAACTCTCTGACCGCGGCCACAATGGGGCGTATATTGACCAGCGCGCTGGGGGTGATGGCTTCGGTGCCGATGATGCTCATGCGCTCCCGGACTGCCTGGGCGAGGCGCAGCAGGCCGACGTGGAACTGAGTCTGTATCAGTTCCCCGACGGTGCGGACGCGCCGGTTGCCAAGGTGGTCTATATCATCATCATAGTCAACGCCGTTATTAATCATGATGAGGTGGCGGACAATCTGCAGTATGTCGTCCCGGGTCAGGGCACGCTCTTCCAGCTGCTTGAGCGTTTCCTCCAGCATCGTGTGGAACTGGAGCAGTTCTTCCCGCTGGTCCAGTTTGCTGGCCAGCGTTGATTTGAGGTCTTTGCATATCCGGATGACCTCGCGGTCGTTGCGTTCTCCAGCCTGTCGCAGGCGGGCAACGAATTCCGCCGTTTCAAAGGGAAGCTCCAGCGCCTCAAGGCGGCTCAGTATCTTTTCCGCGGTGATGCGGAACAGGCCGAGCCGTTTGTTGAGCTTGTAGCGTCCGACCGTTCCCAGGTCATAGCGCAGCGAATCAAAGAACAGGTTCTGTAATAGCTTGCGGGCGTTGTCCAGGTTCGGCAGTTCCCCCGGCCTGAGTTTACGATAGATGTCAAGCAGGGCTTCGGCCTGTTCCTTGATAGTCGGGTCGCGCTCAATGGTGGTGGCGATGTACTGGCGTTCGGGGTTGTTATCGTCGCTGGCGAAGAGGCTGAGCAGTTGCTCGTCGCTGCCGTAGCCGATGGCGCGGAGCAGTGTGGTGACGGGGATTTTGCGCTTGCCGTCTATCTTGGCCGATAGAATGCCGCGGTTGCTGGTCTCAAACTCCAGCCAGGCGCCGCGGGTGGGGATGAGCTTGGCGAAGCAGAGGTCGCGTCCGGTGGCGGCATCTTCCTCAATGGTGAAATAGACGCCGGGGGAGCGCAGGAGCTGGCTTACCACCACTCTTTCGGCACCGCTGGTGATGAAGGTGCCCTTGGCGGTCATCAGCGGTATATCGCCGAGGAAGAGGTCCTGTTCTTTAATCTCCCCGGTCTCTCTGATAAGCAGCTGTACCCGGACATAGAGGGGGACGGAGAAAGTTAAATTGCGGTCGCGGCACTCCAGCTCGGCATGGCCCTGGCGCGGTTCGCGGAACTCGTAGCCGATGAAGCTGAGTTCCAGCTTGTTGCTGGTCAGCGTTCTGATGGGCGAGACCTCAGTCAGCAGAAGCTTGAGGCCGTCTTCCTGGAAGCGCTGGAAGGAGTCCAGCTGGACTTTGATTAAATTGGGGACATCTAGAATCTGGGGTAATCTGGCGTAAGATTTTCTGGGGACAAGATTAGCGGACTGCTCACTCACTGGTGAAATAGAAACCATAGCTATACCTGCTCCTTAAAAATGACGCAAAATTCCTAATCTATTGCTTCACTAAACGAGGCATGTGGCGATAATGCCTTTATGGAAAGGAAACATATGATAGGGAAAAACCCTCAGAGGCCATAGTCAAAAATTAATAATACCACTAAATATAAATTCTGTCAATACCAGCGGACGTATGAATTGAAAAATTTGTCTTTTAAGGTTAAGTTCAATCGCGGTTGGTGGGGATTAGAAGCTTAATCTTCTAGCCTTAACATATTCTCTGGCGTTATTAACTGAACCTCAATCCCTTCCGTTGTCTCAATCTCAAACTTTCGTTGACGTGCGCCATCATCAAATCCAACCTGTGATACCACCATTATCTTGCTAACTGGCTGTTTCACATTGGGGTGATATTTAACATCACTAACAAATTGGCTTAATACTTTATAGCTTATTTTGAATGCTTTCACTTGGATAGGTATTCCCTCAATCGTAATACCATCTACACCTTTATCAGGATGTGGTTTATTCGCTCTGTAATATTCGTTTACCCATTCTTCAAATTGCTTTGGGTTTAGTTCCAGTACTTCGGATAAATCCCTTGTAATATAATAGGACTGTACAAATAATTCATGCCCCCGATTTTTAATTACACTGAATGCGGTAGGCAATTCCCCTGCTTGTCTTTCCGATGTATCAATATCTATGCCTATAAACCTTCTATTTAATTTGGATGCTACTATTACAGCAGTACCACAGCCACAAAACGGGTCAAGAACTAAGTCGCCCTCATTTGATGATGTTTTAATAATGCGTTCCAATAAAGCTTCGGGTTTCTGTGTTGGATAACCAACTCTTTCTTTAGCCATAGAATTGACATCGGTTATGTCAGCCCATATGTCACTAATGGGCTCACCTTTTGCTTCATCTAGAAATCTAATCAAACCAACTTTCCCAGAGGGGTAATGATAAATCCGCCCTTGCTTGTCTAATTCTTTTATTGATTCTTCTGAGTAAGTACCAATAGTATCAATCCTGTATAAGCGCCCTTCGCTATTAGGCTTGAATTTGCTTTTTATATATTTCTCATCATACGATTTGAATTGTGGTATCCAATGATACTTGGAAGACTTTGTATAAAAAAGAATAGAGTCGGATGAACGCGCAAATTGATGTGATACTGCCTTGGCTCCCCGTGATGGTTGTCTTCTCCAACGAATATCATTCCTAAAATTATCATTACCCCAAATTTCATCCATGAGCATCTTTAGATAGTGTAATGCTCGCCAATCGCAATGCAAATATATACTGCCTGTATTTTTTAGCACTGTATGACAAGCTTGGAGTCTTTCCATCATATAGAACAAATAAGATGCAAAATCTGGCCGTTTAATGGCTATATGCTTTAACCAATTTGGTGCGTGACTTGCTATGCCTTTCTCTTTCCAAAACTTTTTAGAATCCTCAAAGGATACTTCCATAGCACCAGGCTGCCATTTACCCTTCTGCACTTTGCCAGTGAAAAATGGCGGGTCAAGATATATAAGGTCAACCGATTCCGGCTCAATATCGTGTCTCATTACGAAAAGGCAATCGCCATGATAGAACGTATTCATGACGCACCTCTATATATGTTTGATTATATTATATCACACCATTATGCAAACCAAATCCAGTTGACATATAATAATTAATCTTAATAATTCTGTCCATTTACCCTCCCTCTCCTCCTCCTGCTATAATTGAAATAGTACAAAAATGACCACGGCCAGGTTCATAATTGCGGTTGTCAGCACGCTGGCGGAGGAGTTTGCCATTTACGCCATTTGGCGCTGGGTGCTGCCGGAGTTTGATATTTACGTGCCGGTGTGGGTGCTGGTGGCGGTGATGGCCTTCTGGGCGGTCTTCGCCATGGGCAACTTCATCTTCGTCACCCGTGTCCTGAGGCGGCAGGCGCTGGTGGGCCTGCCCACCATGGTGGGGATGAGGGGCAAAGCGATAAGCCCGCTGGGCCCGGAGGGGCAGGTCATGATTAAGGGCGAGCTCTGGGGGGCGAAGTCAATAGACGGGGATATTGAAGCCGGGGAGGCGGTAACGGTGGTGGGGCAGGACGGCCTGCAGCTCATCGTGCGCCGGGCAGGCGCGGGCAATCAGAAAGCGTCCAGCAACGGTTCTAAACGTTAAACAGGAAGGTGATGACATCGCCGTCCTGAACAATGTATTCCTTCCCCTCAAGCCTGAGCAGCCCGTGCTTGCGACCTTCCGAAAGGCTGCCGCACTTCATCAGGTCATGGTAGCTGATGACCTCAGCCCGGATAAACCCCCGTTCCATGTCCGAGTGGATTTTTCCGGCGGCTTTCACCGCGCTGGTGCCGTGAGGGATGGACCAGGCCCTGACTTCTTCATGGGCGGTGGAGAAGAAAGAGACCAGCCCCAGCAGTTCATAGGACTGCTGGATAACGCGGTCTAGCCCCGACTCGGTCAGGCCAAAGTCAGCACGGAACTCGGCGGCCGCCGGCTCATCAAGCTGGCCGAGCTCCATCTCCAGCTTGCCGCAGAGGGCGATGATGCGGGACTTCTCCTGTTTGTGGCGGGAGCTCAACTCCGTCTCAAGGTCGGACACCTGTGGCAGTTGCTCTTCGCCGATATTGACCACGGTGAGCAGCGGCTTGGCGGTGAGGAACTGAAAGCCGGCAAGCAGCCGCGCGTCGGCGGCGGCCAGCGATAACGCCCGTATGGGGATATCCTTTTCCAGCTCCGCCTTTAATCTCTGGATAATCTCCTGCTCGTGGAGGGCGGCCTGTCGCTCCGGAGGCTTGGCCCCTTTCAGTGAAGTCTCAATCCTTTCCAGCCGGCGCTCGATGATGGTCAGGTCGGAAAAAACGAGCTCCAGGTTCATATTGGCGATGTCACGCTCAACGTCAAGACTGCCCTCGGGGTGGGGCACGCTGTCATCGGCGAAGGCGCGGACAACGTTTATCAGGGCATCGGCGTTGCTGAGATGGTTGAGCAGCTCGCCGCCGATTCCCGGGCCGGTCACCAGGCTCTTCACCGAGGCACCGACGTCAATGTACCTTACTTCGGCGGGGACCACTTTTTTCGGCTGCAGCATATCGGCCAGCGTCTTGAGGCGTGGCTCGGGGACTCTGGCAGCGCCGATGTGGGTGGTGTGGCCATCAACAGACAGGCCGCCGCCTTCGGCTTTACCTCCGGTCAGGGCATTGAAGATGGTGCTTTTGCCGCTTTTACCCGGCCCGATGATGCCAACCGCGATACTCATCGGTCTAACTGCACGTCCGCACGTGGAGAATTGGCTAATGCGGGCTTGATTTCTTAATGACCTCTCTCGCCTGCTTCAGAGCGAGGTCCCGTTCCTTGGTCACCAGGTTCTCGTTGGCGGCGATGTCCAGCAGGGCCAGCAGGGCATCGTGGGTGGCAACGAGGCCCAGCTGTTCGATGGCTTTAGTCCTGATGTTAGCGGGCAATTTCATATCGGCCGCAATCTCGGCAAGTTTCTTTAATTCCCCGGGTTTCTCTGACATTTGGTGCACCTCTTAAATAAAACAGTGTCCAAATCATATTGTAACTGATATAAAGTCTACTCTTTGCCGGACAATTTCTCAATAGGCTTTTGGTAGGGTTTTATTTACCTTTGGCTGGCAGTTGATGCCTCACTCCTGGCCCCTCTCCAGCCAGAATCACTGGGTAAATAAATACGGGCATAAATGGCTGGAGAGGGGAGTATAGAGAAGAGGGGGCGGAGCCCCCTCTCCAATTCTTTCCCCCTCTCAAACATTATTTAAAATGGAGCGTAGAAAACAAACCTGTTTGAGAGGGGGAGCCAGGGGGTGAGCGAAAGAACAACCATTGCAAATAGTATCTTTGGAAGTTATATTCAGTAAACACCGGCAAGTTTGGTTATGGTAGAATGAATAGCAAATAACTCAGGGGAAACTGGCTTTTGCTCTACGTTCTCTACGGTG
>Ga0194111_10007766_pt1 | contig 11905 bp, 9 predicted proteins | sample TA2KigC300mmetaG_FD_146194 | JGI IMG/M metagenome (GOLD analysis project Ga0194111, IMG submission 146194) | Freshwater microbial communities from Lake Tanganyika, Tanzania - TA2015033 Kigoma Deep Cast 300m | ecosystem: Environmental > Aquatic > Freshwater > Lake | place: Tanzania: Lake... | reverse complement strand
TAGAGCATCATCCCGACCTCTCGGAGAGTCGGGACAACGTGGGGGTCGGATCGCTGGCCGTCATTTCGTTGGATAAGGGGCAGTAGCTCAGTTGGTAGAGCATCACGTTCGCAACGTGGGGGTCGGGAGTTCGAATCTCCTCCGCTCCACCATCCTGGGTTCAACGGTTCAACACCATTAACGGGGGCAGCATCCCCCCCCATCGTTCAGGCGCGCGTTACTCCCGCGGACGGGTAGCCGCTGCGCACAGGGCTCGCGGGAGGAGATGGGGCCGGCCCGACCTCGGGCCGGAAGAAGCGGGGCGGGGTCGCCCCGGCTCCAACCTGCGAATGCGGGTTCAACACCATTAACGGGGGCAGCTGCCTCTTCCCCGCACGAGGCTGCCCAGCCGCTCCGCGGCCGGGCAGCCACCCCGGCCGTGCCGGCGCTCGTAGCGCGCGGGGCCACCGTTGCCATGTTCCATGAACCGGGCTGGTACCGATAGGCATTGACCGCGCCGGAGCGGTCGGGGATATTTGCGCGCATGTCTTCATACCCCGAACTGAGACTCAGGCCAGGCAAGGACCGGTCCCTTCAACGACGGCACCCGTTCGTCTTCTCCGGCGCGCTGGATGACCATGAACCGATACCCGACGGGGCAGTTGTCCGGGTTACCATGCGCGACGGAGCCTTCGCCGGAGTTGGCCACTATCAGCAAGGCGGTTCGATCCGGGTGAGAATCCTCTCCTTCGACGACTGCGAAATCACACCGGCGTTCTGGGAACGGCGCATCAAATCGGCAATGGAACTCCGGCGCGCGATCGGGTTGAAGGACAACCCGGCAACCGATTCCTACCGTCTCGTGCATGGCGAAGGCGACGCGCTGCCCGGGCTGATCGTTGATTTCTATGCCGGTCACGCTGTCGTCCAGCCGCATTCGGCCGGCATGACCGCCGCGCTGCCGGAGATACGCGCAGCCCTGAAAGCCGTGCTCGGGGACGATCTGGGCTCGGTGTCAGATCCGTCGACCGGACCGGGCGAACCCCGCGTCATCCGCGAAAACAACAACCTGTTCAAGGTTGACTGGACCGGCGGCCAGAAGACCGGGTTCTACCTCGATCAGCGCGTCAACCGCGCCCTGGTACAGAGCCTTTCCGCGGACCGCTCGGTTCTGAACGTCTTCAGCTACACCGGCGCCTTCGCGGTGTATGCGCTGAAGGGCGGCGCACGGCATGTAATTTCCGTGGAAAGCTCCCGGCCGGCGAACGCCATGGCGGCCGAGAACACCCGCCTGAACGGACTGGATCCGGCCTCTCACGATGTAGTCGCTGCCGACGCCTTCGAGTTCCTGAAATCCCCTGGAGAGAACCACGACATGGTCATTCTCGACCCGCCGGCGTTCGCGAAACACCTTTCCGCGCGACATGCGGCCATCCAGGCGTACCGGCGCATCAACGCGCTGGCCATGCAAGCCGTCAGGCGCGGCGGCATTCTGTTCACTTTCTCGTGCTCGCAGGTTGTTACCGCCGACCTCTTCCGCGGCGCAGTCTTCGCCGCGGCGCTCGACGCCGGCCGCGAGGCGCGGATTCTCTACCGTCTCCAGCAGCCCCCGGACCACCCCGTTTCGATCCATCACCCCGAGGGCGAGTACCTGAAAGGACTTGCCCTCCTCGTAACCTGACTCCACGCCGCCGGCCTGGAATCCGGCGCAAGGAAACGCCCCCGCCGCTTACGGGCCGCCGCCCGGGCAACAGGCCTCGGACGACCCGCCGCGCTGGGTTATTTCTTGCCAAATCGGCCCGTATTCCGGTAAGTTCCGCGCGCTCCGGACGGGGCTTGCACTGTACGCATCGCCCGCCGGAACGGGGAAAAGACAATGAAGACCTACAAGATCGCCGTGATCGGCGGAGACGGCACCGGACCGGAAGTCGCGCGTGAGGGCGTCAAGGTCCTCCGCGCCGCTGCTTCCAAGCACGGCTTCAAACTGGAGTTTACCGACTACGACTTCGGCGGCGAACGGTTCCTGAAGACCGGCGAAGTGCTGCCTGCGAACGCGGCGGAGGAAATGCGCCGGCATGACGCCATCTTCCTCGGCGCGATCGGGCACCCCGACGTCAAGCCGGGCATACTCGAGAAGGGCATCCTTCTCCGGCTGCGGTTCGAGCTGGACCAGTACATCAACCTGCGCCCCGTGAAGCTCTTTCCCGGCGTCGAGTGCCCGATCAAGGGCAAGGGACCGGCCGAGATAGATTACGTGGTCGTTCGCGAGAACAGCGGCGATGCCTACACGGGCACCGGCGGCATCACGATGAAGGACACCCCGCACGAGGTGGCCGTGCAGAGCAGCGTCTACACGCGCCATCAGGTTGACCGCTGCCTCCGCTACGCCTTCGAACTGACCCGGAAGCGCAAGAAGAACAACACCCTGGCGCTTTGCGGCAAGACGAACGTCCTCACATACATCTACGACCTCTGGGAGCGCGCGTTTCACGAGATGGGCGCCCGCGACTACCCGGAAATCAGGCGCGACTACTACCACGTTGACGCGACCTGCATGTGGATGATCAAGAACCCGGAATGGTTCGACGTTATCGTCACCGGCAACATGTTCGGCGACATCATCACGGATCTGGGCGCCATCACGCAGGGCGGCATGGGCATCGCCGCAGGCGGGAATATCAACCCGAAAGGCGTCAGCATGTTCGAGCCGATCGGCGGCTCCGCGCCGAAATATACCGGCAAGAACGTCATCAACCCGCTTGCAGCGATCTGTGCGGGAGGCATGATGCTGGACACCCTCGGCGAAAGCGCCGCGGCGGCGGCTGTCGAGGCGGCGGTTACGGACGTTACCGCCACAAAGCTCAAGAGCCTTGCAGCCGGCCGCATGGGCTACTCGACCACTGAGGTCGGAGACCTCGTGGCCGCGCGTGTGAGTTGAGGAAACAAGGCAGGAAGAGAGGGGATGGAGCAGTGAGAAAGTACAAGGTTTGCGTGGTTGGAGTCGGAGCCGTCGGCACCGAGATGGTGCGCCTGCTCAGGAAGCGCTCTTTCCCGACAGAATCGCTTACGATCCTCGCGCGCAGCGAGCGGACGGAGGAGATCGATGGCGAATCATACCCCGTCGTTGCCGCGACGCCCGAAGCGTTTGAGGGAATGGACTATGCCTTCTTTGCCGGCACCGAAGGCGCGAAGGGCGCATCCCAGACCCTCGGATGGGAAGCGGTCAAGCGCGGTTGTGTCGTCATAGACAACGGGGACGACTTCCGGATGGACTCCCGGGTTCCGCTCGTCATCCCGGAGATCAATGCCCCGGCCCTCTCCGGCCACCAGGGATTCATCGCAAACCCCAACTGCAGCACGATCATCGCGCTGATGCCGCTGGCATGCCTCCATGCCGAGGCCGGCCTGCGCCGCATCGTTGCGTGCACCTACCAGGCGGTCTCGGGCACCGGCGCCGCTGCCGTGCGGGAGCTGGATTCGCAGGCTCGCGCCTGGGCGGCCGACAAACCGATCGTCAAGGAGGTCTATCCGCACCGGATAGCATTCAACGTGCTGCCTTCGGTCGGCTCGTTCAAGGACGACTCGGGCGAGAGCACCGAAGAGATGAAAATGCGCCGTGAGACGCACAAGATTCTCGGTGACAACTCGATCAAGGTCTCCACGACCTGCGTGCGAGTGCCCGTCTTCAACGGCCACAGCATCGCCATCCACGCCGAGTTCAAGAAGCCTGTCTCCGCGGCGCGCGCAAAGGAGCTCCTCGCCAATACGCCCGGCGTGAAGCTCGTTGACGACCCGGCGAAGAACGTTTACCCGATGCCGATCGACGCATCGGGCAGGTACGACGTGCTCGTCGGCCGCGTTCGCGCAGACAACAGCACGGAGAACGGGCTTGCCCTGTGGTGCGCCGGCGACAACATCTGGAAGGGCGCGGCACAGAACGCCATCCAGATCGCGGAGACGCTGATAGCCGCAAAGTAAGGACTCCGCGAGAGCACACTGCAGCCCGGTTCGCCCCGAACACCCGGGCGGCCGGGCCCGGCAGAAGACCCGGTTCCAGCGAGCCCCCCTTTCGTGGCGCTGCTACGGCGAGAGCTCCCCGCTTCGTTCCGGCAATGTTGAGCCAGGCCGGCGCCCCTTCTGTAGTCGCCGGACGACAGGCCGGCGCTCGTCTATCGGAGGCGTTCCTTCGCGGCGATGCAAGCTTGCCGCGTGGTTGACGTGGAAACGCGAACTCCGGCCACAACCTTGAGCGTGGCAAGCCGCACTCGTCGACAAACGGCAGGATTCAGTAGTTGTTCATTCCGGGAATGCCTGGAACACCCTCCCACGGCTGGGGATCGTTCCAGGGCATGTCGGAATCGCCGGAAGTTGCGCACCCGCCCGCTGCCGAAAGGCAGGCTCCAAGAACCAGCAACATAAGAGCTGTGCGCAGCATTGCGAAAGACGGTCTCTTAGAAGAAAACCACATCGCCGGTCTGGACAGGAACCTGCTTCCAGTCGATCAGGATATCGGCCACGCCCAGCTTCTGAGCCTGGCTGACGTGTATCAGGCGGATCTTGGTGACGAACTTCTCGTCGGCGCCCTCGGCGCCCGGACGGCGCACATAGAGCTCAACCGGCGAGATCGGCCCCTCCACCGTAACCCCGCGCAGTTCCTCGACAAACCTGTCGGAAAGCTTCAGGACGAGGAAATTCCAGGTATCGTTCACTGAAACGACCGAGCCCTTGTCCCCGCGCTCGATGCGCGCGATTGGCAAAGTCGGGTCGCCGCCGATGATACCGCCCGTCGCCTGCTGCCCCTTGACGCCCTTGCGCAGGTCGTCGTTCTCCTTGGTAAGCTGCTTGTTTTTCTCATCGAGCTGGGCCTTCTCCTTCTCAAGCCTGTCGATCGTGCCCCTGAGGTCGGTTATCTGCGTCTCCAGCTCGCGCTTCTCCTGCTTCAGATTCTCGACCTCGTTCTCGAGGTCGCGGATGCGGCTCTCGAGCCTTGATACCTGGTCGCGCAGTTCAACGATCTCGCGCAGACGCTGGCGCAGCGTTGACTTGCGGTCGTTGAGTTCGCTCACCGTGCGGACGAGCTCCTCGCGGATCTCGGTAAGCTGCTGGCGGGTCTCGTTCAGGCGGGCAAGCTGCTCGTTGGACTTCTTGATCACGTCATTCAGAACCTGCTGCATGGTTCCTTCGCCGTCGGTGAGCCTGGTTCCATCCTCCGGGTTGCGCAGCGGAACCCCCGTGGCCGGGTCCACCCTGAAGTACTGCATGAGCTGTATCTTCTTGGGTGTGAGGTCCATCTTCGGAACGTCCTGTATTTCCAGGTTCGTCTTGTACTTGTCCCAGAAATCGGACCGTTCGGGGTTGTCCAGCGACTGGGCTGTGCATTCGGAGATGTCCTTGGCCGGGTACAGCGCAGCCTGCGGCTGGGCGGACTCGCTTTCAATCGTGGTGGCCAGCGCTATGAAGGCGCGCTCCAGTTTCTGTGTACGCCCCTTGAGTATCTCGCGCTTGTTGAACAGCAGAATGCCCATAACAAGCGCTCCGATGGTGAACAGGAGCAGAAATACCACCAGGACTTTCAGAAGCTTGCCCATGGAAAGACCCCTCCGCGAATGCCAGCGTATCCGGCCGCGAAAGTACGACAAAAGACAATGTACGTGCAACAACTAATGTTCGCTTCCCCGCCGGTTCAGAGCGCGAACCGACTGATCTCTTGGGCTTGCGAAACCGGATGAGGAGGGCTAGCCTCGCACCCGATGAGAATGCCTGCAAAAAGACGCTTGCGCGGCGGCCGCTGGCAGGTAATGAGGGAGCGCTGCTGTCTGGACAACACATTCGCTCCTCCGTCGGACGCGCAGTGCGAAACTGTGGAGAGCATAGTCAGCAGAGTGGTCCGCAAGATAGGCCTGGAAGAGCATGCATGGTTTGCGGAACTTTCGAAAGCGTGGCCCGGCCTCGTCGGGCCGGAGATCGCCCGTCACGCCCGCCCGGGCCGGGTTGACGGAAGCGTGCTGACCGTCTTCGTGGACAGCTCGGTCTGGCTGTCGGAACTACACAGGTCGGCCCGCGGGCCCATGCTCGACAAGCTGTCAGCCAGGTTTGGAAAGAGGATTACCGCCCTGCGGTTCGCGCTGGACCCGGACACACCGCCTCCGCCAGGCATCAGGGCATGAAACCGGGCACCAGCCGGCGCGCTTCGGCGTCGAGGTAGGGCGCCATCTGGATGGCCTTGTCCCTGTAGCGGACAGCCTCTTCGGCGTTTCCACCAAGCAGGTGGCAGATACCCATGGCAAGGTTCTGTTCGGCGAGAACCGACGTCTTCGTTCTCGCTTTGGACAGGTAATGGTCCATGAGATGAGCGATGTGCGGCACGCGCATCTGTTCCCACAGGACCGACCCGCCGGTAATCTGGATACCGTTCTCATCCGCGCCGGTGACGTCCCGCGCGCCTGCGCCCAGCCCCCACCCGTACCTGAACGGCTCCGCCATGATTGCCGCGATCAGGAACTCCTTCATGTTGCGCAGATACCTGAACCGGTCCAGCGGCAGAGCGATCCGCGCCCTGCCTTCATCCGTATCAAACCCCTTCGCCGCATCGGAAAGCGTCTTGTGGGCCTCAGCAAACCGCATCTTCACATAAAGCGGCATGGCCTCGGACTCAAGCCGTTCAGCCCTGGCCAGTTCATCCGCGACCTTCTTCTGCCTGGCCTCTTCCTCGCGCCGCTGCTGCAGGAGCAGCGCCAGCCTCCCTGCCTCCTCCTCGCGCTCCTTTACCGTGCGGGCTTCCAGCGCGAGCAGTTCTTTCATCGCCGAATCCACGGAGCGCATAGTCTTCTCCGCGGAGGCAAACGACTGTTCGAGGCCGGGTCCCATTTCCGCAAGAACGGCCGTGTTGCTGACCGCCGCCTGCACCGACCGGGCAGCCGCGGCGGCATCGCGCACAACAATCGCGGAGTCGGCCGCGATCCGGGCCGCTTCGGCCGCGGATCGGACGGCAAACACGCCGTCTATCACGTTCCGGGCGCTGACCATCGCGGGCCGCTCATCGGCGGGAGTCGGTTCCGGCGCGGCCTCCTCTTCGCCTTCGACAGGCGCATTCGTGGCGACGCCGGCCTCATTCGTAATGGCGGCGTCGGCCGGCGCCGCGTTCGTCAAGACCGGCGGCTTCGGGGGCGCGCAGGCGATAGTTTCGCCGAGTATCACGAAAACCGAGTTGCTCGCCTTCTCCGGGAGACCGGCAGTCAGTTCGGCAAGGGAAGATGTCCGGCTCGAAAGCTTGAGGATACCCGCGTAGGCGGCGTCGGCCTTTTCGATCTGCGAACGCAGCGCAATCTGCTCGCGCCTGGTCCTGATTTCCGCGTCGCGTTTCCGGACGACCATGCCGACGCCCAGCACGATCACCCCGATGACAACAAGAACAACGACTACAAGGAACACTATCAGCGGCCCCTTGCCGCCACCGCCGCCGCGCCCGGCCTGCTTCCCGCCAAGCGCCTTCTTGCGGTACTCCGCCAGCGCGTCAGACGCGGACCCGGACTCCGACTCGGCGGGGTCCAGCTTTATGCGGGGCACGCTCTTCTTCTTGATGGTCATCTTCTTTGGCCTGGTGACGGTTATTCCCGAGCCGCGCGCCTTCGGCTCGATCTGGGAAAGCACCTTGCGCATATCGCTCAACAGGGACTCGTACGTCGGATAGCGACGCGACGGCTCCTCCTCGAGCATGCGGCTGACTATCCGGTCCACCTCGGGGTCGATCCCCGGCCGCACCTCGCGCAGAGGCGGCGGCGGGTTTCCCAGCCGCGCCTTCACAACGTCCGTCGGGGTTTCACCTTCGAACGGAGGTTTTCCGGCAAGCGCGTGGTACAGGGTGGCCCCGAGACTGTATATGTCGGACCTGAGATCCGGGGGCAGACGCCGCGCTTTTTCGGGGGCGATGTAGTAGGGCGTACCCCAGATCCCATCGGCAACCTGCTGCTTGGAGCGCGACGCGAGCCCGAAATCAACGAGCTTTGCCTGTCCTTTGGAGTCTATGAGTATGTTCTCCGGCTTGACGTCGCCGTGCACCAGGTCTGCATCGCTCGCGGCTCGGAGTCCTTCGGCCACCTGGATGCCCACGCGCAGGGCCGCTGTCTGGTCAACCGGATCGCCCGCCTCCACGAGCCCGGCGAACTTGCTGCCGCGGACAAGTTCCATGACGATGTAAGGCTGACCCTTTTCCTGGCCAAAGCTGTATATCTGCGCGATGTTCGGGTGGTTTATCTGGGCGGCCGCCTGTGCTTCGCGCTTGAAGGACTCGACGAAGGAAACGTCCTCGCCGAGAGACTTCAGCATGACCTTTATCGCGACATCACGGTTGAGCGTCTCGTCTCTCGCATAGTAGATGCCGCCCATCCCGCCCGTGCCGATCAACCCGAGAAGGAGGAAGTTACCGAGCCGCGCCGGAATGACGTTGCCGTGATGGCACACCGGGCAAACGGCCTCGCTGAAGGGCTTTATGCCCGACACGTCAATCCGCGTCCTGCATTCGCTGCAAAACACGGCGTCAACGCGGTCGAGGACCACGCCCACTTGCCTGTCAATGTACTCCATTCGAATATCCTTGGAAGAACAACAGGCTCCCTGCATGATGAATGTATATTGTCGTTTCCAGATTTGTCCACTTCCAAGACGATGAACGAACAGACAACCAACATCCGGCCGTCGTAAGACAGGGAGTCCAGACCGCCATGCATCCCGTGTGTTTCAGGATAGGCGCCATGACCATTCACTGGTACGGCGTGATGATGGCCCTGGGGTTCCTGGCGGGGATGTGGACGTGGATATGGCTGGGCCGCAAACGTGGAATAGACGCTTCCTTCTGCTCCGACCTGCTGTTCTGGATCATGGCCGCGGGTGTGATCGGCGGACGGGTCGCCTACGTGCTGACGGACCTGCACTACTACCTCGAACACCCCGTCCGCATCCTGCGTATCGACCAGGGCGGGCTGGTCTATTACGGCGGCTTCGTCGGAGCGGCTCTGGCCGTGATCGTCTTCGCCCGCCGCCGCGCCGTCCCCCTCCTGCAGCTCTCGGACCTGGTCGTCACCGCCCTGCCCCTCGGGCACGCGCTCGGCAGGATAGGGTGCTTCCTCAACGGCTGCTGCCACGGCCGCGCGGCCGAGTCCCTGCCGTTCGCGGTAACGTATCCGCGAAGCAGCCAGGCATGGTACACGCAGCTGTCGGCGGGCCTGATCGCGGATTCATCCGCGACGTGCATACCGGTGCACCCGGTGCAGCTCTACGAAACCGCCGTGAACGTGGCGATATACGCGGGGCTTGTCATGCTCTACCGCGCCCGGCCGGCCGCGGGCCGCGTCACGGCCGTTTACTTCCTCGTGTATCCGGCGGCACGCTTCTTCCTGGAGCTCTTCCGGGGCGATGAGCGCATTGCGCCGGGGGGCCTCGATCTTGCCCAATGGACCAGTCTGGCGCTGATGGCGGCCGGGGCCGTCCTGTGGGTGCTTTCAAACAGGAGCAGGACCGACACCGGGAGCGCTCTCGATGCAGCTTCAGGTTGAACAGGACGAAGCCGGACTGCGCCTCGATACGTGGATTTCGCGCCACGTGCCGCAAATCTCCCGCGCCCGCGCGCAGGCGTTGATCCACGGCAACTGCGTGCGCCTGCCGGACGAAAGACGGCTCTCGGCGCATACGCGGGTGACGGCCGGAATGCGTGTGGAAGTGACGATCCCGGAACCGGAACCGGTCGCGCTGACGCCGGAGGAAATCCCGCTGGACATCCTGTTCGAGGACAAGGACATCGTAGTGCTCAACAAACCCGCCGGGCTTGTTGTGCATCCTGCCGCCGGCCACGCGGACGGGACGCTTGTAAATGCCCTGCTCCACCATTGCCCGGACCTCGGCGGCATCGGCGGCGAGTTGAGGCCGGGCATCGTCCACCGCCTGGACATGAACACAACCGGCGCGATGGTGGCCGCAAAGAACGACGAAGCCATGGATTCGCTCATGCGGCAGTTCAAAGACGGCTCTGTTGTGAAGGAGTACTCCGCCCTGGTCCACGGGCTGCCTTCCCCTCGCAACGGCACGGTGAAGACACTCATCGGCAGACATCCGACCGACCGCAAGCGCATGTCCGCGCGGCCGTCAGCCGGCCGCGACGCCGTAACTCACTACCGGGTAATCCGCGCGTGGGCCCGTGTCACGCTGCTCGACGTGAGGATCGAGACCGGCCGGACACACCAGATACGCGTGCATATGGCGCATATACGTCACCCGGTCGTGGGCGATCCGGACTACGGCTCGCGGCGGATGGACCGGGAATTCGGCGTGAAGAGGCAGATGCTCCACGCCCGCCGGCTCTCGCTCCGGCATCCGCGTTCCGGCGAGGCGATGACATGGGTGGCCCCGCTGCCGGACGATTTCGCCGGCCTTCTCGCAGCGCTTGGCCCTGACATTCCGCCCATCCGCGCGCGCTGACTACTCCAGCCCGGCCCGGAGCAGGCCCGGCAATTCGCAACGGGCGCAGTCGGGCCGCACCGGGAGACAGAAGTCCCTGAATACCTGGATGAGCCCCTGCCTCCGCAAGCCGGTCGCATGCAGCGAAGGGCCGCGATCACGCCCGAACAGCAGGTGCGCGGTGCGCCTGGTTACCGAGTTCTCCTGTTCGGCCGGCAACGCGTCGAGCAGCGGTGCGACGTTCCTGCCGGCCGACGCCAGCCACGGCACGACAACGTTGGCGAGTATTGCGGCGGCGCGATCCGGTCCGAGCAGGGCTGACGGTTTGCCCTCCCGCCCGCCCGGAACCAGCCTGCGCGACCAGTAGTCCATACGCGCCGCGGTCCGCAGCAGTACCGTCGCCTGCCGACGCCAGCGGACCGGGTCGTCGTCCGGCAGGTCGCGTATGGCGGCAAACGCCGATGCGTCCGGCACGAACAGCGCCGCCAGGGCGGCGAGTCGGCGCACCGGGTGATTCTGCGGACGCAGCCCGGCAAGTTCCCACGCTTCGGGAACCAGCGCGAGATCGTCCCACCGTCCGCGCATTGTCCACCAGTGGTCCCACAGGCTGCGCACAAACCCGTCTCCCCGGCAGCGCGCGCTGTCGCCCGGCAGGAGACCGGCCACGCCCAACAGCAGCGCGTAGGCCCGCGCCGGGTCATCGCCGGCTTCCTCCCGCAGACTGTCCGGCGGCACGCGCCGCGCCAGGTTGCGGAACGGGACGGCGTTGTTCCTGTACCCGAGCGCGGCGGCGGTTTCCTCGTACAGCGCCTGGTCGGGGCCGTTCCTGCGCGATGCAACGCGCATGGCTTCGGACTTCGTCAGGAGCCGCATCTGCCCGGCGGCATCCAGGAAGGCGCCGATGTCCTGCGGCGTCCACGCGGAAAGAACGGCCCTGCACGGCGGGGAGTCCGGCCCGTTCACCGAGTACGGGTAGGCTGTCAAATCGAACGCGTCCGGAAAGAGAGTCGGGTTCCTTTCAAAGGCTTCGGCCAGGTTCACCTGCAGACATCCCGGGGGCAGAATGCCCGGCTTCAGCCGCTGCCGGCTCCAGGTAACATGCGCCGCAACCTTGCGATAGGCCGGGTCGGTGTCGTGTCCGTGCTCCATCCAGTCGCGCGCCCGCACGTGGACTTCTATGTCGCCCTGTATCCTGCGCTGGCCGGTTCCGACAAGAAGCACCGCGTCCAGAAAGTCAGGGCCCGCTTCAAGGTTCCATCGCCCCGGACTGACTACCGCGACGATCTCGCCTTCGGCCGTGCGCAGGGTGCCCGGCTGCCATGGCGCCTCGTACCACGCGCACTGCAGATGGCGTTCGGATGGATGCCCATCGTCAGCGGCGGCGCCTTCCCGCACCAGTCCGCCGCGGGAACGGCGAAGCCGCGCATAGACCTCCGCGCGCGGAAACGAACTCAGGCAGGGAGATTCAAACACTGCT
>Ga0194111_10007765_pt1 | contig 11906 bp, 10 predicted proteins | sample TA2KigC300mmetaG_FD_146194 | JGI IMG/M metagenome (GOLD analysis project Ga0194111, IMG submission 146194) | Freshwater microbial communities from Lake Tanganyika, Tanzania - TA2015033 Kigoma Deep Cast 300m | ecosystem: Environmental > Aquatic > Freshwater > Lake | place: Tanzania: Lake... | reverse complement strand
GTGAGTTCGATTTGGAATGGGCTGATTCTAGGCACATAGCGAGCATCGTGCAAAGCGGGCCATACCGCAAGAATAATACGTTAGTGTATTAATGAAATGCACCACTAAGGGGCGGACGTCGGGTGTGTGTCGCCACGTGTTGGGCTGAGGTGACCGTTCACCGGAGCCCCGGAGTCGCCTCCGGCGCAGCCGCATTCAGCCGCTCATAGAAGGCGTTCTTCTCGGCATGGTACTCGCGAAAGCCGAGGAAGCGGGGGGGGTGGTTGCGCCGATCCCAGTCGGCGAACTGCCGGGCGAGGGCGCTGACGAGGTCGGGTTGTTCGGCGGCTAGATCGTTCTGCTCGCCCACATCCGCGCCCAGGTCATAGAGCGCCGGAGGCGTCTTGGCGCTGGTTTGGAGCAGTTTGTGTTGGCCGACGCGCACAGCCCAGGACCGGCCGTCTTCCATGCGCCAAAACAAAGAGGCCTGAGGCGGCTCGGGGCGTTGGCCCGCCAAGAAGGGGATCAGGTTCACGCCGTCGAGTTGAGATGCATCGTTGGGCTCGGCGCGCCCCACGGCCAGCGCGGTGCGCGCGAGGTCGAGCGAACTGACCGGGTGTTCATACACTGTGCCGGCGGGCAACACCCCCGGCCACGCCACCAGGAACGGCACCCGAATGCCGCCCTCGAACACGTCGCCTTTGAAGCCGCGCAGTGGGTGGTTGCGCGCGCCGTTGGCAGCCGTGGGCCCGCCGTTGTCGCTCAGGAAGCAGACCAGCGTGCGGTGGCGCAGTTGGTGTTGTTCGAGCGCGGCGAGCACAGCCCCGACGCCGTCGTCCAGGACGCTGACCATAGCGGCATAGGACCGGCGCAGCTTGTCCGGGATATGGGCGAATCGCTCGAGGTATTCCGGTGGGGCCTGCATCGGTGTGTGGGGCGCGTTGTAGGCCAGGTAAAGGAAGAACCGCCGCTCGCCGCCAACGCATCGAGGTGGGGCGTGGGAATATCCCGGCATCCGTAGGCACCGAGATCTGCGTAACCCAAGTCGTCGGCCAGAATGATCACCACGTTGGGTGCGGCGTCGGCTCCGGTTCCAGCAACCGCGCCAACGGCCAACCCCGACACAACCGCACTGAGCGCCCGCACCATCTGCCAAAGAGAGCTGAGGAACACACCTATTCGAAGCCCAACACTGTCTCGCATAGCGTGGCTGGAGCTTTCAGCATCTACTGCGCCCCGGCAAGCCTAAGAACGGGCCAGGCCGATGGGAAGGTCGGCGGTGCGAGACAGCGGTTCACCCCACATGCTGAAGATTGATTGTTGCAGCCACTTCGGGCATGAACGGTTCATGGACGGCGTGGATCATTCGGTCAACGCGGGTGAAGGCGGGGCACAGCTCAGTTCAACCGGCTCAGCCATGCCCAACGGAGCGGGTGCTGGGCTGTTGCCGGGACCGGCAGCCAGACGGGCTGCTGGTGCGATCGAGACGCGCGGTTTAACACGTCGATTCGGACCCGTGTGCGCCGTCGACGGCATCGATCTGCGGGTTGAGGCCGGCACGTTCTATGGTTTCTTGGGCCCGAACGGCGCCGGGAAGTCTACCACCATCAAGATGCTCACGGGTTTACTGGCGCCGACAAGCGGGACCATGCGGCTGTTGGGCCAAGACCTGAGCCAGCCAACCGCTGCGCGGGCGGTCAAACGCCGCGTGGGGGTGGTGCCGGAGAACCTGGCATTGTTCGAAAACCTCACGGCACGGGAGTATTTAACGTTCATCGGGCGGATGTACGGCTTGGCCCCGGCCGTTATTGGCGAACGCACCGACGGCCTGCTGGCGGTGATGAGTCTGGACCGCGAAGAGGGCAAGCTGGCCCTCGAGTACTCGCACGGCATGCGCAAGAAACTGGCCCTGGCTGCCGCGCTGATGCCTAACCCGGACCTGCTCTTCCTGGACGAGCCGTTCGAGGGCGTGGACGCTGTGAGTTCGCGCGTGCTGCGGGACACGCTCAAGCGCTGCGTCGAACGGGGCGCCACGGTCTTCCTCACGTCGCACGTGCTCGAGATCGTCGAGCGGTTGTGCACCCACGTGGGCATCATTGCACATGGCCAACTGGTCTTTCAGGATTCCATGGCCACTGTGCGGCAAAACGGCTCACTCGAGGAACGCTTTCTCGAGGTTGTGGGCGCTGACCAAGTCGAGCCGCAGCGATTGAGCTGGCTCGAGGGCTGATCATGGATGGGGCGCAGCTCAAGGCCATCCTTTGGCTCCGGTGGCGACTGACGCGCAACCAACTCCGCCGCCTGGGCAAGGTCAACGCGGTCGTCACGCAGGTGTTCTTCTGGGCCGCCTGGCTGGCGGCGGCGGCGGGGGGCATCGCTGGGTTCTTCGTCGGCGCGGGGCCTTTGGCGGAGCTGGTGGTTCGGCCGGGCCAGGAGGTTGGATCCGGGGCGCTGGTCATGCTGCCGTTGTGGGATGCGATCGTGTTCGTGTTTCTGTTGTTCTGGACGGTTGGAGTCCTGACCGAGATCCAACGAAGTGAGAGCATCGATCTCGCCCGGTTGTTGCACCTGCCTGTCTCCTTGCGTCAGGTCTTTGGCCTCAACTACGCGATCTCGCACTTCACCCTGAGCTTGATCGTGACGCTGCCGGCCATGTTCGGCCTGGTGCTCGGGTTCGCCGTCCGGTTGGGGCCCAGGCTGCTCCTGCTCGGGGCATTGGTGCTGGCGTTCGTGCTCGCGATCACCGCTTGGTCCTATTGCCTGCGCGGCTGGCTCGCCGGACTCATGACCAACCCGCGCCGGCGTCGCGCGGTCTTGGTGGGCATCACCATGACCGTGATCCTGGGGGCGCAACTCCCGAATCTGCTGCTGAACTCGCCCTGGGGCCGGAAGAAGTTGAACCTGCCCAACCGCCACGCCACACCGCCCGCCCCGCCTTCGAGCCATGCAGCGCCGTCGGCACCGACCCCTAGGCCTGCGCAGCGCGGGATTCCACCCGAGGCCTGGGAACGGATCGCGCGGGCGCATCTGTGGATACCGCTGGGCTGGCCGGCCTACGGCGCCAAGACCTTGGTCGAGGGTCGACTGGGGCCGACCGTAGCGGCCACGCTGGTGTGCGGGTTGATCTGTTGCTGGGGGCTGTTGCGAGCCTACCACATCACCTTGCGCAGCTACACCAGCGCCGACCCGGGATCGCCCACGCCAAGAACCACCACGGCGCGTGCCCGCCCTCCCGCTCGACCCCGCATCATCCATTGGCGCCTGCCGTTCGTGGCGGACGAGGTGTCGGCCTTGGCGTTTGCCTGTCTGCGGTCGTTGCTACGAGCGCCCGAGGTGAAGATGATGCTGTTCATGCCGGTCTTGTTCTTGCTCATCTTTGGCTCGCTGGTCTTCTCCTCGAACCGTCAGATGCCGCCCGCGGTGCTCCAGGCCTTCACCGGCACCGGCCTGGTCTGTTTCGTTTTGTTCAGTTCGACCCAAGTGCTGACCAACCAGTTCGGATTCGACCGCGACGCGTTTCGTGTCTTGGTGCTGTTGCCCACACCCCGACGCCGCATTCTGTTGGGTAAGAACCTCGCGTTCGCCCCAATCATCGGCGGCGTCGGGTTGCTCGCCTTGGCCGTAGCCGGAGTCGCCTTGCGCCTCGCGCCCCTCCATCTGCTGTCTAGCGCATGCCAACTGGCTGCCGGCTTCCTCCTCTGCACCCTGATCGGTTCGTTCTTCTCGATGCTCGCACCGTACCGCTTCGGCGCCGGTTCGCTCAAACCCACCAAGCTCAGCGCCACCACCACCTTCCAAGTCTTCCTCGGCAGCCTGGCGAGTTGGGCCGTCCTGGTGCCCCTGGCCATCCCGGGCGGAGCTCAGTTGCTCCAGGCCAGCCTCGGCTGGTTGCCCTGGCTGCCCGTGCATCTGTTGCTCTCGATCCTCTTGCTCGCCGCGGCGTGGGCGCTCTACTTGGCTGCGCTCCCCGCCCTCGGCCGCATGCTCGACCAACGCGAGCAAGCCATCCTCCAAGCCGTTACCCAGGAAATCGAATGAAGCGCCAAGCCGTACCCTGAGCACGGCGCCGGCTGTGGGCGAGCCACGGGCCCTGCTCCACCACGGATCAGACCTCTGGGTAGACTACCCCTCGAAGGTAGGGCGCGCAGTCCTCTGCGCGCCGCGGCTCCCCGTGTCCACCACGGTTTGCGGCGCGCAGAGAATTGCACGCCCTGCCCGCAACCTGCAAACGGTCGACTATCCCGAGATCTCACAAGTATACTACCCGCATGCAACGCCCGCTGCTGTCCGCCCTGATCGGCCTCGGCACACTCTGGCTGGCCGCTTGGACTCAACCCACCGCTGCCTCCGCCTCCGCTGAGTCTGCCCCCAGTACAACGGCTGCCCCGTCGCCCCCAGTCCAACCCTGGTTCCCCCAAGCCCCACCGATGCCCCCGCCCACCGGCAACGCGATTCGCGCCGGCACTGTCGAAGAGCTATTCGCCGCAGTCGCGCGCGTTCAACCCGGCGAGACTATCCTGGTCGAGGAAGGGCATTACTGGATGCCGCGCTACCTCGAGATCCGGACCGACCGCGTGACGCTGCGGGGCGCCTCGGGTCGGCGTGAGCGCGTGGTGTTGGACGGGGCCCAGAGCCGAGACGGCGAGTTGCTAGGCGTGCGAGGCTGTGCGGAGGTGACTCTCGCGGACTTGACGCTCCAGAACATTAAATGGAACGGGATCAAGCTTAACTCGGACTCGAACGTCCAGCGCATCGCCATCTACAACTGCGTCCTGCACAACATCTGGCAGCGCGCTGTCAAAGGCGTGCGCGTCCCCCGCGACCAACTCGAGGCCATGCGCCCTCGCGACTGCCGCGTCCAATTCTGCCTCTTTTACAATGATCGCCCCAAGCGGTTCGACGATGACCCGGCCGACACCCCGCAGAACTTCGACGGCAACTACATCGGCGGCATCGACGTCATGTTCCCCAGCCGCTGGATCATCAGCGACAATGTCTTCCTCGGCATCCAAGGGCGTACCCGCCAGGCCCGCGGCGCCGTCTTCCTCTGGCACGATGCCCAGGACTGCGTCGTCGAACGCAACGTCATCATCGATTGCGACACCGGCATTGCCCTGGGCAACTCGTACCGGCCGGCCGGTATTCCCGTGCACGCCACCGGCCTCGTCGCCCGCAACAACTTCATAGCGCGCGCCCCGGAATCGGGCATCGTCACGGCCTGGACCCAAGACTGCCAACTCCTGCACAACACGATTCATCACCCCGACAATCGCCTCGGCCGGCTGATCCGCGTCGTGCACGATAACCCCGGCTTGGTCGTGGCCAACAACCTCCTCAGTGGTCCCCCCATCCGCCTCGAAACCGACAGCGCCCTCAGCCTGAACGGTAATGTGACCACGAACCTGACCCGCGCCTTCGTCGACGCGGCGGCGGGTAACCTCCGCTTGAACGCCCGTGTCCCGGGCGTGGCAGACACTGCTCAGAGGCTGGCGAATGTCCCGACCGATATCGATGGACAAACGCGCAAGGCCTTGGCCGATGCCGGCGCCCATGAGTTCGATCCGGCCCCGGTTGCTGAACCCAAACCCTGGGTGGCCGCCATGCGTCGTGTCCACGCCCAGTTCAAGGGCCAGCGCGGCACCTTCGCGCATTTCGGCGACTCGATCACAGTCTCGCGTGCTTTCTGGTCATCCTTGCCATACAGTCGCCAGCAGGCACCGCCCGAACTCGAGCAGGCGTTCGCAGTCGTCAAGGAACGCATGCGACCGGCCTGTTGGGAATGGAAAGGCCCCGCCTACGGCAACGAGGGTCGTATGACGATCCGCTGGGCGGCGGAGAACGTCGAGGCTTGGCTCGCGCGGCTCGAGCCCGAGGTGGCCCTCATCATGTTCGGCAGCAACGACGTCAACGACTTGTCTCTGGCCGAGTACGAGGCCAAGACCCGCCAGGTGGTGCAACAGTGCCTGGCGGCCGGCACCGTCGTCATCCTCAGCACACCGCCGCCGCGCCATAGCTTCGCCACACAAACGGCCGCATTCGCCGAGGCCGTGCGCCGCGTCGCCCGCGACCTGCACCTGCCCTTGACCGATTATCACGCCGAGATTCTCAAACGCCGACCGGACGATTGGGACGGCGCACTGGCCAAGTTCGGCGCGTTCGACGGTTATGAAGTGCCGACGCTCATCAGCCGAGACGGGGTCCATCCGTCGAACCCCAAGGCTTTCCAAGGCCACTACTCGCCCGAAGCCCTCCGGTCCAACGGCTTCTCCCTCCGCAACTATCTCGTCCTCCTTCGTTATGCCGGTGTCATATCCGAGGTGTTGGGGGGCGGACGATGATCCAGCGTGCCTGAGCCCGAACCGGTTTCCTCGGACCAGGGTTGACCTGTGTCAACCACTACAACACTGGCACATTAATCTCATCTACTGTTGGCTCCGCGGATTCGCCAAGTGCTTCTCCCGCAAGCAACCGCTGCGGTTCTCAGACCCCCTGCAGGCGCGTGCCGCACGAAGCGCGATTCCGCTCGCGGCAACGGCACGATTGTCGTTCAATGTCGCTCCATGACACGCCACCGCCGCGTTCAAGTGCGCTCACGGCTGGCATTCCCTTTCCCTTTCGCCGTGGCGATGGCCGCGCTGGCGCTAGCCGCGCCCGGCGACCGGGTCGCCGATGCCCCCACCGGCTGGAGCACAGCCGTGCCGCGGACCGAACTCCGTCCCTCCTTCGAGTTCGAGCAGTGGGGTACCCTCGCCCTGGCCGAAGTAGACCTCGATGAGCGTCTCCACTGGCCGAGCCTGGGCGATTTCAAGGCGGATCTTCACCGGCACAGGCCCGTGTGGGAGCCCGAACCCGTCGAGCCAGGGACCGGCACGGCCGGGTCGGACCCGGGCCCTGGCGAGCTATGAGTTCTTCTCAAGGGAGTGTTCCTGCCATGGCCGCAACCGGCACGCTGCTCCAGACGCAAGGCGCGGCCGCGCGCCCGCCGCATGTGCGAAACCTAAGGGGCTTCCCCGCGACAATCTTTGATGCGATCGCCATAACCAATAACCACCATGAAACCCATATCGCGTCGCGCGTTCCTTCGTGACTCCACCGCAGCCGGCGCGTCGTTGGCTTGTCTTGGTTCGGCGCTGTCTCTGGCGCCCTTCGCGCGGCCCCAGGGCGCCAACAGCGACATTCGCTTGGCGGTCGTCGGGGTCGGTTCCAGTGTGAAGATCGGCGGCAAAGGCAAGGCAGACATTCGCGATTTCCGGCGCGTGCCCGGGGTGCGCGTGGTGGCGCTCTGCGACGTGGATCGAGCGCATTTAGACCCGGAACTGGCCCAGTTCAGAAAGCGGCACGAGCCGATCACGGGCTATGTGGATGCGCGGGAGTTGCTCGACCAGCGGGACATCGACGCCATCAGTGTTACCACGCCGAACCATTGGCATGCCCTGGTGGCCATCTGGGCTTGCCAAGCCGGCAAGGACGTGTTCGTGCAAAAGCCGGCCTCGCACAACCTCTTCGAGGGCCGCAAGATGGTCGAGGCGGCGCGCAAGTACGGTCGTATGGTGCAGTGCACCAGCGGGTCGCGGTCGCGCTCGGGCATCACCGAGGCCATCGCCTACGCCCGTGCGGGGAACCTGGGCAAAATCCTCTATGCCCACGGCGTGAACTACAAACCACGCACCAGCATCGGCTGCGTGAGCGGTCCGCAACCGATCCCCCCGACGCTGGACTACGATCTGTGGTCCGGGCCAGCCCCCGTCCTCCCGCTGCGACGCGAGTACCTCCACTACGATTGGCACTGGGACTGGCAGTACGGCAACGGCGACCTCGGCAACATGGGCATTCACTACCTGGACGGCTGCCGGATGGCGGTGGGCCAAGACGCCTTGCCGCGCCGGGTCATCAGTCTGGGCGGCCGGTTCGGTTACGGGGACGACGGCCAGACCCCGAACACCCAAATCACCTTCTACGATTATGAGCCGGCCCCGATCATCTTCGAGGTCCGCGGTCTGCCCAAAGACAAGTCCCACTTGAGCGCACCCTGGGATCGGAACCCGAAGGCGACGATGGACTCGTACTGCGGCCTGCAGATTGGCGTGGTGGTGCATTGCGAAGGCGGGTATGTCGCGAACAACAAGGCCTTCGACACCGCCGGCCGCCTCATCCGCGAGTTCGAGCCGACCACGCCTGACCTGAATGCGAACTTCATCGAGGCGGTTCGCAGCCGCTGCGCCGCCGATCTCCAGGCCGACATCCTCGAGGGCCATCGCTCGGCGGCCCTGGTCCACCTGGCCAACATCTCCTACCGGCTAGGCCGGGCCGCCCCGCCGGCCGAGGTTGCCGAGCGGATTCGTGGCCCTAAAGAACTGGCTGGCGCCTATGAACGCCTGGCCGCTCACCTCGGCGCCAATGGCATTGACCTCGCCCACACCCCTGCCACCCTCGGGGCGCTCCTGACCGTGGACGCGAACACGGAACGGTTCATCGGCGAGTTCAGCCCCGAGGCCAACCGGCTCGTCGCGCGCGACTACCGGCCGCCGTTCGTCGTGCCCGCCAATGTCTGAAGTGGACCCTAGCCATAACCACTGCACTGCCACCATGTACCTGAACCATCATCCACCACACCACGTCACACGCCGCACCTTTGTCGCCGGCGGCCTCAAGTCAACGCTCGCCCTCGGAATGGCCGCCGCGCTCAGCCCCAAGTGCATGGCCGTGCCGGGCCAGGCTGCCCGCCCGGCACCCAAGCTCCGATTCGGCTTCACCACCTACCAATGGGGCAAAGACTGGGATCTGCCCACGCTGATCCAGAACCTTCAGACGGCGCAGGTCTACGGGGTGGAGCTGCGGACGAGCCTGTCGTACGCGCACGGGGTCGGACTGAACCTGACGGCGGCCCAGCGGCGCGAGGTGCGGCAGCGCTTTGCCGATAGCCCGATCGCGCTGGTCGGGTTGGCCAGCGGCGAACGGTTGGATTGGCCGGATCCGGCCCGGCTCGAGGCAGCGATCGAAGCGGTCAAGGCGCACGTCGAGTTGAGCCACGACCTCGGCTCGAGCGGCGTGCGCGTCTTTCCGAACCAGTTCCATCCAGGCGTGCCCCGGGAGAAGACGATCGCACAGATCGGGCAAGCGCTAAACCGGTTGGGCGCCTTGGCCGCCGATGACAACCAAGAAGTGCGCCTCGAGGCCCACGGCAACGCCGGCGAACTGTCCACGCTGCGCGCGATCATGGAGGGCGTGACCGCGCCGCGCGTGCGCGTGAAGCTCAACAGCGACGCGCGCGATGTGCAGGGGCTGGGCTTCGAGCACAACTTCAATCTGGTCAAGCATCTCCTCGGCCGCACCCTCCACCTCCACAATCTCAAGGACACAGAGTTTCCCTACCAACTGCAGACCAACTTGCTGGTCAAGATGGGCTGGGACGGTTGGGCCTTGCTCGAAGCCTCGGACGCCGTGCCGGATCGTTTGCAGGCGCTGATCGAGCAGAGGCAGATCTGGGAACGGCTGGTCGCCAACGCGCACAACGCTTAGCCGAGCCGCCACTGCCGAGTGGCTTCAGGATCCCGCGCGCCCCGGTCACGTGGTCCGGCTACTGTACCCCGGGCTGAGCTCCGTCGCTCTCACCCACGTGCGGCAATGGGGGCGGAGCGCCCAACTTGCGGTAGAGCCAAACCTCGAGGGGACGCAGCGGCCCGAGCCAGCGATAGAACGGCGAGTACACTAGCCGCAAGCGCACCACCGAGAGGAACCACGCCAGCGACGCCGTGCTCAGGTTGACCTTCGACCCGATCCTGTCCGTCCATTCGGTGGGCACTTCCAGGATGGTGAAGCCAGCGCGCTTGAGCGAATAGAGTAGGTTGATGTCAAACGCCATGTCGGCGATCGTCAAGCCGACGTGGATCTTCTCGACGGCCGCCCGGCGCATCACTTTAGCACCGCATTGCGTGTCGCGAATGTGCATCCGAAACAACAGCTCGACCAGCGCGTGAAAGGCCCGGCTGAAGAAGCGGCGATGGACCGATTGCTCGATGTGCAGCACCGCGCCAGGGAGCCAGCGCGACCCAATCACGCAATCCGCGAGATGGCTGCGGTCGACCAACTCGAGGAAGGCCGCCGGCGCCGTCGCCCCGTCGGCATCCACATACCCGATGAGGTCGGCCGCCGGCGCCAGTTTCAGGCCCTCGATTAACGCGCCCCCTTTGCCAATCCTGCCCGGAAAAGTCAGGTGAGACACCTCGGCAAATTGAGCCTCGACGCGCCGCACCACGCCCTCGGTGTTGTCCACGCACCCGTTCAAAACCACGACGAGCTGGAACCGGCCTGGGTAGTGTTCGCGGAAATGCTGCGCATAATCGTGCAGCACGGGTTCGATCCGCTGCTCTTCGTTGTAGGCCGGAATCAGCAGCAGCACACTGGGATGACTCGACGGCACGCCCAACGATGGCTCGATCCCGCGGACCTGGCAACTCGGGACTCGACCGGGATGCACCCCAACCCACTGCGCCTATGAACCCCGCCGCAGTCGGCCTATCCTCGATGGCCAGCATCGGATGCGTTGGGGACAGCGCCCACATGGTTGTTGACCAGTGAAGGCCAACCGCCCGATCCGGACGCGGCGCAGGCGGCAGATCAGACCTCGATCGGCCCCGAGCGCGGCGCGCCGACCCGAGTCAGCTCCTACGGCCCCCAGTTTCCATGTTCGCAAGGGCCAGATTCCGCACTTGCATACTGGCTGACGCAGGTCCAGCGTCAAACTCGCGAGGGCCAGGCAAAGCCCATGCGAAGCGTCGTAGCGTCGGATGAAGCGAGAGATGGCAGAGAAGGATTGGAGTCCCAGTGTCGGCACGGTGGCTGGGGTCGTCGGCGCGGTGTGGTTGGTGGTCGCCTGGGTGCTGGGGCAGACAGCCGGCTGGGCGGGGGTTGGGGACAAGCGTTGGGAGACCCAGCTCGATGCCGCTCCGCTGGGCCAGGGCAGGTCCTGGTGAGCACCGCGAGCGGTGTGGTCGCGTTGGACCAACGGACCGGAGCGATTCTCCGGGTTTCGGAAGCCCTGGGCGGGGTTAGCCACCTTGGCGGGTTCCTGGCGGGCGAGCGTTCCCTCTTCGTCAAGGCTGGCTGTCCGGGAGCGCTGGGCACTGTGGATGGCGAGGTCCTTTGGCATGCGACCGGATACTCCTGGCTGGCATCGCCTCAGGTTGATCGCGAGGGCGGTTTGTTTGGGGGCAGTTGGCCGGATGAGTTTCTGTGCCTCGACAGCGGCGGGGCCACATCTGTCGAATCGCCCTGGTCCTGCGTCGGTGCCGATCATCGCAATTCGTCGAGCCTGGCGCCGCGATTCCATCGGCCCAAGCTTACCGCGCGGCAACGAGCGGAAGGCGTCGAACTGGTGATCGCGGGTACCAGTCAGGGCCGGTGGATGCTCGATCGCAGCGGGGCGCTGGGTCCAGAGGTAGCGTGGCAGGCGGTAACCTCCCTCGAGCTCCCCACTCAGCCGTGGCCGCTAGCCCCCGGGGAAAGGGCCCAGTTCTTTCGTCTCCGGCGCGATTAGCGATCAGGGGAGCAGGCAACTGGGGGATTGGCCGGTTGGTGATCATGGTCCCGATCACCGATCTTACATTATATTACAACTTCATTATACTTGACAGGAGATGCTTCCCTGATCCATCCTGGCCCCAGTTATGAGAACCACCCGTATCAAAGTCAAAGGGCGACCGGCCGTTTACCACTGCGTCTCGCGCATCGTCGGCGCCCAACGGCTCCTCGATGACCTCGGCAAAGAAACCTTGGTCAGGCTCCTCCGGCGCTTGGCCACCTTCTGCGGCCTCGAAGTCATCACCTACTGCATCATGTCCAATCACTTCCATGTCCTGGTCCGCGTTCCGGCCGAGCAGAACCCGACCGACGAGGAACTGGTCGAGCGCATGAAGGCCCTCTACGGG
>Ga0194111_10007756_pt1 | contig 11915 bp, 10 predicted proteins | sample TA2KigC300mmetaG_FD_146194 | JGI IMG/M metagenome (GOLD analysis project Ga0194111, IMG submission 146194) | Freshwater microbial communities from Lake Tanganyika, Tanzania - TA2015033 Kigoma Deep Cast 300m | ecosystem: Environmental > Aquatic > Freshwater > Lake | place: Tanzania: Lake... | reverse complement strand
AATGGCTTTTGTTGCGAAAGTAACATAGGCTATCCTCCTTTCGGCCCTAAAAGATGCGGAATCGCCCCAATTCACTTCCTTTGGGGGTGATCAGGTGAACGGCGCAGGCAATGCAGGGGTCGAAGGAGCGAACGATGCGCACGATCTCAAAAGGATTGGCCTCATCTTTCACCCGCGTCCCGATCAACGCCTGTTCAATTGCTCCGGGGGTTCCGGAATCATCCCGAGGAGAGGCGTTCCAGGTGGTTGGCACCACGCACTGGTAGTTGGCGATCTTTTTATCCTTGATTTCCACCCAGTGACCCAGGGCGCCCCGGGCGGCGTCGATAATCCCTACCCCTTTAGCTTCTTCAGGAAGTTCATAAGGAACAAATGTCGGCTCCCCGGGCTGCAATTGCAATAACCACTCACCCATGGAATCGGCAATATATTTGGCCGCCAGAGCCCGGGCCGCATGCCGTCCCAGAACCGAAAAAAGGGCGGCCGGCGTGGCTTTAAAATGAGCCAGTGTAGAATCGACCAAGGATTTTACCATTGAATTTCCGCCGGCATAAGTGGTCACCATTTGGGCCAGGGGCCCCACTTCGTACACCCGGCCGTCGTATCGGGGTGCTTTTAGCCAGGAATACGCCCCGCCTTTCTCATCCGCCGGAACAGTCTTCCCCGCCGTTGGGTGGAGTTTCGAGGTATTGCTTTCATACCAGGAGTGCCGGACCTCTTCCGTGATTTTGCTAAGGTCCAGGGGTTGCAGCTTCAGGTCGGCGGATATGGTTCCCTGCTGGAAAAGTCGCCTGCGCCTGGTGTAATCAGGATTCTTTCCCTCAAGATCGTAAGCTCCGTAGGAAAGGAGGTTTTTACAGCCTGCTCCGACCTCGAAGTAGTCGGCATAAACTCCGGCCACGGCCAGCACATCCGGAATGTAAACATTATCCACGAAGGAGCGCAGTTCGTTCAAACGCCAGAGAATGGAGGCGATTTTATCCACGGTGGGAATCTCGGACATTCCCCCGGGAACGATCGAGGCTGTATGAGGGATTCTGCCGGTGAGCATGGCCACCGCTTCATGCCCTTTGCGGCGGATTTCCAGGGCCTTCACATAATGGCTAACGGCTGCTCGGTCCAGATCATCCGACAGCCGGTAATCCCCTTCATACCGCGGCACAAAAGGACCTAATTCCCCCCGGCCGATAAAAGCCTTGATGGAATTTAAATCCGCATCGCTCCCCTCATACTTGGCCACCTTCGTTACATCCACGTAATCCAGGGCCGCCAGGTGGTAGAAATGGAGGATGTGGTCCTGGACCACATGTAAACCAGCGGCCAGGTTTCTAAGGATGCGGCCGTTGTCCGGAATTTTGTCGGCCAGGCCGAAGGCGCTATCCAGATTAAGGGTTGAGGCCATGGCATGGCAAAGGTTGCATACCCCGCAAATGCGCTGGGTAATGATTTGCGCATCCCGGGGATCCCGGCCTCGCAAAATGATCTCAAAGCCACGGAAAAGCATGCCTGAGCTGTGGGCTTCCTTGATGACCCCGTTCTCCACCGTACATTCAATTTTCAGATGCCCTTCAATGCGGGTGATGGGGTCGATAATAATTTTTCCCATTTCGCTTCTCCTTTATTTATTTGGCGCAGTCTCAATCTCGATCGTTTTCACATAGAGGGGAGAGACGAGATCCGGAAATTCTGGTTGGGTACAGCCGTGGCATCCTCCGCCGGATCCCACGCACCAGTTTACCCCCGTGTTCCAGAGACGCGTAGGACAATCGGCGTAAGTAATCGGCCCCTTACATCCCAGCTCGTAGAGGCAACCCGGATCGCCGTGCTTTCTGGCAAACTTGCCCTCGTCGAAATAGGCCCGCCGCTGGCAATTCTCGTGGATGAGTTTTCCGTAGAATGGTAGAGGTCGTCCGAAATCGTCCAGTTGATCCACTGCGGGAAGGCCGCTCAAGAGGATGCTGGCTAGCGTGCCCACGAACCAGTCCGGGTGCGGCGGGCATCCGGAGATATTGATAACGGGTGTGTCTATTCCTTTGCTTTCCAGAAGCTCTTTCACCCCCTGGCAACCCGTCGGATTCGGAGCTGCGGCCGGGATGCCCCCGAACGTTGCGCACGTCCCCATGGCCACGACGGCCAAGGCATCTTTGCCAAATTCGACCACCCGCTCTACCATGGAAACCGGCTGGTGATTTTTTTCTCCGATGGATCCGTATATGCCATTTTTAGCTGTGGGAATGGCCCCATCCACGATCAAAAGGTATCCCCCTTTTTGCTTCCGGACCGTTTCCTCGGCGATGGCCAGGGCCAGGTCCCCCGCGCCGGCCATCACCGTGGCATTGAAGCGCAGGCTCACGTGTTTTCCGGGAATGACCTCATCGATCAATATGTTCTTGATGGTCGGACTTACGGAGTTCAGGATGGAGATCAAACAACCCGTGCAGGTGGCACACTGCAACCAGATAACTGGGTACTCCTTTGTCTTCGAGTCCAACGTCCCCTCCTTTCTCGGCAACCGATTCTTGTTTATGCGGAAATCGCCTGGATCGGCAATTCCATTGTTTTATCCTATCCCTGGAGCGATTTTGGGCGGTATGAGATGAATCATCATCTTTTAATCTTTAATCCCGGCAGCCACTTTAGCGGCTTTCACCGTGTTCATCATCAACATGGTAATCGTCATCGGCCCGACTCCCCCGGGTACGGGGGTGATGGCGCTGGCCTTCTCTTTCACCGCTTCAAAATCCACGTCCCCGCAGAGGATGGCCTTTCCTTCCTTGGTCATGCCCACGCGGTTCACGCCTACGTCAATGACTACCGCCCCTTCTTTGACCATGTCCGCGGTCACGGCTTTGGGCTTACCCGCGGCCACGATCAATATATCCGCGCGCCGGGTGTGAAAAGGAATATCCTTCGTTCCGGTATGGCAGATGGTCACGGTGGCATTTGCCCCCTTTTGTTTCTGGAGCAGCATATTGGCAATGGGTTTGCCTACGATATTCGACCGCCCCAGAACTACAACCTCAGCCCCGTCAATTTTCGCCCCGGTGCGGATCAGTAGTTGTTGAATCCCGGCAGGGGTGCAGGGAAGGTAATTGGCCGCGCCGATCATTAATCTGCCCACGTTCACCGGATGGAAGGCATCCACATCCTTGTCCGGATTGATGGCGTTAAGGACTTTGGTTTCATTGATATGCTTGGGCAGGGGAAGCTGCACCAGGATTCCGTGAATTTTGGGATCCTGGTTGTATTTGTCGATCAATTCTAAAAGCTTTTGTTCGGAAATATCCGCAGGTTGATTATCCTGAACTGAATAGAATCCCAGCTCCTTAGCTGTTTTTTGCTTGCCGGTGACATAGCTTATCGATCCCGGGTCCTCACCCACCAGAATGGTCACCAACCCCGGAACGACGTTGTTCTTCTCTTTTATTGCCAAGACTTCCTTCGCCAGTTCTTCGCGTATTTGCCTGGCAACTTCTGTTCCGCTGATGATCTTCGCGGCCATTTTTCCCTCCTGTTTTCAAAATATTTCACCGCAGAGCACGCTGAGAACGCCGAGAATATTTGAAACCAAAAAACAACAAATACAAACGCATTCAATAGCCTGTTTTCGCCTCAGCGGTCTCGGCGCTCTCTGCGGTTAAGAATTTTTTTAGAAAAGTCCTTTGACTTTCCCGGTCTTCACATCCACGTCGATCCTCCGGAAAGCAGGATCCGAACTGGTTCCGGGCATCAGGGTAATTGTTCCGGCGCACGGGCAAAGGAATTTTGCCCCGGAGTAAATCAAAACATCCCGAATGGGCAGGGTCCACCCTTTGGGCACCCCTTTGAGAGCCGGATCATGAGAAAGGCTAAGGTGCGTCTTGACCATCATGGTGCTGAAATCTTTAAACTTGGGATCCGCCTCCAACTTCTTGACTTTGGCTGCGGCATCGGCTGACCAGGAGACACCGTCGGCCCCATAGACTTTTTTAGCAATCATCTCCACCCGTTCCCGCAAGGGCGTTTCCATCGGGTATAATAATTTGAAATCCACTTTCTCGTTGCAGGCATCGATGACTGCGTCCGCCAGTTCCAGCGCTCCATCCCCGCCGTTGGCCCAGTGGGAAGAGAGGGCGCAGCGAGCTCCGGCTGCTTCAACCAATCTGCGAATCAAGGCGATCTCATCTTTGGTATCGGTATGGAAGGAGTTGATGCAGACCACCGGGTTGATTCCGGCCTGTTTGACAATGCCGATATGATGAATCAGATTGACCACTCCTTTTTCCACCAGGCCCAGGTTTTCTTTGGTGTAAGAAGGATCCAGCGGAAGACCGGCTACGACCTTGGGGCCGCCGCCGTGCATTTTTAAGGCCCGGACTGTGGCCGTAACCACAGCGACGTTGGGGACAAGGCCGCTTAACCGGCATTTGACGTTCCAGAATTTTTCAAAGCCAATATCCGCCCCGAAGCCGCTCTCAGTAACACTGTAGTCGAATAACTTGAGGCCGATCCGGTCCCCGATGATGGAGGACTGGCCGATGGCGATATTGGCAAAAGGTCCGGCGTGGATCAAAACGGGCTGCCCTTCCACCGTTTGCATGAGGGTGGGGTTGATGGTGGAAACCAGCCAGGCGCACATGGCCCCGGCCACCTCCAGGTCGCCGGTAGTGACCGGGTTGCCCTGCCGGTCGTAAGCCACGGTAATCTTGCCCAACCTGTCCCTGAAATCTGCCAGATCCCGCACGATTGAAAGGATGGCCATCACTTCGGAACTAACCGCGATTCCGAACCGGGAAGACATCTGGAAGCCGTCCATCTTGCCCCCGATGCCGATGATGATATTGCGCAGGGCCTGAGCGCAAAAGTCTATCACCCAGCCCATTTCAACGTTCTTGGGATCGATGTCCAGTCGTTTCAGTTTGCGTTTGGCCAATTGCTCATCCGTGTAGTTGGCCTCATGCTGCATTCTCGCATTGAGGGCCACCATGGCCAGGTTATGCGCATTAATGATGGCGTTGATGTCCCCGGTAAGCCCCATGGAAAATTCGGTCAAGGGAATTGCCTGGGCATTTCCGCCGCCGGCTGCGCTCCCCTTAATGTTCATGGTTGGCCCGCCCGAGGGCTGGCGGATGACTCCTCCAACATTTTTCCCTCTTTTCCCCAACCCTTCGATGAGGCCCATGGTGGTGGTCGTCTTTCCTTCACCGAGCGGTGTGGGGGTAATGGCCGTTACATCGATGTACTTTCCATCAGGTCTGTTTTGCAGGCGGTTGATGACCTTCAAAAAATCTATTTTCCCCAGTCTGCCGTAAGGAATCACCTCGTCTTTTTCCAGTTTCAACTCGTTCTGCCAGTCCGAAATAGACTTCAAGTGCTCTTCGGCAGCTTCGGAAATCTGCCAGTCAGCCATTTTTACTGCATCATAAGCCATGCCTTAACCCTCCTTTAAAATTTTATTTTTTCTATCCGTCGAAACTTTTCCGGAAGCGGTAAAATGTAACCTCAATGCGATTCCTTGACCACCTCCCTCCTAAAAACCATTCTCGGCTCATTCCCTCATTACAATCCAGGGAATTCCTAACTATATTGATACTTAAAAAAGAAAGTAAGGAAATATTGGGATGAGGAGAATCGGTGTTAAGTAAAAGAACGAAGCCTTGAGATGGCCACTCTCTTTTCGCCCCAAAAAACCAGAAAGAACGATAAACCTTCCTTTCTAAACCAGGGTTGCCGACAGAAAAAACTTTAACCCCCGACCTGAAAAGGACCAGCCACTTTTGATGATCTCGTAAAAAGTCTTTTTTGCCCTATTTTCATCATTCCGGCGAAAGCCGGAATCCAGTCTTTTCTAAGGCTTATAAATACTCTTACTCCGGGTTTTCCCGGAGTGACGACTTTTTACGAGACCATCACTTTTAAACCCAAAAAATCAATTTTATCAATGATATAATGAGGCACCCGACGATTAACATCAAGGCTGAAAAAGCATCGGGAAAATGCTTAATGCCAGCTCTAAAAAAAATGAATGATTATTCGTTCATTCGTTTAACATATGCGCCAAATCTTGTCAAGACTTTTCCCTTTCCGGCTTGCATCATTTTTAAAAAATTTAGATTCATCTCCAAATTAGTTGATCAAATTTTTAATGAAAACCTACCAAGGGCCCGGAAGGAAAGGCAGATTGCGCCGCAAGCATCGGCGGGATATCCACTTTCAATAAACCCCCTGCTTGCCTTCCGCAAACCGCAGCGGGGGCGGGGAAACAAAGCTTCGAAGAAATTGCAGACCCCCCCCGCCAAATCTTAGGGGAGATATGTGCCTCATGATTGCAAGCAAGCTGACTTTCCTTCCGGGCCCCTGAAATCACTGCCCATTTTAAAAGTGCCAGCTCTTTGGCCTTCAACTAATTTGGAGATGACCCAAAATTTCTAACTTTCCCCCCTTGTCAATAAAAAAGGCTTGTGCCAGGATACGAAAATGAAGATTGTGAGGGGACCCTGGGGGATGACACCATGAAGAAAATCAAGATTGCCGGACTGCGACAGGTTATTAATTTATCGCAAATTGAGGTTCTCGCTCTTTCTTTACCAAAATATAATACGGCAAAGATATTAAGTCCTTTGGCGGAAAGCGGCATCAATCTCGAATTCATTCTGGCCCAGGATGGAAGCGATGAAACTATGGATATGGTACTCGGCATCAAGCAAAATCAAATTGCCGCCGCTCTCGGTTTGCTCCAGGGATTGAAGGAAAAATTCGGGATGGGAGATATCCGTTCCCGGGATGGGGTGGGAATGATCTCTCTTTTCCCCCATGGAAGCCGGGCCGCGGTAATCGGGAATTTTTTCTCTGCTTTTCAGGATGCCGGGATCAAACTCTTGGCCGTCAGCTTTTCCCTTTCGGCTATCTCCGGCCTTATGGACGAGCGTTTTATCGGAGAGGCCCTTAACGCTTTCAGTGAATATTTTGAACTCCCTGGATAACTGGATTGTATAGGAGTTTCCTTTTTGGACACGGGTGTACACAGATTATCGAGATAAAATAAAAAGCAATAATTATCTGCGGTTATCCGTGAAAATCTGTGTCCCAATAAATTTTAAGAAATGGCCAAGATCAAAATTCACAACCTTTTCTCTACTCCCGACCAGGCCCTTATTACCATCCGGGTGGAAGAAAGGAAGGTTGAATATCTGCCCCCCATCCTCTATGCCTTTCGCGAAGAAGGGATTTCCATTCCTTTCATTGTGCAGTCCATCGACCGGAACGGGAATTTCAACCAATCCCTGGCCATTGCCCGAAAGGACCTGGACTGGGTGAAGGCTGCTTTTCAGGAAGGACTTGACCTGGCCCAGCCGCCGGCAATCGAAATCAGGAAGGAGGTTGCCCTGATCACTCTGTACGGGCCGCATTTCGGTGAAATCCCGGGGATCGCCAGCCGCATCTTTTCCGCTCTGGCCGTAGATGCCGTCGAAATTCTTGCCTTGAGCGCATCTTTTAACTCTTCCCTGCTGGTGGTTCCGCTGGAATTATTAAGCCAGACCCTCCGCTCTTTGAACCGCATATTTGAAATTCCCCCGAAATAACCTAAAACGTAACACTTTAGCTTTTTGAAAAAAAAGGTGTGCTGTAAAATCCAAGGGATTCCAGGGGCCGGGGGCCAGAGCGGAACGCTTGGAATCATAAGGCGCTTATATCTCCGCATATGGGGCGGGCAAGAACCCCCGCCTCCTCCGGAGGAAAAGATTTTCTGTCCTCGTGGCCAAGCGGAAACCCAACCGATGCTTCCGGCGCGTTCCGCTCTAACCCCCGGCCCTCAACAAAGGCTTTAATACCATTTTTTCAAATCGCTAAACTGTTACCCTAAAACGTTATACGCAATGCGCATAGCGCTTAACGGTTATTGGCGTGCTCTGCGGTGGAAAAATACGGAAAAAATCTTAAATTAATGGGGACACGGATTTTCGCAGATAAACGCAGATATATATTTTCTGTGAATTTTTTTATTTTTAATATCCAGAAAATCTGTGTTCATCTGTGTCCAACAAGGAAATTCCTATCCAATCAAGTTATTAACACCCCCACCCTAACCCTCCCCCATCCAGGGGGAGGGAATTTTGGATCCCCCAGTATCTCCCCTCCCCTGGCGGGAGGGGGTTGGGGGGAGGGGGATAAAAAAGGAAATTCCTATCCAATCAAGTTACAGTTTCGGCTAACAAGGAACGGACATGGTGGAGGCGGGTGGCGATCAGGCTGGCCAGCCTTTGCAGAAATAACAAACCAAAGGAAGGATAACGTTGCAATAAACCCTTAAGGTCAGATCCGGAAATCGAAAGGGCCCGCATGTCCTCCAGAGCTTTGGCTGTGGCCGTGTATTTTCTGGGGGTTACGAGAGCCGACCATCCAAAGAGGCTGCCTTTTTTCTTGACAATTTCGATTACAACTTCTCCTCCACCCCGGTGAAGGGAGAGGGCAACCGTTCCTTCTAAAAGAAGAAATAGACGGCCGGCCCGGCTATTCTCTTTCAGGATAATCGTCCCTTTTTTGAAGGGAGTTTCCTTTAAGAGTTGGACCATTTCTTTTAAGAACTTTTCGGGCGCCCTCCGAAAAAAAGGAGAGCTTTCCAGATCTTTTTTAAGAGCCAAAGCTCTATCTTCAGCCGTCGATTTCATGCTTCTCCTTTCGCGGAGGGTTCCAGGGGTAAATAAACCCGGAACCTGGAACCAACCCCCGGCTGGCTCTCCACCTCCACCGTGCCCAGGTGCGCTTCCACAATTCGTTTGACAATGGGAAGTCCGAGGCCGGTGCCGGTGATTTTGCGGGTTTGGGCATTCTTCACCCGGTAAAATTTATCGAAGATGCGGTGGAGGTCTTCGGCTGATACTCCGATTCCGTTATCCGAAACTTCCACGCAAAGATGGCTTCCCTGAACCCGGGCAAAAAGATCGACCGATCCCCCCTCGGAGGTGTATTTAATACCGTTACTCACCAGATTCATGAAAACTTCTTCCATATTGCCCGTGTCCATCGTGACGTTCGGCAGAACATCGGAGAGCTGCAGGGTCAAAGAAATGTTCTTGGCCTCAGCTTGCGGCGTGAGGATTTCAACGACTCTCTTAAGCACCCCGCTGATCGGTGCGGATTCCTTATGCTGCACCACAAATCCGGCCTCAATCTTGGAAAGGTCCAGGAGGTCGTTAATCAAAGTCAGCAAGGCGTGCGTTCTTTCCTTGGCCCTTCCCAACATTTCTTTCTGCCGGAGATTGATCTCTCCCAGGATTCCGGCCAGGATCACGGAAAGTTGTTGTTCTACTGAAGAGAGCGGAGCGCGCAATTCATGGGACACCATGGCCACGAAATCCGACTTCATCTGATCCATGGCTTTTAGCATGCTGATGTCCCGGAGAACCGTCACCGCTCCCAGGATTTCGCCCTCCTCGCTTCGCACAGGCGCTATCTGAGCCATGAGGGTCAGCTCCCCCACGACCACCTCCTGTGAAACTGAACTTCCTTCCCTGATTTGCCTGATTCTTTCTACAAAATCCTTCAGGCAAACATCCCTGATGCAATCCTTAAGTAACTCCCCCAGAGGAGGCGGCGTTTCCATTTTGCACATCCTCACCAGAGCAGGATTGTGCAGAACCACATGTCCTTCATGGTCTGTGACCAATACCCCATCGGCCATGCAGTGGATGATGGTTTTGATCTTGCTTTTTTCTCCGGCTATTTCCCTAAGCCCCTTCTCCCGCTCCTGGCGGAGGAGGTCTGCTTCCCGTTGCAGGGCTTTTTTCTCCAGGGCCCGGTGGACGACGATGCGCAACTGGTCCGGAAGGAACGGTTTGGAAATGAAGTCGTAAGCCCCGGCTTTCATCGCTTCCACTGCCGTTTCCACGGTGGCGTAACCGGTAATGACCACAACCAGAAGATGAGAGTGCAGATCTTTAACCTGTTGCAGAACTTCCATCCCGCTCAGTCCGGGCATCTTCAGGTCCAGGAGAAGGAGGTCGAAGGGATCCTCTCGCAGCAGGCGCAACCCCTCTTCTCCGCTGGCGGCAGTCTGCACGGCCCATCCTTCTTTGCCGAGAATTCTTACGCACCCATCCCGCATTATTTTTTCGTCATCCACCACTAAGATGCTAACCATAGAAGCCTACTCAGAATTCACCGCCGAGGACGCTGAGAACATAGAGAATAAATTAGCCACAGAGGGCATAGAGATCACAGAGTTTTAAACCATGATTAAGAAAAGGTTCTTCTCCCAAAAGTGTACTGGATTAAATGGTCAAAATATCAATAAGTTATATTTCATCAGAAAAGTCAATGAAGACCAAAGCCATAGCAGATATTCCTCCCCCTTGATGGGGGAGAGTTGGGGTGGGGGTGAATAATGAATCCAGATTCCCCCTCCCCTTTATCCCCTCCCGCCAAGGGAGGGGATAATTACGGTAAAGCCTTTTTCCATGGAACAAGCCGTCATTACTTGGCTTATATAAGCGCTCACTTTTGGGAGAAGAACCAAAAATAAAGGTATCAGTTTAGAATTTTAAAAAAATGGCGGCAACGCATCTGTTTGGGTTCGGGGGCCAGGCCGGAACGCGCCGGAAGCATCGGTTGGGCTTCCCCTTGTCATCCAAGGATAAAAGCTTGTTTCCTCCGAAGGAGGCGGGGAGTATTTTCCCCGCCCCATTCACGGAGAAATAAGCGCCTTATGATTCCAAGCGGGCCGGTCTGGCCCCCGAACCCTGGAATCCCTTGGCCCTGGCGACACGCCTTTCTTCAAAGAACTAAAGTGTTACAACATTTGTATTTTAGTCACTGGCGATTGTTTCGAATTTCGCGCTTCGTATTTCAATTTTTTTACCTCGGCGATCTCTGCGCTCTCGGCGGTGAAACAAATTTTAATCTTTCAGCCGGCAATCAGGCTTTCCACTCTGCGCACCAGTTCAGCCGGCTCTACAGGTTTATCGATGTAATCGTCGGCTTCCGTGCGCAGTCCCATGTCAATGGTATAAAGCGTATGCGGCAGGGCCTGCATCACCGCCGTCAGAAGAAGAACGGGAATTTTCTTGCACTTTGGATCCTTTTTTAATTCCGAGCACACCGCATATCCATCCGGCGGGGGCATCATCACATCCAGGATGATCGCATCGGGTTTTTCGCCCCGCGCCTTCTCCAGCCCCTCTTTCCCGTCATAAGCCACGATTACCTCGAAGGGTCTGGCCTCCAGGATGGCTTTAGTGGCTTCCACAAAATCAGGATCATCGTCAACCAAAAGTATTTTTCCCGGCGCACCCATGTGAGTTCCTCCTTTTTTCCTCCAGGTATTAAGTCCCGGCATCGCTTGCCTTCTGGCCGTTGAACCCAATGCCGGCTGCCTGTAAAATCTCCGGCACCACTTCCTCCCTGCCGATGGCCATGATGTGCACTCCGGCGCACAATCCTTCCTCTTTTATCGCCCGGACCATCCGGGCGGCGATCTCAATCCCCTTCTTCAGGGCCTGCCCTTTGGGAGCGTTGGCCAGCTCATCTATCAACGTTTGCGGCACAAAAATCCCCGGTACATTTTCCGTCATATACTTGGCCATTTTGGCGGAAGTGAGCAGAACGATTCCGGCTAAAATCTTTACCGGGAACCTTCGGGCATACTCCATGAATCTGCGAAAGTTATCCATATCGTAAATGGCCTGGGTCTGGAAAAACTCTGCGCCGCACTCCACCTTTTTCTCAAATTTCATCAACTGGGGCTCCAGAGGGCGGGCCTCCGGCGTCACGATCGCTCCGGCGCAAAATTCCACCTTCCCCTCGATGGTGTTGCCGCCCATATCCTTCCCTGATTCCAGTACTCGAATCGCCCGCAGGAGCTGGGTGGAATCCAGGTCAAAGACGGATTTGGCGGTCTTGTGATCTCCCACAGGTACAGCATCGCCGGTCAGGCAGAG